>VFQP010000648.1_pt1 | contig 59867 bp, 61 predicted proteins | sample 3512351 | NCBI WGS metagenome assembly VFQP01 (sample SAMN10412372, study PRJNA504923) | tailings metagenome | isolation source: Relicate 1 Philex TSF1 revegetated site | place: Philippines: Tuba, Benguet | collected 2017-08-29 | reverse complement strand
ACGAGCGCAGGCATTCTCCTCGCCATGCCTTCGGGCGCGGGTCGAGGAAGGGAAGTCCGATGCATGTCGAATCCGGTACGTCTATCGCCCTGCATCGCTTGCCTGACGCGGCGATGGCCGAGCCCGAACGGCTTCGGTCCCTGGCCAACCTTCGCCGCTATCGTCGAGAACAGGACATCTACGGACAGGAGGAGCGCAGTGACACCTGGTACCGTATCGTGTCGGGTTCGGCCCGCAAGTACCTGATGCGCGCGGACGGGCGCCGGCAACTCGTCGACATCTACCTGCCGGGAGATCTGTTCGGCTTTACGGCCCGCCTGCACCACAAGTTCGCCGTCCAGGCGGTCTCCGACGGGACACTGGTCGCCTCCTACGCGCGCCAGCGTGTCGAGGCACTGGCGCAAGAGGACTCCGAGACGGCGCTGGAAATCAGGATGCAGATCCTTGCAGCCGTCGAACGGCTCCAGGAGCAACTCCTGGTCGTCGGCACGATGACGGCGCAGGAGAAAGTTCGGGAGTTTCTCTTCTTTCTTCAACGGAGGCTTTCTGCAGCCAGGGACGACAGTCTCTCCCTGCCCATCTCCCGCTACGACATTGCCGACATGCTGGGAATTTCGGCCGAGACGGTTTGCAGGGCTTTTACGGACCTGCAGCAGCGCGGCATCATCTCGCTTCAGGGGCCACGCCGCATCAGGATTACCCGGCGACGGGGAGACCAGGATGGCTGAGGAGGACGAAGTCCTGGAGAGGCGCGTCGTCCGGGAGGTCGCCTCCGTCTTCCACCGCGAGGAGAGCCTCGAAGACGCCATCCAGGCGCTGCTTCACGCAGGGTTCGATCGCGGCGACATCGACATCATGGGCGATTATGAAACCGTCCGCCGGCGTCTGGGCGCGCTTTACGTGCCATCCGAGGAGATTGCCGACGTGCCGGGAACGCCGCGTCGCGCCTATATCGCCCGCGACGACATCGCGACCGCCACGGCAGGCATCGCCGGCATGCTGTTCTATGTTGGCGCTGCGGCCGCTGCGATGACCGTGGTCGCCTCCGGCGGAAGCCTCGCGCTCGTGGCTGCCGCTGCCGCTGCCGCGGGTGTCGTCGGAGCCGGCATAGGCGCCTCCGCTGTGCATCATCTGGGCAAGAAGCAGGCCGAAGACCTTGAGATCCAACTGATGTCGGGCGGGATCGTGTTGTGGGTGCGCGCCCGCGACCCTGAAAAGGAGGCGCAGGCGCAGGACATTCTCGCCCGGTTCGGCGGCGAGGCGATCAGGGTCCATGAAATCGAGATCGAGAAGCATCTGGACGACCTCCCGCTCGCCGATCTGAAGCCCGATCCGTGGCTCGGTGGCGAGCCGCTGGCGCGCCCCTGAACCTGCTGGAAGCCTGAAACTGACGACCGTCAAGGCCAGTGGCCGGGCGCTTCGGCAAGACTGGGCTGTTGGCCGAACTGCAGCGACTGCAGGGCCTCCCGATCTGACGGAGAAACGAGCATGGCAAGCAAGGTCATCGGCATCGATCTGGGCACGACCAATTCCTGCGTCGCGGTGATGGAAGGGACCCAGGCCAAGATCATCGAGAACGCGGAAGGCGGTCGCACCACCCCCTCCGTCGTCGCGTTCACCAAGGATGGCGAGATCCTCGTCGGCCAGCCGGCGAAGCGTCAGGCCGTCACCAACCCGGAGAATACGATCTTCGCGGTGAAGCGCCTGATCGGCCGCCGCTATGACGATCCGGTCGTCGAGAAGGACAAGAAGCTGGTCCCCTACAAGATCGTCAAGGGCGATAATGGCGACGCGTGGATCGAGGTTGCCGGCAAGAAGCACAGCCCCAGCCAGATCAGCTCCCACATCCTCGTGAAGATGAAGGAGACGGCGGAAGCCTATCTCGGCACGAAGGTCAGCCAGGCCGTCATAACCGTGCCCGCCTACTTCAACGACAGCCAGCGCCAGGCGACGAAGGACGCCGGCAGGATCGCAGGACTGGAGGTGCTGCGCATCATCAACGAGCCGACGGCGGCCGCGCTCGCCTACGGGCTCGACAAGAAGAAGGCAGGAAAGATCGCGGTCTACGATCTCGGTGGCGGCACGTTCGACATCTCGCTGCTCGACATCGGCGACGGCGTGTTCGAGGTCAGGGCAACCAATGGCGACACGTTCCTCGGCGGCGAGGATTTCGACAAGCGCATCGTCGACTGGCTGGCGGACGAGTTCAAGAAGGACCAGGGCATCGACCTTCGCGGCGATCGGCTCGCGCTGCAGCGGCTTCGCGAGGCTGCCGAAAAGGCCAAGATCGAGCTCTCCTCCGCGCTGGAGACCACCGTCAGCCTGCCCTTCATCACCGCCGACCAGAACGGTCCCAAGCATCTCGAGATTAAGCTCAGGCGGGCAAAGCTGGAGGATCTTGTCGACGATCTCATCAGGCGCACCGAGCGGCCCTGCAAGGCGGCGATGAAGGACGCCAAGGTGAAGCCCGACGACATCGAGGAAGCGGTTCTCGTCGGCGGCATGACCCGCATGCCGAAGGTGCAGGAAATCGTCGCCGACATCTTCGGCAAGGAGCCCAACAAGAGCGTCAATCCGGACGAGGTCGTGGCGATCGGCGCGGCGATCCAGGCCGGCGTGCTGCAGGGCGACGTCAAGGACGTGCTCCTGCTTGACGTCACGCCCTTGTCGCTGGGCATCGAGACGCTGGGCGGCGTGTTCACGCGGCTCATCGAACGCAACACGACGATTCCGGCGAAGAAGAGCCAGACCTTCTCGACCGCCGAGGATAACCAGAGCGCGGTCACGATCCGCGTCTTCCAGGGCGAGCGCGAGATGGCGGCCGACAACAAGCTGCTCGGCCAGTTCGATCTCGTCGGCATTCCGCCGGCGCCGCGCGGCACGCCGCAGATCGAGGTCACCTTCGACATCGATGCCAACGGCATCGTCCACGTGACGGCCAAGGACAAGGCGACGGGCAAGGAGCAACAGATCAAGATCGAAGCCTCCGGCGGCCTTTCGCAGTCCGATATCGACCGGATGGTGAAGGAGGCGGAGGTCAACGCCGAGGCCGATAAGAAGAGGCGCGCGCTGGTCGAGGCGCGCAACCAGGCCGACGCGCAGATCGGAACCAGCCAGAAGGCAATGGACGACGCGAAGGCGAATGCGCCAGCGGTCGACCGAGCGCCTGTCGAAAACGCCATCGGCGAACTCAAGTCCGCTATCGCCGGAGATTCGCTTGACGAGATCGAAGCAAAGACCAAGGCCCTGCAGATCGCATCGGTGAATTTCGGCGCGAAGGTGCATGAGGCGACGAACGCAGCTGCCTCCGGTTCCGGCGACGCGTCGAGTGCGTCTCCTGAGGACGATGTGGTCGATGCCGATTTCGAGGAAGTTGACGACCGAAACGGCCAGCGCCATGGCTGACGTGCGCCACCCGACCGATGCCGGCCAGAAGCCGACGGAGCCGGGGCCCGCGGAGAAACGGGCCTCCGACGCCGTCGCGGAGGAGGCCTCGCCGTCAGCGTTGCAGGCCGAACTCGCCGATACGAAGGACAGGCTGCTGCGTGCCGTGGCCGAACAGCAGAACATCCGGACGCAGATGCAGCGCCAGCGCGACGAGGCCGTCAAGTTCGCAGCCTCCCAGCTGGCGGAAAACCTCGTCGACACGCTCGACAATCTGCGCCGTGCGATCGAGAGCGTGCCGCCGGCAGATGTGCGTCATGAGGCGGTCAATCCCATCCTGAAGGGGGTGGAGGTCACGGAAGCGAACCTGCTTTCAACGCTCGCACGCCATGGCGTGCAGCGCATCGATCCGCTGGGTGCGGCTTTCGACCCGCACCTCCACCATGCCATTTCCCAGCGTCATGACCCGGCCGCCAAGGAGGGCACCATCGTCGAGGTGCTGCAGCCGGGCTACATGCTCCACGACCGGGTGCTTCGTCCGGCGATGGTCGGCGTGGCCGTTGGCGGGACGAAGGGCAATGGGGCGGCTACGGGCTAGGCTTCAGCGAAGAGTGCTTGGCCCGAGTCGTGTCAGCGTGTCGAGCCGTCGTGCATCATTGACGAGGTGGCGTCGGACGCCACGTGGCTGAACCTCGAGCGCATCGATCAGATTGCCGAAGGCAAGGCGCAGGCTGTAGAGCTGGTCGAGCAGATCCAGCATGAGGTCGACGCCCTCGTCGTTGACGCCCATGTCGTCGGTGAGATCGACGATCAGCGCGGCCCGCGCCATGTCCACCTCGCGGATCACCGGCCGCCCGTCGCGAAGGGTCGGCGAGATCCAGCCGCGATCGATGAATATCTGCAGCCGTCCTGCATCGAGCCGGTGTTCAAGCGCGGATTTGTTGTGGTCACGCATCTAGACCCCCATTGCCTGGCGTGGATTGGCTTGCCTGCCGGCCGACCAGCCGGTGACGAATGCCTTGAGTTCGGGATCGGGCTTTTCCGGCAGGACGATTTTCAGCGTCGCATAGACGTCGCCCCGTGTACCGTCCTTGCGCGCGACGCCCTTTCCCTTCAGCCGCAGCGTCCGGCCGCTCGACGAATTCTCCGGCACCGACGCCACGACCGGGCCGGCAGGCGTCGGCACCTTGACCTTGCCGCCGAGCACGGCCTCGCGAAGCGATATCGGAAGATCGAGGCGGATATCGTCGCCGTCGCGCCGATAGAACGGATGCGGTCGCACATGGAGTTCGATCAGCGCGTCGCCGGTTTCCGCGCCGCTCTCGCCGGCGCTGCCTTTCCCGCGCAGCCTCAGCGTCTGCCCGTCGCGCGCACCGGGCGGGATGCGGATATCCAGCGTCTGGCCCTCCGGCAGCGTCACCTGGCGCGTGCCGCCATTGACCGCGTCGAGAAAGTTGACCTCCATCGAATAGCGCAGGTCGGCCCCACGCCTGCGAAAGTCGCTGCGGCTCCGTCGCGAGAAGAATTCGGCGAAGATGTCCTCGCCACCGAAATCCGCGAAGCCGTCGCCGGCCTGGTAGCTGCTGCCACCTGCGCCCGCATTGGCATAGTCTCGGTAGTAGCGGCGGTCGGCATTTTCCGTTCCCGTCGCATCGATTTCGCCGCGGTCGAAGCGACCACGCTTCTCCTCGTCACGCAGGATTTCGTAAGCCGCAGACAGATCCTTGAAGTCCTGTTCGGCCTGCTTGTTTCCGGGATTGAGATCGGGGTGCAGCTTTTTCGCCTTGCGGCGATAGGCGGACTGGATGTCACCCTGCGAGGCGTCACGCTTGACGCCGAGGGTTTCATAGGGATCGCCGCTGCTTTTCGGCATCTTTGCAGACCTGTCCTTGGCGAACGTTCCCGCTGCATGCAGGCGGCGATCGATGGCGCGCGACGGGATGCCGAAGAGACCTAGCCGAATTATCGGCGTGCCAAACTGACGGTCATCAATGCTGCGCGCGCCTAGAGACGGCACGCTGCCGGGACATCGACGCTTCATGCGAGCAAAGGGAAGATCGGCATGCTGCACAATCTCGAGAATACAGGCCGCTGGTACGACCCGATGCGCCAGATGCGTTCAGCCCAGAGGGACATGAGCCGGGTCCTCGACAATCTCCGTCTTGCCGCACCTCCGGAATTCCCGCTGATGAACATCTGGGCCGGAAGCGATGGAGCCGTGGTCACGGCCGAGATACCCGGCGTCGTGCCTGAGGAACTCGACATTGCCGTCCACCAGAACACCGTCACGCTGCGCGGCCGACGTCCCGCCGAACCGCTGTCGGACGACGCCCTGGTCCACCGCCAGGAGCGCCGCACCGGCGCTTTCGCCCGCAACATCGTCCTGCCGTTCCGCGTGGACGGCGACCGCGCCGCAGCCAAATTCCGTAACGGCGTGCTGCGGCTCGATCTGCCGCGTCCCGAGGCGGACAAGCCACACAAGATCACAGTCAGTCGCGCCTGAGGAGGATGACATCATGGCCGATCAGCAGACCCATGGAGCGGTGCCTTCCGAAGCCACGCGGACAGAGCCTGTCTTCACTCCCCCAACCGACATCATCGAGACAACGGCTGGTGTCCAGATGGTCCTCGACATGCCGGGCGCCGATCCCGACAGCCTCGACGTCACGCTGGACAATCGCGTCATGCGGATTTCGGCACGCTCCACATCCAGCCCGCCGGATGGGCTCGCGCTGGTACACGCCGAGTATCGCGATGGCAGCTACGAGCGCAGCTTCACCGTGTCCGAGCCCATCGACGCCGCGAGGATCGAGGCCGTGCTCAAGGACGGGGTACTTCGGCTCACCTTGCCCAAGGCGGCGCCGTCGCCCGCCGCCAAGATCAGCGTCAAGGCCGCTTAGGGAGAAAGCCCGATGAAGATCACCGATCTCATCCCCTGGCGCGGTTCGGGCAGGGAACTTGCTGCGCGGCCTGCGGACATGGACCCGATACGAGCGCTGCAGGCGGATGTCGACCGCGCCTTCGAGCACTTCTGGCGCATGGTGCCATATCCGTTTGGCCAGTTGGCCGACACGGAGCTCGTGCGTGTCGACGTCGCGGACAACGGCAACGCGATTACGGTCACGGCGGAACTGCCCGGCATGAGCGACGCGGACATCGACGTCTCGATCAGGGACGGCCGGCTGACGATCCGTGGCGAGAAGAAGTCCGATCGCGGCTCCGAGGAGAACGGCGTCCTCGTCAAGGAGCGGGTATACGGCGCGATCGCGCGGACCGTGCCTCTTCCAGACGGTGTCGATGCCGACGCTGCCCGGGCCACCTTCGCCAATGGCGTGCTAACGGTCGTGATCCCGAAGTCCGCGGACGCCCAGGCCGACACGAAGCGAATTCCAGTCCAGGCGGGTTGACCTCTTCCCCTACCGCGACCCGCCTCATTGTCCGCAACCCCCGTGGTTGCGGACTTTTTCGTCTCGCACTCGCGGTCCGCCGAACCCGCAAAACTGATGGCCGTCAAGGCCGGCGGCGGCTGCAAGGCGCTAGCTTGCATCGCTGTGCGAAGGATTGCCTTCGCCAAGCATAGTCAATTTCCCACACGGAGGATTGCGAGATGAGACCCGACAGCGACATCAAGCGTGACGTGGAAAGCGAACTCAAATGGGATCCCGACATAGACGCCTCCGACATCGGCGTTGCGGTGAAGAACGGCGTCGTCACGCTGAGCGGCTTCGTCCGAAGCTACAGCCAGAAATACGAGGCCGAGCGGGCGACCAAGCGCGTCAAGGGTGTGCTCGGCATCGCCAATGACATCGAGGTCCGGCTGCCGGCCATCCACGACAAGCCCGATCCCGAAATCGCCCGCGCTGTCGTCGAGGCGATCAAGAACGAGCTTCCCTACTCCCACGAGAACATCAAGGTGGTCGTGAAGAGCGGCTGGGTCACCCTCGAAGGCAATGCCGAGTGGGAGTACCAGCGCAACCGGGCGGAGGCGGCGGCACGCAAGGTGCGGAGCGTGAAGGGCATCACGAACCTCGTCACCCTGAAGCCGCGTGTCGCGCCCTCGGAGATCAAGTCCCAGATCGAGGCTGCATTGAAGCGGATGGCGGAGGTCGATGCCAACCGTGTGACCGTCACCACCGAAGGCGGGGTCGTCACCCTCTCCGGCACGGTCCGCTCATGGGCAGAGCGGCAGGAGGCCGAGCGCGCGGCCTGGCGGGCGCCAGGCGTCACCAAGGTCGAGAACCGGATCACCATCTCTGCGTGATCTGCAGACGACGACAACGGCCGGACCTTCTCCAGGCCCGGCCGGTAGGCTCAACGGAGGAGGTGGTGACGTGAACGGCGAGCCGACATTGCAAGCGCCTTTGGCGATAGACCCCGACCCGGTTGAACTGGCCAGCCAGGACTCTTTTCCCGCGAGCGACCCTCCTTCGTGGACGCCCCTGCATCCGGGCCGCCCTGCGCAATCCGCGGCGCACGATTTATCCCCTAAGTCCGATCCGCAGGAACCCAGTGAGCGCGCCCAAAATCTGACGGGCAGCAACGCTGCCGGCAGGACGTCAGAACCCGAGCCGGCCACGACCAGCCAGCTCCGTCCCGCACCGTCACGCTAGCGATGCACGATCTCCTGGCTCAGACACTTGTCCTCCTCGCTGCTGCGGCTCTGGCGGTCGGCCTTTTCACTGCATTCCGGATGCCTGCCGCAATGGGCTACCTCCTCGTCGGGGTGGCACTCGGGCCACATGCCCTCAATCTTATCGAATCCGCCGAACATACCCGGTTCCTTGCGGAACTCGGCCTGATCTTCCTCATGTTCATGGTCGGCCTCGAGTTCTCGATCCCGGCGATCCTCCGCGCGCGCCGCGACGTGCTCGTCGCCGGCAGCCTGCAGGTCTGCCTGACAATGACGCTGGTGGCAGGCGGCCTGGTCCTGACGGGCGTGGCCGTGCAGCAGGCCATCATCATGGGCGGCGCGATCGCGATGTCCTCGACAGCCGTCACGTTGAAGCAACTTGCCGAGCAGGGTGAGATCACCAGCCGGCACGGACGCCTGTCTCTCGGAATCCTCCTGTTCCAGGATCTGGCGACGCTGCCTCTCATCATTCTGGTCGGCGCCTGGTCACAGAACGGTACGCTTGCGCCGATGGCGGTCGTACAGCAGATGGCCGTTGCGGCCGTGGCCCTTGTCGCCGCGACCGTCATCGCGCGGCCATTGATCCGGGTCGGCTTCTCGTGGGTGCTGAAGTCTCGTTCGGCCGACCTCTTCCTGCTGTGGGTGCTGATGACCGCGCTCGGCACCGCCTATGCCGTCCATCTTGCCGGGCTGGCAGCGCCGATCGGCGCGTTCGTCGCGGGCATGGTCATCGGCGAGAGCGAGTTCCGCCACCGTGTGGAGGAAGACATTCGGCCGTTCCGCGACCTTCTGGTGGGCCTGTTCTTCATCACGGTGGGCATGGGCATTGATCTGTCAGCGGTCACGAGTTCACCCGCACCGATCATCCTTTGGGTGCTCATTCTGGTTCCGGCAAAGGCGCTCGTTGTCTTCGTGACCGGGCTGATCGTCGGGGCGCATCGCGAGGCATCGGCGCGGACGGCCGTCATTCTCGCGCATGGCGGGGAGTTCGGATTGCTCCTGATGGCGCTAGCACACCAGTCCGGTCTCCTGCCGCCGGAACTGAGCCAGCCGATACTGATCGCACTGGCTCTGACGATGGGTTTCGCGCCGCTCATCATCCAGCGCAACCACTGGGCCGAGTGGCCCTTCGGCCAACGCGATCGCCGCATCGCCGCCACCGAAGTCACGATCCGCGCCCAAAGCGGCAGCCTCCAGGATCATGTCATCCTGTGCGGATGCGGTCGCGTCGGCCGTCTGGTGGCAACGGTACTTGAGGCTGCCGACATCGCCTACATCGCCATCGAATCGGACCTGTGCCGCTTTCGGACTGCGCGCCGGCAAGGCCACGAGGTGGTGTTCGGCGATGCCGGGCATCACCGCATCCTGGAGGCTGCGGGACTGGAGAGGGCCGTTCTGGTCGTCATCACCTTCGACAATCTCAAGGTGGTGGAGCGCATCCTGCATCGGATCAAGTCGCTCAATCGGTCGCCGGCCTCGCTCGTGTCGACTGCCGACGATCTGGCTCTGGGCAGGTTCATTCGGCTCGACGCGACGGAGGTGTTTCCCGAGAACCTTTCGGCCGGCCTCGAACTCGCCGACCGCGCGCTGCTGCTATGCGGGAAGACGCAGGATGATGCTGCCCGCATCGTGACCGCGGTCAGAGCGGAGTTCGTCCATGAAGCGGCGCCATAGCTGAACTGCGTGAACATCAACGAAGGAGCACATGATCATGGTCACGAAAGCGCTTTATGTACGACTGGACGCCAAGCCGGGCTTCGAAGCCAAGGTAGAAGAGTTCCTCACCAGCGCGCTGCCACTCGTGGAGGCGGAACCGGCAACGAAGGCCTGGTTCGCAATCAAAATGGGGCCAGCGACGTTCGGTATCTTCGACGCATTCCCGGACGATGCCGGCCGCGACGCCCACCTCGCGGGCAAGGTCGCAGAGGCCTTGATGGCGCGTGCAGCAGAGCTGTTCAGCTCGCCGCCCCAGATCGAGAAGATCGACGTGATCGCGGTAAAGCTCCAGCAAAGCTGAACGGGCCACATTGAAGTGGAAAGCGGTCCTCCCGCAGGTCCGCTATTCTTTCCTTGTACATGATCGGGCCGCTGTTGGGCTTCAAAGCATCTCGAGCGGCTGCTTGCCGGTTGGCGGCGGATAGGCGCGGTCAAGTTCCTGCAGATCAGCCGGGGCCAGCTTTACGTCAAGCGCCGCGCGGTTTTGCCGGATGTGATCCGGATTGCTCGCCTTGGGTATGGCGATGACGCCTTCCTCGCGCAGGACCCAGGCGAGCGCGACCTGCGCCCGGCTGACGCCGTATCGATCGGCGACCCTTGCAAGGCGTCCGTCGCCTGCCAGCACGCCCTGTTCGACGGGCGAGTAGGCCATGACCGGAAGCCCACGCGTGCGGCACCAGGGCTGCAGGTCATGCTCGATGCCGCGCCGGCCGAGGTTGTAGAGCACCTGGTCGGTCTGCACGTTCCTGCCGTCCGTGACGCTCGCGAGCTCGATCATGTCGTCCGTGTCGAAGTTGCTGACACCCCAATGTCGGATTTTTCCGGTTGCCTTCAGCGCTTCGAAACCCGCCACCGTTTCGGCCAGCGGCGTTCCGAGCCGCCAGTGGAGCAGGTAGAGGTCGATACGGTCGGTCCGCAGGCGCCGGAGGCTATGGTCGCAGGCAGTGACCACGCCAAGACGAGAGGCATGGGTCGGCAGCACCTTGCTGACGATGAACACCTCATCGCGCCGGCCTGATACGGCTTCGCCCACCACCTCTTCCGCGCCACCGTCGCCATACATCTCGGCGGTGTCGATGAGGGTCATCCCGAGATCGAGGCCCAGCCTGAGCGCCGCTATTTCCTGAGAGCGGCGGCCCGGCTGTTCTCCCATGCCCCACGTGCCCTGACCGAGTACCGGAACCTCGTCTCCTCCCGGCAACCGCGTCGTCCTGATCGCTGTCGGCATGGCCGAACTCCCTGTCGTAACAGCCCGCCGGGCAACCCTACCGGCCGAAGCTCGCGCCAAAACTGACGGTCATCAAGGCCTCTCGGCCAGAGCAAACTAGGTTGCAGGCTCGACGCGAGTGGAGAGCACGATGACCAGCGACGCATCGACAGACGCCCGGAAGACCGAAGCGATGAACGACATGCTTGCCAATAACTGGTGGGCCGTCGCGCTGCGCGGCGTTGTCGCGATCCTCTTCGGCATCGCAGCGTTCGCCATGCCTCTCGTCACCATGCTCTCGCTGGTGGTGGTCTTTGCCGCCTTCAGCTTTGTCGACGGGGTCTTCGGGATCATCGCGGCCGTGCGCGGGGCGCGCAAGGGAGAGCGCTGGGTGTGGCTGCTGCTGAACGGCGTCCTCGGCATCCTCGCTGGCGCCGTCGCGATTCTCTACCCTGACATCACCGTGCTTGCTTTCGTGATCCTGGTGGCTGCCTGGGCGGTGATCTCGGGTACCTTTATGCTGATCTCGGCTTTCCGGCTGAAGATCGACCACGGCCGCGTATGGCTGGCGGTCGGAGGCATTGCCAGCCTCATATTCGGGCTTCTTCTCGTCGTTTCACCGTATATCGGCGCCCTGGTGCTGACCTTCTGGACCGGCGCCCACGCGCTCGTTCTCGGCAGCACCCTTCTGGTTCTGGCGTTCAAGCTGCGATCGCATCGCACCGGTCTGCCGAGCAACCTCGCCGCAACCACCGCTGCATGACCGATTGGAGGAGGAAGACATGTCAGCATTTCTCACCGCAGGAACGAAGGCGCCGGCCTTCACGCTTCGCGTCACACCCGACCAGACGCTCTCTCTGTCCGAATTCGCCGGCAGGCGGGTGATCCTGGCCTTCTATCCGGCGGACTGGAGCCCCGTCTGCGGCGATCAGATGACGCTTTACAATCACGTGCTCTCGGAGTTCCGCAAGAAGGGCGCCGAACTCGTGGGCATTTCCGTGGATGGTGCGTGGTGCCATCAGGCCTTCGCCCGCGACCGGAACCTCCATTTCCCGCTGCTGGCGGACTTCCACCCCAAAGGCGAGGTCTCGCGCGCCTACGGCGCCTATCGAGACGATGTGGGCGAGAGCGCCCGTGCGCTCTTCATCATCGACGAACACGCCACGATCGCGTGGAGCCATCTGTCGCCGGTCGCGGTCAATCCCGGCGCGGACGGCATCCTCGACGCCCTCGACCAGATGCCAAACCTGGAGCAGAACGATGTCGACTCTCAAAGTTCCCGTCAGTCCGCGTGACCACTTTCGTGGCGGTTCGAGGGCACCCGTCACGCTCGTGGAATATGGCGACTACCAGTGTCCCTATTGCGCGGCCGCCAATCCTGTCGTCCGGTTCCTGGAAGACCGCTTTGGACCGAGCCTGCTTGTTGTCTTCCGCCATTTCCCGCTGGTCGAGGTCCACCCGCTGGCGGCGCCCGCCGCGGAGGCGGCGGAGTATGCCGCTGATCACGGCCGGTTCTGGGAAATGCACGACGCGATCTTTGCGAACCAGCATCGGTTGAGCACACAACTCCTGTTCACGCTTGCCGGTGCGTTACAGGTCCCGCAGATGGGCCTGCGGGATTCTATCGCGCGCTCGCTGCATGCCGACAAAATCCAGGCGGACTTCATCGGCGGAGTTCGCAGCGGCGTCAACGGAACGCCGACCTTCTTCGTTAACGGCTTGCGCCACCAGGGTGGCTTCTCGGCGCAGGAGCTCGCCGCATCTATCCAGACTGCGATGGATGTCATGGCGCCGGCGCGCTGAGTGAGGTTCGGCGGAAAATGCTGACGCCGGTCAAGGCGCGCCATGCCCCCCCGCCTAGGATGGCGATTGTGCAGACCGCACTGCACGGCCCGGCCAGACCACCCCCCCGCTGCACCCTCCCCTGTTCTGGCCGGGCCCCCGCAGCGCGACGCGGGGGCGTCCTTCGGTTCTCGATCCGGTGGCGTCAGTGCAGACGTTTCCTGTCTCTCGCAGATTGCTCGCCAAGTGATCTGTAGATGAGGCCGAAGCCCTGCATCACGCGAACATAGTCGTTCTGACGAGAGGCGAACCCATGCGCCATCTGCATGAGTTCGGGGTTGGTTCGCTCCAGATCCGCAAGCGCCTTGATCGTGAAGGCGTCTGCGCCGTCCTCGTCGATCTCGCGCACCAGCGCGTCGCGGGTCTGGCCGGTGACCGTCGGCAATGCGTGAAGGACTGCGTCGCCGACCCCATCGGAGGACGCCGAAGCCAGCAATTTGTAGAACATGCCGATGCCGACCATGATCCGGGATTCATCGCCGACATCCGCTGCGCACTTGCGCGCCATCGCCAGAAGCTCGGGATTTTCTCGCGCGAGATCTGCGGTGATCTCCGCCACGCATGCTTCGGGTCCCAGATCATCAAACTGTCTTGAGACGAATTCACGGGTAAACTCGGTCACGCGCGGAAGAAAACTCATAGGGCCTGGTTGTCCTGTCGCAGGAGGGTGGTTGCGTCCAGGGAAGATAGGCATCGACCCGGACGAAGCAAACCTACAAATGCGTAACGGCGCGATCGGCGCGTGGACCGAACGCCGCGCCTGCCGTGTCACCCCTCTGAGAGACTTGCGAGAACGGAAAGCCGAACCGCTTGGCCCAGCTGGCGCACACCCAGGCGGTCCATCATGCGCGAGCGGTGAACCTCGACCGTGCGCACGCTGATACCCAGATTGAAGGCGATCACCTTGTTCGGCTGGCCCGCGACCAGCGCCTCCAGGACGTCGCGCTCGCGCGGGCTGAGCGTTTCGATCAGCAGCACCGCAGCGGCAATGTCTTCTGTCCGCCGCTTCGCAACACCAGTTTTCATCGCGGATTCGATCGCCGCTATCAGCGCATCGTCGCTGTAGGGCTTTTCGATGAAGTCCACTGCCCCCGCCTTCATCGCGCGGACTGCGGTCTGCACGTCGCCCTGGGCCGTTATGACGATGACCGGCAGGTCCGGATTGATCAGGAGAAGGCGGGCCTGAACCTCGAAGCCGTCCATCTCCGGCATGCGAAGGTCTAGTAGGACGCACCCCATCGCAAGGTCATCCGCAATAGCGAGGAATGCGCCGGGCGTGGCAAACGAAATCACCCGGAACCCGACCGCGTCCAGCAACCGCTCCAGCGATCGACGGATCGCAGGGTCGTCGTCGACGACATAGACGGAGGGCGCGGTCATCATTCGCTCACCCCTCCGGCTGGAGGGGCAGCGTCACGCGGAAGACTGCCCCGCCGCCGAGGTTCGGCTCGTACCGAAGCTTGCCCCCATGAGCCTCGATGATCGTGCGGCAGATCGACAGTCCCAATCCCATGCCGTCGCTCTTCGTCGTGTGGAACGGTTCGAAGAGATGCTCCAGAATGTCGCCCACGAGGCCGGGCCCGCTGTCCGACACGGCGATCTCGATCGCCCCGTCATCGAGGCGTGACGTTGTGACGTCCAGCTCTCGCCGCTCGCTTTCTGCCAAGGCCTCGTAGGCGTTGCGTATCAGGTTGAGAATCACCTGCTGCAATTGGATTCGGTTCGCCAGCACGCACTCGGCGCGCGGATCGAATCTCAGCCGGACCCGCACACCGTGTGATCGGGTCCCTACCGAGGCGAGATCGCTGGCTTCGCGGATCAGATCGGGAAGCTTTTCGATCCGCAGATCCGTTTCGCCCCGGGTCACGAACTCGCGCACACGCCGGATGATCTCGCCGGCCCGCAGCGCCTGAGCGGCGGCCTCGTCGAGGACGTCGCGGACGGTGTCGATCCGGTTCGTGCCGTTTTCCATCATCCTGCGCCCGGCATTGACCGAATTGGTGAATGCGGTCAGCGGCTGGTTCAATTCATGCGCCAAAGCTCCGGCCATCTGGCCGGCGGCGCTCAATCGAGATGCATGGAACAGCTCCAGCTGGAGCTCCCGCGCCCGGCTGTCGGCTCGCATGCGTTCGTCGCCCTCGACCGTGAGACGTTCCAGTGCCTCCGCCAGTTCCGCAGTCCTCTCCGACACCCGCTGTTCGAGCGAACCGTTCAGGCGCCGGAGATCGTCTTCAAGCTGCTTCTGCCCCCGCAGGTCGCGGCTGACGGTCGCCATATTCATCGGGCGGCCGGTGCGTGGATCGTCGATGCGGAACCAGTCGACGAGGAAGGGAATGTCTTCCCCGGTCCTCAGGTGCCGGAGATTGAGCTCGCCGAGCCAGCGTCCGTTGGCCATCACCAGCGGCACCAACTCGCGATGCGCCCACGACCGCTGATCCGGGGCAATGAAGTCGAAGATGGCCAGCTGCTGCGCCTCTTCCATGTCGTAAAGCCCAAGCAGATCGCAGCCGGCTTTGTTGAGGTATTGAACCGCCCCATCGAGAAGAGCGACGCCGACGAACTCGGACGATCGCTCGATGAGGCTCGCCATGCGACGCTGCTGTGCCTCGGCGTGCCAGCGCTGGATGGCGAGGGTCGCATGGCTCGCCGCGATCCCCAGGAGCAGCCGATGAGTCTCGCTCGGAAACCGCGGATGAAGGGAACCGGCAACGATACCGGCATCGCCGCCGAACCCCATCGGCGCCGCAGCGATGTACAGCGAACCCGCCCCAACCGGGCTGTCGATCTTGAATGCCTGCTCTCGCGTTTCGCGCCATGCACCCCGGAGAATGCGTTCGACATGACCGGAAGTCCCGGCAGAGACGGCCTGGCTCGACCGCAAGACTTCGACCTCGGCCTCGTTGCGCAATCCGGGTGCGCAGACGTAGATAACGTCCGCATCGAGCATCGAGATCAAGGCGGCCGCTACGCTGTCTGCGATCTGCCGCGAATTGTAGTCCTTCCAGATTGCCGGCAGCGTCGAGAGCGCGACGAGATCGCGGATGCAGTGCCTGAGCTCCTGTGGCTCGAAAAGCTCATCGACCCTGAGCATGTCGCGTGATCCCGATACAGGACGCACATCGAATCTTCAGGGCCTGTCCAAAACGCTGAAGCAGCAAAGCGCAGAGGCCCACCACCGGTAGTGCCGCGTGGCGACGGATTTTCCGTGGTTGCCACGCCGTGTGGTTACGCCCGGAAAGAAGGTGTCGTCTCCGAAATCAGTCTAGCTTCGGACAGTGTTAGATGCACGTCGTGACATGACCATACAACACCCTCGCCCAATGCCCAGCGATTAGAACCGATGGCAAAGTGACGTGGGTTCGATGACGGCGGAACAATCGCTGGCGAATGGCCGTGCTAAGTCTTTGATAAACTGACCCTGAAGCGGGTTCGACTGCACCGCTCAGGCGCGCGGACACCACGCTTCTTCCGGAATGGCAATTCGGTAGAATTGCTTAATCGCACGGGCGGAGATCTGCCTTCATTCTGGGATGCTGAACGCCCGCCAGCGCGGCAGAGCGCCTTCAAGGACGACGATGCACAGACTGACCGAGCCGCCGGACGCCGGGATTGGGCAGCGCCTCGGATCGGCCCTGCAGCGGCTGAGCGACTCCCGTGATCTCAGTGCGGACCTAGCGCCTATCCTCGATATCGCAATCGAAATGACGGGCGCCGGCATGGGCACGCTGCAGCGCTTCGACGCCGAAAAGGACTGCCTGGAACTCGTGGCAAGTCGCGGATTTTCCAGCGAAGCTTTGCGCTTCTTCGGCGTCGTACGGCGCGACACCAACACTAGTTGCGCTGTGGCCCTCACGCGGCGCATGCGCGTGTTCGTCGAAGATATCTCGACGAGTTACCTTTACGTCGGCACGCCGGAACTCGACATGCTGAGCTCAGACGGCATCGCCGCCGTGCAATCCACGCCGCTCATCAGCAGCAGCGGCCGCTTCTGGGGCGTGGTCTCGACGCATTTTCGCAAGAAGCAGATGGAGAGCGCGTTCGATCACGGACCGCTGGACCGGCTCGCCGTCCAGATCGCGGACTGCCTCGAACAGCGAGAGCGGTCCGGGCATCACCAGTACGATGCTTCAGGACTGGATGGGGGGAAACTGACATGAAGCCCATACCTTTTGCCGGGACCATGCTGCGCGAGCACCGGCATATCTGCGCGTTCTTCAGTTCCGCGGCAGAGGAATACGACACGTTGCTCCCGTTCGTCTGCGACGTGATCAACTGCGGGCACCGAGCCTATCACGTCCTTCCCGACCATCATAAGGAGGATCACTTCGAGCGACTGCGCAGCGCCGGCATCGATGTTGTGACTGTCATGAAAACCCGCCAACTCGAAGTGGCTGTGCCGGAGGACACCTATCTGCAGACCGGCCGTTTCAACAAGGAAGCCATGCTCGTCCTTATTCAGGACGCGTTGAAAGCCGGTGCCGAGCTTGGCTTCCCCCTGACGCGGATGATCGCGCACGCCGAAGCGGCCGTGGACGATTGGAAGAGCGGCAACGAGTGGGTCGAATATGAGATGCGCCTCAACAGCGTGTTGCCGAACTACGAGGATCCGGTGATCTGCACATTCGACGCAAACCTGCTGACCGTGCCGCACACCATCGACATTCTCCGCACCCATCCGATGGTCATCATCGGCGGCGTCCTCGTCGAGAACAGCTTCTTCACGCGCCCCCAGGATTTCATCCGCGAGGTCCAGGCGAGAACCGGACCGAGACACGCCTATCGCGGGTAGGCGCAAGCAGGCGCTTGAGCCCAACAGCGCTCTGGCGGAGGAGACAAATGAAGGATGGTGAAGATCGTCATCTTCGTGCCGTCGAATGTTCATTCCCTTGAGCTTGCCGGCCTCATGGACGTGTTCGCCGAAGCGAACGCGCGCGCCGCCGAAGCCTTCTATGAAGTCACCATCGTTGCGGAAGATGACGCCCGGCCAATCCGTTGCGGATCGGGTCTGAGGGTTCTGCCGGACGTTGGTTTCGCCGAAATCGCCGCCAGTCCCGACACGCTGCTGGTGGCTGGCAGCGTCGGCGTCCCGAACGCTCCCGGCCGGGCAGTCATCGACTGGCTGACCCGGATCGCGCCCCGGTCGCGCCGCTTCGGCTCGGTCTGCACCGGGGCCTTCCTGCTTGGGGATGCGGGGCTCCTCCAAGGTCGACGCGTGGCCACACACTGGCAATACGCGGCCCTGCTTGCGGAACGATTTCCCGACGCAAAGGTCGATGGCGACCGCGTCTTCATCCGTGACGGGGCGCTGGTCACGTCGGCCGGATCGAGCGCCGCGATCGATCTCGGCCTTTCGCTCGTCGAAGAGGATCTTGGCCGGGAGATCGCGCTCTACGTCGCGCGGCGCCTCGTCGTTTTCCTCAAGCGGCCGGGCGACCAGTCCCAGTTCAGCGTGCATCTGGCGGCACAGGCCGTCGACCGGGGCAGGCTCTATCAGGTCCAGCAGTTCATCTTGAACCATCCGGCCGCCGACCTTTCGATCAGGACCTTGTCGGGCATCGCCGCCATGAGCCCGCGCAATTTCACGCGGGTCTTCACTCAGGAGGTCGGGGTCTCCCCGACGGACTACGTCGACCACACGCGGATCGACGTGGCGCGGTTCCTCATCGAAGGCAGCCGCCTGTCGATCGACGCCATTGCGGCCAAGAGCGGCTTCGGATCGCCGCGTGCCATGCGCCGCGCCTTTCTCGCGCATGTGGGCATCACGCCGTCCGAGTATCGTGACCGCTTCCGCAGTACGGGAGACGGCTCGCGGCCGAGTTTGTCCGAAACAGGCGCAGGTTTGTCCTGAAACGGGCGCGGTGGCGCATTGTCCGGCGGCATGCGATCGCGCCATTGCTCTGGTCATGGAAGATTTCAAGGAACTGACGCCGGAGGACTTCGCCAATCTCACGCGCGACGGTGCCAAGACCGCAAGGTTCCCGCCCGACGCGATGCTGCGGCTCGTCGTACCGAAACTGGTCGAAGAACTTACGGATGGGATTGCCATAGGTCGCGTCTCGGCAGGACACGCGCCGCTCCTCTATGTGAACCGCGCTTTCGAAAGGCTCACGGGCTACGACCGGGCCGAGGTGCTGGGCAGAGACTGTCGCTTCCTCCAGGGCAGTGAGCGCGGGCAGCCTGAAATCGACCAGATCCGCAAGGGCATTGCCAAGGGCGAACCTGTGGACGTGACGCTGCGCAACTATCGCAAGGACGGCCAGGCGTTCTGGAACCGCATCAGCCTTCGGCCGATCTCTGTAGCGAAGGAAGCGCTCTACCTCGGCATCCTTCGCGACGTTTCCGCCGTCCGGCAGACGGAGGTCGACCTGGATCGCGCAGCCCATTTCGACATGGCAACGGGATGTCTGAACCGCCAGACGTTCCTCGTCGCGGCCGAGAGGCGTGTCCTGGACCGTCCGGGTCCCACGATCATCGTAAAGCTGGATATCATCGCCTTCCACGACATCAATGCCGGCTTCGGGTTCGATGTCGGCGACGCGCTGCTGCTCGAAACAGGGTGTCGACTCCGGGCCAGCGGAGCAACGCTGGTCGCCCGCGTCGGTGCCAACGAGTTCGCCCTTCTGTTCGAGATGGCCGATGGTTCAGACCCGCAGGAGACGGTTTCCGCCGTCACGGCCTTGCTGTGTTCGGACTACATGATTCCCGGAGCCAACATTTCCCTGCGTTTCGCCATCGGCTACGCAAGCGGCGACAAAGGCGTCAGCGCGATCTCGTTGATCCGCAATGCGAGCACCGCCCTGCGCTCCGCCAAATCCGACCCGCTCGGCGGACCTCGTCGGTTTCAGCGCGCCGACGAGGAAGAAGCCCGTCTGCGCGTCCGGATGACCCGCGAACTGAAAATCGCCATCACCAACGACGAGTTCGTCTACCACTACCAGCCCCAGATCGACCTTGCGTCGGGCGAATGGGTGGGAGCGGAGGCTTTGATACGCTGGAACCATCCTCTGTTCGGCGCGCAACCGCCAGGCCGGTTCATCGAAGCCGCCGAGCGTTCGGGTCTGCTCCTCGACCTCGGCGAGCGCGGCCTTAAAACCGTCGCCGCCTTCGCCCGTCGCGTCAACGAGAACCGCGAGCGCGCGTTGCGCTTCTCGATCAACGTGTCCGCCACGGAGTTCCTGCACAGGGACATGGCGGAACTTCTGGAGCAGGTGCTGCGCGAGACCGGGGCCGAACCGACCTGGCTGACGCTGGAGATCACCGAAAGCATGCTTCTCAACGATACGCCCGGCGTGCTTGCCGCTTTCGGCCGGTTGCGTGATCTCGGCGTCGGCCTCTCGGTCGATGATTTCGGCACCGGCTATTCCAGCCTGCGTCTGCTCGAGACGTTTCCGGTGACCGAGATCAAGATCGACCGAAGCTTCGTGGGGGACCTTGCGTCCAGCCACTCCAAGATGGTCATCGCCCGGGCCATCATCGATCTCGGCCGCGCTCTCGGCCTGGCTGTCGTGGCGGAGGGCATCGAGACCGAAGCCCACCGTGCCCTCCTGGCGGAAATGAGCTGCCCGATCGGGCAGGGCTACCTGTTCGGCGCGCCAATGGACGCAGACGGGTTGATAGCCAGCCTTGCCCGATCAGAAAGAGCGCGATCGGATGCGGACGCGAAGCGTTAGTGAGGGTCACCAGGGTACGGTGAGAACGTCCGCCAAATTCGGCCAGCTGTCGAGAGGAGAGCTCCCAAGGTTCATCGCGTTATGGTCGATGAGGCTGACGGTATCGAGCGTAAGGGTCATGGGGATGCGCAAAGAGGCGTTGCCGTGCCTGCCGGCAGTCGGGTGTCCTGAGGGACCTGCGCATTCAGAGTTCGGGCCGGCTGCTGTTCCAGCCATACCTCTTCAAGCGGCGCGAGATCACAAGAGAACCTGATCCGGCGCGCCTTCGAGGCGATCCGGATCCGTGTTTGCGCAAGCTGCTCGTCAACGACGTCCTACGGCCCGAACCCTCGTCGCGCTGCCCGGCAGCGTCGAAGCGGTCAAAGGGCGATGCGAGGTCCTTTTCGATGGCGCGTGCCGCGCAGCGACTGCCGAGGCTCTGGCTCTCGGAGCCGATGGCGCGCTGCTCGGCCGCGCGACACTCTACGGCGTTGCGGTCGCCGGCCAGTCCGGGCGATCGGGCGCTGTCGATCCTCACCCTAGAGTTCCGACGCACGATGAAGCTCTGCAGAGCGCGCAACGTGCATTTTCCCGTTCCGAGATGCCCGCAACGCTTGTCCAGTTGACATCGTTGCTGAACGGCTTCACCTCACTGTTTTCGTGTGCCCGAACGTGCGCATCGTCTGCCCTCACGGCCATGCCGCAAACGAACTTGGCACCGTCACCTGCGTCCGTGCCGCTTCAAAGCGATATTGCCGTGGCGAGCGGCCGCTGAGGCGTTTGAAGAAGCGCGAGAAGTAGGCTGGGTCTTCGAAGCCAAGCGAGAGCGCGATTTCGGCGATTTGCCTGCCTGACCCTTCCAACATCTGTCGCGCCTCGGCGATGAGCCTGGAGTGGATAAGCGACAGCGGCGTCTGGCCCGTCGCGCGCTGAACGGCACTGTTCAGGCGGTCGACGCTGACGCCCAGATAGCGCGCATAATCGGCGACCGACCAGTGACGGCGCATCTGCTGTTCGACGAGGTCGAGGAAGTTGCTCACGATGGTGCGTGGCGCAGGCTGCGGTGCCGTCGTGATCAGGTCGGCGGCACGCCAGAGCAGGATCAGCGCGATGGCGAGCTGATAGCGCACCATCTCCTGGGCACCGGCAGGGCCGTCGCGCAGTTCGATCTCCATGACCGAGAACAGCGTCGTCAGCCGTGTCGCCACGTCGCGCTCAATCCGCGTGCCAAGCTGCGGGCGCAGCGACAGGCGACGCAGATCCTCCGCGATGTTTCCCGGCAGGGCCACCTGCCCAAGCGCGCCATCGGATAGTCCCAGCCACGCACCGCGCGAGCCGGCATGCAGCGTCAACTGCGCGGCGATGCCCGTCGGCACCCAGACCAGCGTCGGGGCCTGCAACGCGACGGTTTCGGTTCCGCAGGCGATCGCGCCCGTGCCGGAGACGAGCACGAAGATGCGGTTGCGTCGCCCGTGCAGCGACCATTCGGTCGTGTCGAGCGTAGAGGCGATCGATTGGCTTTCCACCTCGCGGGCAAGATCAAGCCCGTTCGGTATGCGGCTGTCCCGCATCGCTGACCACCTCTTGATCAATTGTTCCCGGCAAATGTGCAATTATCTCCCGAAAAAGTCTATTCTGATTGTCAAAGCGGCTCGCTAGCTTTCTCAGCGGTCGCTCTGGGAGGTTGTGATCTCCCCGCGCCGTCAGGCCCGGTTGGGGCCAGAGGAGGAGAACCATGACAATGTTTTCGCGCAGGGCTGCCCTGCGAACCCTGGGTGCTGCTGTCACGCTGATGGCCAGCGTGAGTGCATTCGCCGTTTCCGCGCAGGACGATCGCACGTCCGTCAAGATCGGCTATGCCGTGTCGATCACCGGCGGCAATGCCGGCGGCGCGGGCATCACGACCATTCCGAACTACCGTCTCTGGGTCAGTGAAGTGAACGAAGCCGGCGGTCTCGAGCTTCCGGACGGCTCGCGCCTGCCTATCGAGGTCGTCGAGTATGACGATCGGTCCTCGGCCGAGGAAGTCGTGCGCGCCGTCGAGCGCCTCGTCACGCAGGACGAGGTCGATTTCGTTCTCTCGCCCTGGGGCACCGGCTTCAACCTCGCCGTCGCGCCGCTTCTCGACCGCTTCGGCTATCCGCTGATCGCGTCGGCGGCCGTGACCGACCGCGCCGCGGAGTTCGCCGAGCGCTGGCCGCGCAGCTTCTGGCTTCTCGGCGGCGGCGCCGACTATTCGGGCGCCCTGTCGCGCGTACTCGCCGCTGCCAAGGAAGCCGGCCAGATCAATGGCGACGTCGCCGTGATCTCGGTCGCCGACGGTTTCGGCATCGATCTCGTCAACGCGGCCCGCACGACCTTTGCGGAAGCCGGGCTCAACATCGTCATGGACCGGACCTACCCGCCCGGCACCACCGATTTCTCGCCGATGATCAACGAGGCGCAGGCTTCGGGCGCCGACAGCTTCGTCGCCTTTTCCTACCCGCCGGACACATTCGCCCTGACGCAGCAGGCGCGCGTCGCCGCCTTCAACCCGAACGTCTTCTATCTCGGCGTCGGCACGCCCTTCCCGACCTATATCGGGGCCAATGGCGACAATGCCGAAGGCGTCATGAGCCTTGGCGGCATCGACACCTCGAACGAGGCGCTGATGGACTATCGCGAACGCCACCAGGCCTTCGTCGGCACGGCGCCGGACTTCTGGGCTTCGCAGATGACTTATGCCGGCCTGCAGATGCTGCAGGAAGCGATCAAGCGCGTGGGCATCGACCGCGATGCGGTTGCCGAAGAGCTGTCTACCGGCACCTTCACCACCATCCTCGGGGAGACGACGCTGGAGAACAACCAGCTGCGTGATCTCTGGTGGACCGGCCAATGGCAGGATGGCGTGTTTGTCGCCGTGGAGCCAGCCGACAAGGAAGGCGCGGCCGAACTGCGCCTGCCCAAGCGCGCCTGGAGCGCACAGTAGCGGCGTCGGCCCTGCCCGGCTCGTCCGGGCGGGGCCACCCCAACCTACCGGAACCGACATCTTGACCAAATCGTCTCTCGCGCGACGGAAGGGTTCGACATGCTGACGACCGCGCTCATTTCCGGGCTGGTGCTTGGCGGCACCTATGCGCTCGTCGCCATGGGTCTGACCCTGCAATACGGCATCTCGCGGATCATGAACCTCGCCTATGGCGAAGTCACAATCTTCGCGGCCTTCGGCGCCTTCATCCTGTTCTCGACGCTCGGCATCAATCCGCTCGCCGGCATGGCGATCGTGCTGCCCGCTGCCTTCGCGCTCGGATACCTGATCTACGGCATCATGATGCAGCCGCTGGTTACGCGGTCGTCTAAATCGGGCACGCTCGAGGTCGACTCGATCCTGGCCACGTTCGGGCTGATGTTCGTCATCCAGGGTGTGATCTTGATCGCTTTCGGCTCGAACTACACGAGCTACAACTATCTCAATTTCGGCGTGAACGTGCTCGGCGCGAACATCGCGGCCAACCGGCTTCTCGCCTTCGTGCTCGCCATCCTCATCGGCGGCATCCTGTTCCTCGTCCTGACCCGCACGCGCTGGGGCACGACGATACGCGCCATCGCGGTAGCGCCGAAATCGGCGCCGCTCGTCGGCATCGACGTCAACCGCACCGCGCGCTTCGCCTTCGCGCTCGGCACGATGCTGGCGGCGTCCGGCGGCGTCATGATTTCGATGTACCAGACCTTCAACGCCTCCATGGGCGTGCTCTTCACCATGAAGGCGCTGGTGATCGTCATCATGGGCGGGCTCGGCAATCTGATGGGCGCGCTCGTCGCCGGCCTGCTGCTCGGCCTCGTCGAGACCCTGGTGGCGACCTATGTCGATCCCGGCCTCACGCTGGCTGCGACCTACCTCATCTTCCTCGTCGTGCTCCTGTGGAAGCCGTCGGGCCTGTTCGGAAAGGCTGCCGGACGATGACCCGCACCGTTCTCGGCTTCGTCCTCGTCGGGCTGGCGCTGGCCGCGCTCGCCTTCATGCCGACGCAGCTTGGCGCCTACGGCGTCGGCCTTCTCCTCGGCATGACCGGCTATGTGACGCTCGCCAGCGCCTGGGCGCTGTTCTCCGGGCCGACGCGCTACATCTCGCTTGCCACCGTCGCATTCTTCGGCATCGGCGCGTACACGGTCGCGGTCCTCAGCGAGACCCTGCCCTACCCGCTCGTCATCGCAATTGCAGGCCTGATCGGGCTCGGCGTGGCGCTGATCGTGGGTCTGGCGACGCTGCGGCTCGCCGGCATCTATTTCGTGATCTTCAGTTTCGGCCTCGCGGAACTCATCCGCCAGCTCGTCACCTGGTACGAGGTCAACGTCACCGGTACGCTCGGCCGCTACATCTTCCTGCCCATCACGGCCGAGCAGATCTACTGGCAGCTCCTGGCGCTCGCCGCGATCACGCTGCTCATCGGCTGGCTTATCGGGCGCTCGCGTATCGGGCTTGCGTTGAAGGTCATCGGCGATGACGAGACGGTGGCCGCCCATACCGGCATCGATATCTCGCGGGTGAAGCTTGCGCTCTTCGCCATCAGCGCGACGATCATCACGCTTGTGGGCGCGATCCAGGCGCCGCGCTGGACCTATATCGAGCCGGCAATCGTCTTCAATCCGACGATCTCGTTCCTCACCGTCATCATGGCGCTGCTCGGCGGCGCGAACCGGCTCTGGGGACCGATGCTCGGCGCGGTGCCGCTCTTCCTGCTCTTCGAGTGGCTGAGCGCGAACTTCCCACAGCATTATTCGATAATCCTCGGCCTGCTCTTCATCGCGATCGTCTTCATCGTGCCGCGCGGCGTGCTGGCGCTCGGCGAGGATTTGATGAAGCGCGCGCGCGCCAAGGAGACTGCACGATGAGCGTGCTTCTCGACATCACCAAGCTGCGCAAGCAGTTCGGCGGGCTGACGGCGGTCAACGATGTCAGCTTCTCGGTTTCCGAAGGCGAGATCGTCGCGCTGCTCGGGCCGAACGGGTCCGGCAAGACGACAGTGCTGAACATGATCTCGGGCGCGCTATCGCCGACGGCCGGCACGATTGCGCTTGGCGGCAACACGATCTCGGGCCTGCCGCCCCACAGGATCGCCCACAAGGGCGTGGCGCGAACGTTCCAGCTCGTGCGCATCCTGCCATCGCTCAGCGTGGCGGAGAACGTGATCGCGGCGCTCGCCTTCCGGCCGAAGCCGCTCTGGGGCAAGGAGGCGCAGGAGCGTGCCGAGGCGCTCCTGGCGGATGTTGGCCTCGCCGGACGCGGGAGCGAGCACGCCGACGACCTGACCTATATTGACCAGAAGCGCATGGAACTGGCGCGAGCGCTTGCAGCCGAACCACGTCTGCTGCTTCTCGACGAATGGCTCTCCGGCCTCAACCCGACGGAGCTCAGGGTCGGCATCGACCTCATCGTCTCGCTGCGCGAGCGCGGCATGACGATCGTGCTTGTCGAGCACATCATGGAAGCCGTGCGCGCGCTTTGTTCGCGGGCGGTGGTCATGAATGTCGGGGTGAAGATCGCAGACGGCCCGACTGAGCACGTCCTCGCCGATCCGGCGGTCATCGCCGCCTATCTTGGAGACGGCCATGCTTGAGGTTTCGAACCTGTCGCTGCGATACGGCCGCCATCGCGCGCTCGAAAACATCGACGTTGCGATCTCCGAAGGCGAGACAGTCGTCATCCTCGGGGCTAATGGCGCCGGCAAGTCGTCGCTCCTGAAGGCGATCGCCGGGCTGGCGCGGGCGGAGCCCGGCTCAGCCGTGATGCTCGACGGAAAGTCGCTTCTCGGCATGCCGCCGCATGCGATCCCAGAGACCGGGATTGCGCTGGTGCCGGAAGGCCGCGGGGTCTTCGGCGACCTGACGGTGCAGGAAAACCTCCTCCTCGGCGCCAACCCGAAACGGGCACGCGCCACGGAAGGCGAACGTAACGCGCTGATCTACGATCTCTTTCCGCGGCTGGCCGAACGCAAGCGCCAGATGGTGCGCACCATGTCGGGCGGCGAGCAGCAGATGGTGGCGATCGGCCGGGCGCTGATGAGCAATCCGCGCTACCTGATGCTGGACGAACCCAGCCTCGGACTCGCGCCCATCGTTGTGACCGAACTGTTTGCCGCGCTGAAGCGCGTGCAGGAAACCGGCGTCGCGCTCCTTCTCGTCGAGCAGAACGTCTCGATCTCTCTTTCCATCGCCGACCGCGGCTACCTGATGGAAGCCGGCCGCATCGTCGGATCGAACACCGCCGAGGCGCTCAAGACCGACGCCGCGGTGCAACAGGCCTTTCTCGGCGGCACAGCCGCCTGACCTTTCAGCCAAGGAGAACAACCATGGACCAACTCGGTCTGCTGATTGCCAATGAAGACCAGTCCGCTTCGAGCGGCGCCGTCTTCGAACGGATGAACCCGATCACGGGCGCGGTCGCGACCCGTGCGGCCGCCGCGACCGTCGATGACGCGCAGCGTGCCGCCGATGCCGCTGCCGCTGCCTTCCCGGCCTGGTCGAAAACCGCGCCCAAGGAGCGACGCAAGATCCTGCTCAAGGCGGCCGAAGTGCTTGAATCCAAGGGTCCGCAGTTCGTCGAGGCCATGGGCGCCGAGATTGGAGCCACCGCCGGCTGGGCGATGTTCAACGTGACGCTGGCTGCCGACATGCTGCGCGAGGCTGCAAGCCTCGTCACGCAGATCAAGGGCGAGATCGTGCCGTCGAACCGGCCCGGCAGCCTCGCCATGGCGGTGCGCCAGCCGGCCGGCGTCGTGCTCGCGATGGCACCGTGGAACGCGCCCGTGATCCTGGGCGTGCGTTCGCTGGCGACCCCGCTTGCCTGCGGCAACACGGTCGTCATGAAGACCTCGGAGCTCTGCCCGCGCACCCATCGCCTGATCGTGGAATCGCTGCTCGAGGCCGGCCTGCCGAAGGGTGCTCTCAACGCCGTCTCCAACGCGCCGGACGATGCGGCTGAGATCGTGGAGGCGCTGATCGCGCATCCGGCAGTGCGCCGCGTCAACTTCACGGGCTCGACGCGCGTTGGCCGCGTGATCGCGGAGAAGGCCGGGCGTCACCTGAAGCCCGCGCTCCTGGAACTCGGCGGCAAGGCTCCCTTCGTCGTCCTCGACGACGCCGACCTCGAAGAAGCGGTCGCCGCAGCCGCCTTTGGCGCCTACATGAACCAGGGCCAGATCTGCATGTCCACCGAGCGCATCGTCGTGATGGACGCCGTTGCCGACGCCTTCGTCGAGAAGCTCGCCGCCAAGGCGAAGACGCTGATCGCCGGCGATCCGACAGAGGGCAAGACCCCGCTCGGATCGGTCGTCGATGCCAGCGCATCGAAGCGCCTCAGCCAGCTGATCACGGATGCGACGTCGAAGGGTGCAACGCTTGCAGCCGGCGGCCGTATCGAAGGCACGATCATGGACGCCACGCTTCTCGACAAGGTCACGCCATCGATGCGCATCTATGGCGAGGAATCCTTCGGACCGGTCGTCACTGTCGTTCGCGTCGGCTCCATCGACGAAGCCGTCCGCGTCGCCAACGACACGGAGTATGGGCTCTCGGCGGCCGTATTCGGTCAGGACGTCAACCGCGCACTCTCCGTCGCCCGCCGCATCGAGAGCGGCATCTGCCACGTCAACGGCCCGACGGTCCATGACGAGGCCCAGATGCCCTTCGGCGGCGTGAAGGCCTCCGGCTACGGCCGTTTCGGTGGCAATTGGGGCATCGCCGAGTTCACCGAACTGCGCTGGATCACGATCCAGGACGGGCACATCCACTACCCGATTTGATTGTAGTCCTGTCCCCGCGGACCGACTGGTTCGCGGGGATGGCCGCCGGCGTCACCATTCCTTTCCCACGAGATCGTTCAGCGCCGCCTTGTCGAGGCTTGCGTCGACCAGCAGACTCTTCGGCCGGGCGGTCTCGTCCGGCAGCGCCGTGGGTAGGCAGATCAGCTACTGTTGCCTCGACAGACAGGAAGACGTTTCTCCATTGCCGCAATTTTGAGCAATTCAGATCAGCCGGCACCGCCCACCTGCCGTTAGACTTACGCGCAAGTCATCGCACCAGTGTGGAGCTCCCATGTCTCGTCTACCCCTACGCACCGTAGAAGACGCGCCCGATGAGGCGCGTGAACGGTTGGCTGCAGCCGAGAAGGCCAATGGCTACCTGCCCAATCTGCTGCGCGTCCTGGCCAACGCACCCGTCGCGCTGGAGACCTATCTGACGGTCGGCGCGATCAATGCCCGGTCCTCGCTGACGCTCGCCGAACGCGAGGCAGTACAGATTACGGCTGCAGCGACGCATGGATGCGGGTTTTGCGTCGCTGGCCACACGGCGATTTCCTACAAAAAGGCGGGACTGAGCGACGGCATCGTGGACGCACTGCGTGGCAAGCTGCCGGTGCCGGATGCGAGGCTCGACGCCGTCGCGCGGTTCACCGAGGCCGTGATCGCGTCTCGTGGAGCCGTGGAAGACGCAGCGCTCGATCGCTTTAAGGCTGCGGGCTTCGATGACCAGCAGGCCCTGGAGGTCGTACTTGGCGTCAGCCTGGCTACACTTTGCAACTTCGCCAACAATCTCGGCCAGCCGCCACTCAACCCTCAGCTCGAGGCCTATCGCTGGGAGGCAGCCCCGGCGCTGGCCGCGGAATGACGGTTCACGTCGAACTGCCGGCAGTGTTGGACGCTTTCCTGGTCGGAGCGGCCGACGGCATCGATGCCGGGACAGAAAACTCAGAAAACGTGATCCCCGCGCTTGCCGCTTCTGGGCTGGCCGGCGCAGGCGTGCCGGTCTCGAGGGGCGGGACTGGTGGCGACGTCGCCGACGGGGTGGCGGCCATCGCAGCAATCGCAGAACGCTCGCTGGCGGCGGCTTTCATGCTCTGGGGACACCGGGCCTACATCGAGTATCTGCTTCAAAGCCCGAACCACGAGCTTGCCGAGCGACAGCTGCCCGATCTGCTGGCTGGCAAGATCGGCGGCGCCACCGGCCTGTCGAACGCGATGAAGTTCCTCGCCGGTCTCGAGCCGCTCCAGATCAAGGCGCGCACCGCCGGCGCGTCGCTTGTCCTCGAGGGCAAGATGCCGTGGGTCACAAATTTGCGACCTGCCGGCTTTCACGTTGCAGCGGCCGTTGACCGGGAGGATGGCGGATCGGCATTCGTCGCTTCGGTATCGCTCGATGATCACGGGATCGAGCGCTCGCCCGATCTCGAGTTGATGAGCATGCGCTCGTCCGACACTGCCGCCATCACCCTGTTCAATGTCCGGATCGGCGCGGATCGTATGATTGCGGAGGACGCCAAGCAGTGGCTGCCGAAAGTACGGCCAGCCTTTCTCGGCCTGCAGTGCGGCATGTCCATCGGCCTCGCACGGCGCGCGCTCGAAGAGGCGCGCTATGCTGCGGGCGCGGGCCGCAGCGTCCTGGCGGAGCCTATCGCCAGCCTCGGCCGGCAGCTTGACCACGCACAGTCGCGCCTGAATGCTGGTCTCCGCTCGCGAGCGTTTGAAACCGATGCACCCACGCTCTTCGAACTTCGCATCGAGCTTGCCGAGATCGTCGCGGATGCCGTCCAGCTGGAACTGCAGGCGGCTGGTGGTCGTGCCTATCTCGCCGGGCCCGGCAAGGATTTCGCACGGCGCTGGCGCGAAGCGGCGTTCATTCCCGTCATCACTCCAAGCCTCGTCCAGTTGAAGACCGTCCTGGCAGCGCGGCGGCAGGCCGCATGATGCAAGAGACGGCGCCAACGGTGCTGAAGGCAACCGGGATCGCGCTGCGCTATCCCGGCAGCGCGCGTGCTGTCCTCGCCAACTTCAACCTCGATCTCGCCGAGGGTGAAGTGGTGACGGTGCTCGGGCCGAGCGGAGTCGGCAAATCGAGCCTCCTGCGCGTGCTGGGCGGCCTCCAGCAGCCGAGCCACGGTGCGGTCGCGACCGCGGGATGCGAGCTTTCCGGCGTACATCCCCGCCTGGCGATCGCGTTCCAGAACCCCGGCCTGCTGCCATGGCTCGATCTGGAAGCGAACGTGGCGTTCGGTCTCAATTTCCGCCATCAGCCGAAACTCACGCGCCAGGAACGGCGTGAGCGGGTCGATTCCGCCATCGCCGAAGTCGGGCTCGATCACGCTCGCGCCTTGCGACCCGCTGCCTTGTCGGGCGGCATGGCGCAACGGGCCGCACTCGCACGCTGCCTTGCCCGCAAGCCGCAGGTTCTGCTGCTCGACGAGCCCTTCGGGGCGCTCGACGAGGTGACGCGGTCCGAGATGCAGCGCCTGCTCATCAAGCTCGTGTCGGAGCACCGCTCCGCCGCAGTCCTCGTCACGCACGACATCGACGAGGCCTTGCTCGTATCCGACCGCATCGTCCTTCTCGGTGGCGAGCCTGCCAACCAAATCGGCGAATGGTCGATAGACCTGCCGCGCCCACGCGACGATTTCGTCGCCGAACTGGGCCAGATCCGCATCGAAATCCTGACCACGCTTCGCCAGGCGGTTCGCCGGCACTGACAATGGGGCTTTGACCATGCCGACCGATGATTTCATCTTCTCGCGCCGCGACATCATCAGGCTGTCCGCGCTGCTCACTGCGACCGGCGCGCTGCCGTTCCTCAATGCGCGAGCCGCGCGCGCCCAATCGCCCGACGAGCCGGTCCGCATCGGCTACCTGCCGATCACAGACGCTACCCCGCTCCTTGTCGCGCATGGCCAGGGCTTCTTCGAGGCCGAGGGCCTGCAGGCCGAAAAGCCGATCCTTTTCCGGGGCTGGGCCCAGCTCGTCGAGGCGTTCCTCGCCGGACAGGTAAACGTCGTCCACCTGCTCTCGCCGATCACGGTCTGGGCGCGTTATGGCAGCCAGACGCCCGCCAAGGTCGTCGCTTGGAACCACACCAGCGGCTCCGGCCTGACAGTCGCAAACGACATCAATTCGGTCGCCGAGCTCGGCGGTCGCACGGTCGCGATCCCCTTCTGGTATTCGATCCATAACGTCGTCCTGCAGAAGCTGCTGCGCGAGAACGGCCTCAAGGTGGTCACGCGCGCCTCTGGCACCATTGCTCCCGATGAGGTCAGCCTCGTCATCATGCCGCCTCCGGACATGGTCCCTGCGCTGGCAGCCGGTCAGATCGCAGGCTACATCGTTGCCGAGCCCTTCAATGCGGCTGCCGAAGTGAACCAGGTTGGCAAGGTGCTACGGTTTACCGGGGACGTCTGGAAGGACCATGCCTGCTGCGTCGTCTTCATGCATGAGCATGACCTGAACGACCGGCCCGAATGGTCGCAGAAGGTCGTCAACGCAATGGTCAAGGCACAGCTCTGGACGCGCGAGAATCGTGCTGAGACGGCGCAGCTTCTGTCCTCAGCCCACGAGCAGAAATACACCCCGCACAGTGTCGAGATCCTCAACCGCGTGCTGACGCCTGCCGAAGGCGACGTTGAGGCCTATGTCGCGTCGGGCGCCATCAAGCACCCGGAATGGCGCGACCAGCGCATCGACTTCCAGCCCTATCCCTTCGCCAGCTACACGGAAGAGCTCGTGCGGCAGTTGAAGGAAACGCAGGTCGAAGGCGAGCGCGCATTCCTCGATGCGCTCGATCCGGCCTTTGCCGCGCAGGATCTTGTCGACGACAGCTTCGTCAGGAAGGCTATCGCGGAAGTCGGCGGGCTGCAGGCGTTCGGCCTCGATGACGCATTCACGCGTACGGAGGTCATTGAGGCGTGAGTGTTGTCGCGCAGGAACGCGGGTCGTTATCCGGCAGAAGGATAGCCGGCCGGTCATCATTGACCGCCGGCCAGCGGCGGCTCGTCCTGTCGGGGGCGGGCCTGCTCGGCCTCGCCGTCCTCGCCGCTTTATGGTGGCTCGGGACCGACGTTCTTGCCGCCGAAACGAGCTTCGTCAGGCGGTTCTCGCCGACGAGCGCGATCCCCGCGCTCATCACGCTCGTGCGGGGCCCGGACTTGTGGGTGCACATCTATGTCAGCCTCCAACGCGTGCTGATCGGGCTCGGCATGGCACTGATCGTCGGCGTGCCGCTCGGGCTTCTTGTCGGCTGGTCCCGCTTCGCCGAAGCCGCGACCACGCCGGCCTTCCAGTTCCTGCGCATGATTTCACCGCTGTCCTGGATGCCGATCGCGGTCATGGTCTTCGGCGTCGGCAACGCGCCGATCTACTTCCTTCTCGCTTTTGCGGCCGTCTGGCCGATCCTGCTCAGCACCGCGGCCGGCGTGCGCCAGCTCGACCCGCACTGGCTGCTGGTCGCCCGCAGTCTGGCTGCAACGGGCTGGGAAACGCTCGTCAGGGTCATCGTGCCCGGCATCCTCGGTCACGTGCTTACAGGTCTGAGGCTTGCGATCGGCATCACCTGGATCGTGCTCGTCCCGTGCGAGATGCTCGGCGTGCAGGCCGGCCTCGGCTATTTCATCCTCGATACGCGCGACCGGCTTGCCTATCCCGAACTTGTCGCAACCGTCATCGCCATCGGCATCATCGGCTATCTGCTCGATTTCGCGGCGCGAAGCATCGTTCGCCGCTATGCGCCGGGGAATGCCTGATGCCTTGCCGTACGATGGTCTACCACTACCCAGGCTCCTCTCCAGTGTGGGCGACAGTCTGATCATGACGTCAAGGAGCTGAACGTGGCCCAGCCTAGCGTCGTCGGGTTCTCCGGCAATTTCTCGCGTCCGTCGAAGACGCGCGCCTTCGTGGAGCATGTAAGCACCCGTGCCGCGGATCGGCTTGGCGGCCAGGCCTCCACGTTCGAGATCGACGATCTCGGTCCTTCATTTGCGGCCGCTCGGTGGCCGTCGCAACTGGATGCTCAGGCGAAGGCCGTCGTCAACCAGATCGGCGCGGCCGATCTCCTCGTGGTCGGAAGCCCGACCTACAAGGGAAGCTATACCGGGCTCTTCAAGCACTTCTTCGATCTGCTCGACCCGCGCCTGCTGCGCGGCAAGCCCGTGATCCTGCTCGCCACAGGCGGCGGTGAACGCCACGCCCTGATGGTGGAGCATCAGTTGCGCCCACTGTTCGGCTTCTTCGAGGCCCATGCACTCCCAACCGCCGTCTATGCAGCCGATGCCGATTTCGCCGACGGACGGATCGTATCCGAGGCAATCCTTCAGCGTGCCGCACAGGCCGTCGAGGACGCGGCACGGTTTCTGCTGGCGCCGGGAACGACGACCGGCCGCATTGCCGCGGAATAGCTGACCCTTAGGCCGTTGTAAGGCCCTTCCCCCGCCGGTATGAGAGATCGAGGGCTGCCAGCCGGCAGCTCGAGAGATCGTTGATGGCCGGTTTATGCTGACTCGGAAGGGCAAGTACGGGCTCAAGGCGCTCATCCACCTTGCGTCCATCCCCCACGGTGAGCTTGCCATGGTCGGCGAGATCGCGCGTTTAAACAGCATTCCGAAGAAATTCCTGGATGCCATCCTCTCCGACCTCCGCAAGGCCGGTTTCGTGCAGAGCCGAAAGGGACGCGAGGGCGGATATCGCCTCGCCAGGCCGGCCGAGGAGATCATGATGGGTCATGTGATCCGCGTGCTCGACGGACCGCTGGCACCGATTCCGTGCGCCAGCCGGACGCATTTCGAAGCGTGCGAGGATTGCGACATGGCCACATGCCGGGTCCGGCACATGATGCTCGAAGTCCGCAACGCAATCGCCGAGGTGCTCGATCGCCGCAGCCTTGCAGACATGGACGACATCGACGCCATGGACCCGGTCCGCGGCGCGGCGGACCCGGGCTAGGCCCGTTTCCGCAGCGGAGCCGCGCGCTGCGTTTCAGTGAGGCGCTCGGCGAGTTGCACGCACTGCGCGCGGATTTCCGGTATGCTTTCGATCTCGAAGAAGCCGGCGCGCGAGATCGGGCCGATGGCATGCAGGCCAGGTGTCGGGCGGCCCTGCGTATCGAGAACCGCGCAATCCGGGCTGACGTCGATGCCGAGGCCGAGCGCGTCTCTTCGCACGCGACCGTTGGCAAGGAGACGTTCGGTCAGCGGATGGCTCTTCGAATGGTCGACCCAGGCGCTGCCTCGACAATCGTAAATTCGCGATACCAGATACCGCTTCGTGCTCCCGGTGTGCCGGACCTGTATCTCGACCGCGATCTTGTCGTCCGAGGCGGCATGCCTCACGAGCCGGCCGGCGACGACTTCGAGATCGCCCGTCCGCAAGGCTTCGCGGACGGAACGGTGAATGGAGGGCGCGACCCGGTGGCGATGAACATCCCACCACGCGCGCGTGTGTTCCAGAAACCGGCGGCGGGTCGATTCCGGCCATGAATGCCAGATCGCCTGTGTGTGAGGGCGCAAGCCGGTGACAACGTCGCGCCAGCCTCCGCCCTGGCGTTCGACGCTCGCAATAAGCGAGCGCAGCCATCGCATGAAGTAGGTCAGGCTGGTGCCGAGCGGGACGTCGGCCAGGTCCAGGACGAGAGGCTTCGACGGCCGGTGGCTTTCGGGAAGCAGACCCCGCCGCGAGACCGCGATGATCCGCCCCTGGTGACCGAGCCGGCGCAGGGTCAGCCAGGTGTCGACCATGCTAAGCCCCGTGCCACGGATGAGGACGTCGGAACGCGGCGGCGGCATATCGGCCTCGACGTCCAGCCGCCGCCCGACATGGCCGGTCGCAAGCACCACGTCGTGAGCGGCCAGGCAGGTGCCGTCGTCGAGCAGCAGCTCTTTTGCAGTGGCACCTCGCCGTACGTCGATGACCTCCGCACGGATCAGCCGCAGGCGCCCGGTGGTCTGGTGCTGGCACAGCAATTCCTGAAGAAGCTCGGCAAGATAGTCGCCGTAGAGCTGCCGTTGCGCGAAAAGCGGCTCGGGGCCGGACACCCCCCTGTCGACGAGCCATTCATGGAAATGGTCGGCTTCGCCCGCTACGGCGCTCATCGATCGCGCCGGAGCGTTCAGGAGGTGCCGTGGATCTGTCGTGGAATAGGCCAGCCCTTTTCCAGGCTGCGCGTCGCGTTCCAGAAGCGTTACCCGGATATCTGCATCCTGGCTCAGGAGCGTATGCGCCAGGATGACGCCGCTCGCACCGGCTCCGACAATCGCGATCTGCCTCGTGGCTGGCCTTGGGGCGCTGCTCATCGGCTCATCTCCGCATGCAGAGACGAGTGTAGGCCGGACGGGACCATCGCTTAAGCAAACCGTTTCCAGCCTCGGGGCCATCGGCAGTCAATCCGTTCCGGTCTGATGCCTCTCGCGCATCGTATGCGTGCTTCCCGGCGGATATGACGCCGACCTGCCCTTGGGCATCCCCGCAGGACAGCAATCTATCATGAACCCGCAAATTGGGATCATTTTTGTCTACTAATCACTAGACAAACTAATCTAGTTGCACCGGCTCATTAGCCGTCGGTTCAACCCATCACAGACAGGCCCTATCGATGTCCATCCTATCCTTGAGCCGCCGGGCCCTGCTCGGCTTCGTAGCAAGCGCCGGCATCGTGGTCGGATTGCCGGCCGCAGCGCAGGAACGCGTGGTGTTCGGCACGCCCGGCGCCATCAGCGACAACTCGCTCGCCGTCCAGGTCGCGATCGACGAAGGCTTCTACGAGGAAGCCGGTCTCGCCGTGGAAGTGGTCAACTTCAAGGGCGGCGCGCCGAGCATCCAGGCGCTTGTCGGCGGCGGCATTGATTATGCCATCGCGGCGCCTGAGCACGTGACGCGACTGCGCCAGCGCGGCGTCGAGGCGATCGTCGCCTTCGCGCTCCAGGGCACCCACACCTATGCCCTGCTTGCTCCTGCCAGCTCCGATGTGCAGACCTTCGAGGACCTCAAGGGCAAGCGGATTGGCATCACTTCGTCGGGCAGCCTGACGGAGAACCTGATCCGGCTTGAGGCTCTCGATGCGGGCCTTGCATTCGGTCAAGATTTCGAGGTGGTCGGGGCGGGCGTTGGCGTCGCCCAGAAAGCCGCGCTCGACACGCAGCGCATCGATGCTGGCATGTTCGGCAACATCGATGCCCTGCAGCTCGTGCGTGACGGCTACCGCGTCGTCCATGATTGGCGCCAGGAGCGTGTACCGGGTCTCGCCCTGCTGGCGCTCTCCGACACCGCAGCGGAGCGTCCCGCGGTTCACGAGGCCGTCATACGGGCGACCCTGAAGGCGCAGCAGCTCGTCATTTCGGACCCTGAACTGACGCTTGCAAAGCTGAAGCAGCTTTATCCGACCTATTCGGAAGACATCCTCCAGCAGGTGGCTTCCGGCCTCGCCAACAGCCTCGAAGCCGATGGCGTCTTCGCCCAGGAACCCTACGACAAGCTGCAGGACGACCTCGTCCTTATCGAGCCGGACATCGAGAAGGTCGACTACCAGGTGGCCAATCCCGGCACCTTCCTGCGCTAGCCGACGGCGCAGCCGATACCGCAGCACGATTACCGATGACCGAGGATTTCATCATGAGCAGAGAACGCAAGCACATCAAGCTGGGCTTCTCGATATGGGCAACCGGCTTCCACCCCGCCGGGTGGCGCCATCCCGAAGCGCGCGTCGACGGCACCTTCGACAGGGCCTTCCTGCGCGACATGGCGCTCCTGTCCGAGCGCGGCAAGCTCGATTTCTTCTTCATCGGTGATCGTGTGGTCGGCCTTCCTGAGACCCAGGCCGAACATCCCAACCTCGTCCTGAGGCCCGAGGCGCTGACGCTCGCTGCCTACGTGGCCGCCGTTACCGAGAAGATCGGCATCGTCACGACGGTCAACACGACCTATTCCGACCCGTTCAACGTCGCGCGAGCCACGGCCACGGCCGATCATCTGAGCGGTGGCCGCCTCGCCTTCAACATCGTCACGGGACGCGACCCCGAGGCGGCGGCCAATTTCGGCAGGTCCGAGCACTGGGCGACCGATCATCGCTTCGACAACGCCCAGGAATATATCGAGATCGTCAAGGCGCTATGGGACAGCTGGGAGGATGACGCGCTCGTCGGCGACAAGGCACGCGGCCAGTTCATCGATCCCGCGCGTGTCCACCGGATCGACTATCGCGGCGACCATTTCCAGGTTGCCGGCCCGCTCAATGTTGCGCGACCGATCCAGGGGCAGATCCCGCTTCTGACCGCCGGCGCGTCCGAGCGCTCCAAGGAGTTCGGCGCCCGCTTCGCCGACGTCCGGTTCGGCACGGCCCTGCACCTGGAGCCGGCCAAGGCGTATTATCGCGACATCAAGTCGAGACTGGCCCGCCATGGACGATCGGAGCACGAGCAGTCGCTCGTGACCGGCATCGCGGTCTATGTCGGACACACCGCCCGCGAGGCCCATGACAAGTACCGGCAGATCCAGAACCTGTCCGTGACGAGCTACGACCTGACCAATCTCGGCGTCGCGCTCGGCGCCGATCTTGGGCGCTACACGCTCGAGACGCCCGTCGCCGACATTGAGGAGCTTGCAAGCGCGAGCGAGAATGCCAAGCGAATCGTCGAACAGGCTAAGTCGAGTTTCGGGACCGACAAGATCACGCTGCGCGACCTGTTCCTCTATTTCCGGCGCTCCGGCGGCGGCGCCGAGATCGTGGGCGATGCGAAGAAGGTCGCCGACATCTTCGAGGAGTGGTTCGAAGAGCGCGCCGCCGACGGCTTCATCCTGTTTCCCCCTTATCTGCCGGGAACTGCGGAACTCTTTGTCGATCTGGTCGTGCCGGAACTGCAGCGCCGCGGTCTGCTGCGCACAGAATACGAAGGCTCCACCTTCCGCGATCATTTCGGTCTCGAGAAGCCCGAGAACGTCCATCGCCGCAAGCGTCTCGCCGGCGAACTCGCACCCCAGACGCCCCGTCGTCAGACGGAGCGGGTCGCGGGTGTCGCATGACGGAAACGCGCGCCCCGCAGGCCGTTCAGACCGACGTCCTCATCGACGCAAAGACGCTTCAATCGCTCCTCCAATCTGGCAGCCAAGACATCGTCATCCTCGACGTCAGGCTCGGCGATGAAGCGCTGGCGTCCTACCTCGCGGGTCACATCCCCGGAGCGGTCCACGTCGACCTCGCGACCGGCTTCGCCGGCCGGCAGAGCGGCTTCAGCGGCAAGCGCCCGCTTCCCGATCCCACGGACCTGACGCGCGACGCGCAAACCTGGGGCATCAATCCCGACAGTCTGATCGTCCTCTATGACGACAACGGCAATCGGCAAGCGGCACGCGGATGGTGGACGCTGCGCTGGGCCGGAGCCGCGCGCGTCCGGCTTCTCGACGGTGGGCTCAAGGCCTGGATCGCGGAAGGAGGAACACTTGCCACTGACGTGCCGCAACCGGCGCGTGGCTCGGTCGTCTTCGAAGGCGGGAAGCTCCCCGTCCTCGACGCAGATGGCGCAGCCGCAAGACCCGACGGGGGCATCCTGATCGATGCACGAGGACGAGATGCCTACCGCGGCGACGATGGCGGAGGCCACATTCCCGGCGCGGTCAGCCTGCCGACAAGCGAAAACCTCGACCCGCTGACAGGACGGTTCCGCGCGCCGGCCGACTTGCGCAAGCGCTTCCAGACCGCCGGAGTAGAACCTGGCCAGCGCATCGGCGTCTATTGCGGCGGCGGCGTCGCGGCATCGCACGAGATCGCAGCACTCACGCTTGCCGGCTACAGCGCCGACCTCTTCCCGGGCTCCTGGTCCGCGTGGAGCAGCGATCCCGACCGACCGGTAGCAACCGGCGACAAGCCTCGCTGACAAGGAGTACGTCCATGGCCTCGACAGAGAGCGCAATCGCGCCGCCCAAGCCCGTGCAGGCACCTGGTCTCAGCCTCCGTCTTCTGCGCGACCGGGTACTCGTACTGATAGCCATCCTGCTCGTCTGGGAAGGTGCGCGCCTCGCTGGGGTCAACCAGCTCTGGATTTCTAGCCCGTCTGCCGTCAGTGAACGCATCTGGCAGCTTCTGCAGACCGGCGAACTCCTCAAGCATATCCGCACGACAGTCACGGAAGCCGCCCTTGGCCTTGCTCTTGCATTTGCTGTCGGCGTGCCGATTGGCATTGCGATGGCGCGGTTCAAGTACGCGCATGCGATCGCAGAGCCGTTCATCATGGCGCTCTACAGTCTCCCGCGCGTTGCGCTCGCACCGCTGTTCATCATCTGGTTCGGCATCGACCTGTTCTCGAAGGTCATGATGGCGTTCTCGACGGTCCTTTTCATCTTCATGCTCAACATTCACGAAGGCCTGAAGACCATCGACAAGGATCTGGTCGAGCTCTTCCGCACCATGCGGGCGCCGCGCGGCTATGTCCTGCGCAAGGTGATCCTCCCGTGGCTCGTGCCATGGGTCATCGCCTCCCTGCGCATCGGCATCGGGCTCGCGCTGATCGGCGCTGTCGTCGCCGAACTGATCGGATCGAGCGCCGGGCTCGGCTGGTACATCGAATATTCCGCCGGCAGGCTCGATACGGCCGGCGTCTTCACCGGTCTCGTCTCCCTCACCTTTATCGCCGTCATCGGCAACATCCTGGTCGCGCGCCTCGAGCGTCGCTTCTCGTCCTGGAGGCCGTCATGAACGCGCTCGACCGAACGCTCGTGGCCACGCCGCCTGCGGTTGCGAAGATCGCTGTCGAAAATGTCGACATCCGCTTTCCCTCGCCAGGCGGCGAGATCATCGACATCCTGACCGATGTCTCGTTCGAAGTTCCGTCCGGGCAGTTCGTGGCCATCGTCGGACCGTCGGGATGCGGAAAGTCCACGCTGCTGCGCATCCTGTCGGGCCTGATCGAGCCGGCTGGTGGACGCGCGCTGATCGACGGCCGTTCGATCGCGGAGAACCGGGAACGCGTCGGCTTCATGTTCCAGCGCGACACCCTCCTGCCATGGGCAACGGTGGAGGAAAACATCCGGGTCGGCGCCGATCTCGCCGGCGTGCCGGCAGCGGCGATTCCCGAACGCATCCGCGAGCTCATCGCCTTCCTGCGACTGACCGGCTTCGAGAAGCATCGTCCGCACGAACTGTCCGGCGGCATGCGCCAGCGCGTCGCCCTTGGGCGGCTCATGGCCTTCGAGCCGCACATCTACCTGCTCGACGAGCCGTTCGGCGCACTCGATTCGCAGACCAAGTCCGCCATGGGACGCGAGCTTCTCAATGTCTGGGCGCGCCACCAGCGATCGGTCCTGTTCGTCACCCACGACATCGAGGAGGCGGTAACGCTTTCTGATCGTGTCATCGTTCTGTCGGCAAGGCCGGGGCGGATCAAGCTGGACATCCCGATCGAGCTCGACCGCCCGCGCATACCGGCTGAGCTCCGCCGCAATCCAGAGTTCCTGCACCTCGTCGATACTGTCTGGAGCGCGCTCGACGTCGTCCGCGACTAGGTCGGTGCTTTCAACTGCGTTCGCGGACGGAGCCGAGCAACTTAGCCAGGCGTTTCCGCTTCATCGGTGAACAGCCGATCAAGAATCCGTCCCTCTAGCAAGGCCAGTTCGGGCGAACCGTGGCGTCGGGGCCGAGGGAGATCGACGTCGATATCGAGCGCGATCCTGCCGGCATCGATGACGATGACGCGGTCGGCCAGCGCGACGGCTTCGGCGACGTCATGCGTGACGAGCACGGCCGTGAAGCCTTGTTTGGACCAGATACGCTCCAGAAGCGCCTGCATCTCGAGCCGGGTCAGTGCATCCAGTGCGCCGAGCGGCTCGTCGAGCGCCAGGATCTTGGGGCTGCCGACCAGCGCGCGGGCGAGCGCCACGCGCTGGCGCTGGCCGCCCGACAGGACGGACGGCCACTCGCCGCCACGGTCGGCAAGCCCGACTTCGGCGAGCAAAGCCTGCGCACGGATGGTGGCATCCTTGCCCTTGGCGATGCCCGTCAGCCCCACCCCGACATTGTCGATCACGCGCGCCCAGGGCAGCAGCCGCGGCTCCTGGAACATGATGCGCGTCGCCTGCCGGTCCGCCGTTTCCGCGCCATGGTCGAGAACGCCCGAGGTTGGCCGATCGAGCCCGGTGAGGAGCCTAAGAAGCGTGGACTTGCCGCAGCCGCTCTTGCCGATGATGGCCAGGAACGAGCCGGCTTCGACCTGAAGGTCTATGCCATCCAGCACGACCTTCTCGCCGAACCGCTTGCGAACATTTCTGAAGCTGAAGGCGACCGGCCTGCCTTCTGCGGACCCTGCACGCGCGTGGGGAGCGGCGACGGTCTGGCGAAGTGCGGTCGCTGTTGCTGCGGTCATGTCAGGCTCGCTTCGTCTGGAAGGCGGGGTGCCATTGCAGGGAGAGCTTCTCGAGGAAGCGGGCGAGACTGTCGGCAAGCTTGCCGAGCAGGGCATAGATGAGGATCGACAGCACGACGACGTCGATCAGGAGGAACTCGCGGGCCTGCATCGCCATGTAGCCCAATCCCGACGACGCCGAGATGGTCTCGGCCACAATCAGCGTAAGCCACATGATGCCGAGCGCGTAGCGCAGGCCGACGAAAATCGCCGGCAGCGCGCCGGGTAGGATGACCCGCCGGAAGAGCTCGGACCGGGTCATGCCGTAGATGCGGCCCATCTCGACGAGCTGCGGGTCGACGCTCTGGATGCCAAGGAGCGTGTTCACGTAGATTGGAAAGAACACCCCCAGCGCGACGAGGAAGATCTTGGCCTCCTCGTCGATACCGAACCACAGGATAACCAGCGGGATCAGCGCGAGGTGGGGGATGTTGCGGATCATCTGGAGCGTCGTGTCGGTGATGCCGCGCGACAGGGTCGAGACGCCATTGGCCAGTCCCAGCGCAAACCCGATCGACCCGCCGATGGCGAAACCCACGAAGGCGCGTGCGGCACTGACGGCGATGTTCGTGACGAGCTCGCCGGACAGCAAGAGCCGCCAGAAGGCTGCGGCAACGGCGCTCGGAGCTGGCAGCACGTTCCCGCCGATCATGCCGGCGCGCGACATCAGTTCCCAGGCGACGAGGATGGCGATCGGCAGCAGCCAACCGATCCCGCCCCGGCCGACTCGACCAATCGATGCGCGCACCGCACTCATGATGCCGACTGGAGCCTGCGGCCGTGGTCGCCCACGGTGAATTCGTTGGCGATGCTGTGCCCGACCTTCTGCCGCTGGGTGCCGAGGCCCAGCTTCGGGAACAACAGCTCGGCGACGCGGTAGGCCTCTTCGAGATGCGGGTAGCCGGAGCCGATGATCGTGTCGATGCCGACCGCCTGATACTCGCGCAGCCGCTCCGCGATCTGGTCGGGTGTGCCGACGAGAGCGGTTCCGGCGCCACCCCGCACGAGGCCGACGCCGGCCCAGAGGTTTGGCGCGACGACGAGCCGGTCGCGCCGGCCGCCATGCAGTTCGGCCATCCGACGCTGGCCGACTGAATCCATCTCCTTCAGGAAACGCCGCTGCGCGTTCTCGATCTGCTCGTCCGTGACGTGACGGATGAGCTTGTCGGCCGCAGCCCAGGCCTCCTCCTCTGTCTCGCGGACGATGAAGTGGAGACGCATGCCGAACGACAGTTTGCGGCCGCGCGCTTCCGCCAGGGCCTGTGCGCGCGCAAGCTTCTCGGCGACCTGCGGCACGGGCTCGCCCCATGTCAGGTACTTGTCGACGACGCCTGCGGCGAGGTCTTGCCCGGCATCCGATGAGCCCCCGAAATAAAGCGGAGGCAGCGGCTTCTGGACGCTCAGGAGATCGAGCCGCCCGCCTTCGACGCGATAGTACTTGCCGGCGAAGTCGACCGTCTCGCCGGTGAGGAGACGGCGCCAGATGTCGAGGAACTCGCCGGCCTGCGCGTAGCGCTCGTCATGCGGCGTGAAGACGCCGTCGCCCGCCAGCTCCACCGGGTTGCCGCCGACGACGACGTTGAGCAGCAGCCTTCCATTGGACAACCGATCGAGCGCCGCCGTCTGGCGCGCCGCGAAGGTTGGCAAGACGACGCCCGGCCGCAGCGCCACGAGATATTTGAGCCGCTCCGTATGGGCGGCGAGCCCCGTCGCCGTAATCCAGGAATCCTCGCAGTTCTGGCCGGTCGGCAGGAGGACGCCGGGGAAGCCCAGGCGATCGACCGCTTGGGCGATCTCCTTGAAGTAGCCGAATTCCGGCGGCCTCTGCAGCGCCTCCGTTCCCAGATAGCTGCCGTCGCCATGCGTGGGGATGAACCAGAAGAAGTCGAGCGGGCGCTCGGCGGCTGCAATGGCTGTCATGGACGTCAACTCCGCGTCATCTGTGGGCAAGGACCCCAGCGCGTGGTGCGCCGGAGCCCTGTGTCGGTTCGCGCTTCAAAGGGTGAACACGACCAAGCGTTGGCCGCGATCAAATGCCGGGCGGCGTCCAGACGGCGTCGGCCACGGTGATCTGGTTGGGGATCAGCCCGAGGCCGAAGAACCGGTCCGCCGTCGCCTGCTGGTTCTCGATGATCTCCTGGGAGATCGGAAAGATTCCGAACACGGCGCGGTTGGCAGCCAGCGTCTGCGCGTCGAGCGGAACGCCCGTCACCTCGTGCAGGGCGGCGGCGACCTGGTCGCGGTTGGCATCGGCCCACTCGGCTGCGACCTGCAGCTCGCGCGTTACGGCCGTGACGGCATCGGGATGCTCGCTGGCGAAATCGCGATTGGCGAGGAAGTAGGTGTTGACGTCGAGGACGTCGGGCGAGCGCACGAGAACCTTGGGCGCGTAGCGCGTCTCGGCGATGGCGAGGAACGGGTCCCAGATCGACCATGCCGCAACCTGATCGCTGGCAAAGGCAGCCGCCGCGTCGGCCGGCGGCAGGTAGACGGGCTCGATGTCGGTAAATTCGAGGCCGTTCGCCTCCAGCGCCGCCACGAGCAGATTGTGGGCGCTGGTGCCCTTGCCGACCGCGACACGCTTGCCCTTCAGGTCGGCGATGCTCTCGACGCCCGACCCCTCTTTGGTGATGATGGCCTCGCCCTGGCCGTTGCCGGGCAGAGCCGCGACATAGACGATCGCCGAGCCGGCAGACTGGCCGAAGATCGGCGGCGCGTCACCGACCCAACCGACGTTGATCGCGCCGGCGTTCAGAGCCTCCACGAGCGGCGGTCCGGCCGTGAACTCGACCCAGGTGACGGTCACGCCCTGCGGCTCGAGAGCCTTTTCGATCAAGCCCTGCTGCCGTGCGATCACCGGAAGACCCGTCTTCTGGAAACCGATCTTCAGTTCCTTGAGGTCGGCAGCAAATGCCGTCTGCCCCGTGAGGGCCGTCGCGGCAAGAACCGCAGCCACGAAAAGCCGGCGCGTCATGGTCAACATCGAGTTTCTCCTTCCGCTCGCCGTCAACACGGCTCTGCAAGATGGAGAAAGGCTACGATGGTCCACGATCACCATGGAGACAAACCAGACCGATAAACGGACCCCTCGGAGAATTCTTGGCGCGTCGGGCGAGTTCTGGCGACAACAAACGCCCAGGGACGCTACGGGACCATCTCGGCCTTGCCAGACCGAGGAACCGTTTCTTCGATCAGTAGAGAGGAACGGGCCAGTCGCCCTTTCAGCGTTCTGCGCGATCGCCCTGCGGTGCGGCCTGGCGGATGTTGCTGCCCGGCGGCACGTCGTGCGTAAGCCAGACGTTTCCACCGACAGTCGAGCCCGCACCGACGGTAACGCGCCCCAAAATCGTCGCCCCTGCGTAAACGACGACGTCATCCTCGAGGATCGGGTGGCGTGGCTCGCCTTTCACCACATTGCCGTTCTCGTCCTTTCGGAAGCTCCGCGCACCAAGCGTCACCGCCTGGTAGAGCCGCACGCGCTCGCCGATGATCGCGGTCTCGCCAATCACCACGCCGGTCCCGTGATCGATGAAGAAGCTTGCACCGATGCGCGCGCCCGGATGGATATCGATGCCTGTGCGGTTGTGGGCGATATCGGCGATCATCCGCGCCAGAAAGCGCGCGCCGAGACGATGAAGGACATGGGCGAGCCGGTGATGGATCACGGCGGTCAGCCCAGGGTACACGAGCAGGATTTCCGAATAGCCCGTGGCTGCCGGATCACCGGCATAGGCAGCTCGAAGATCGCTGACGAGGAGCCCGCGCACGTTGGCGAGCTCTTGCGCGAAGGCCCGAATGATCGCGCGCGCCTCGCGCCGGAACTCCGCCTCCTCCCTGATTTCGTTGATCGCGAAGGGCAGGCTTCGCAGCACCTGATCCTCAAGAAGCGCCAGCGACCGCTCCAGCGTGTCGCCGACGAAGTCGTCCAGCGTGTCGAGGCTGAGAAATTGTTGCCCGTAATGCGCCGGGAACAGCGCCGTGGTGATGCCGTGGATCGCCTCGATCAGCGCCTCGCGTGAAGGCGGTAGACGCAGCCTGCCGAGATGACGAATGTTGTGGGACACGTCGCGCGAATGACGCAGTGCCGCAACAACATCGTCGCGATCCCAGTCGAGGGCCTGCCGATCGACTGCGTGCGCTTCGTCTTCAGCGCCCGACATGGCCGCTCCCAAATTCGACCTTCGGTGTCCGCGGCGCACGGGAGCATGCGGCGGCAACCCTTGTGTGCGCAGAACGGCGAGGACGCACGGCTGGGCCCGACCTCTCGGGATGTGCCCGGCAAGCCGGTCCTGTCGCGACTTCGAGCGGACGGCGCTTCCTCCTGCGTGGAATCCTCAGCATGACTGGCTTGCGCTTGCCTCTCCGAACTCCAACGTGCAACCTGCAGGAAATGACGTACCGCTGGCCGTGCGACCCTTGGTCACCAACGTCACTGACCAGATCATCAAGTCGACCACGGGTGTAGGCATGTTTTGTCCTGCCCGGCGGCAGAATGAAAATGTCGTTCCTTCGAAGGCATCGATCCGAGCGTCATGATCCGCGATCGTCCGACCCGTGCGCTGCGCAGGTCATCGGCACGTCGAGAAACGTCGGAAGATGTGGCCTGCCCATCGGCGACGGCAAGCACTCTGTCGATCCCGATGCGCAGCGCGCAAGCTTATCGGATCGCGATAGACGGCTGGGTCGTGGCGCGTGTCGTCGTCACCGGGAAAGGAAACGCGCCTATGGTCCGTATCGTGCCTACACTGGATCTATCCCGTTTCGATGCCGGCGGGTCCGACCGTCGCACCTTCCTCGTCGACCTGCGAGCAGCGGCGCGGGACGTGGGCTTCTTCTACCTAGGCGGGCACGGCATCCCGCAGTCCTACGCGACCGACCTCGTTGCGGCCGCGAGGGAGTTCTTCGCCCTGCCGCTCGAGCGCAAGCTGGCGATCGAGATGATCCATTCGCCGCAGTTCCGGGGCTATACGCGGGTGGCGGGCGAATTCACGCGTGGGCAGCGCGACTGGCGCGAACAACTCGACTTCGGCGTCGAACGGCCGGCCATCCCGCAGACCGACAATCTGCCACCGTGGTCGCGCCTGCAGGGGCCCAATCTCTGGCCCGCCGGGCTGCCGCACTTGCGCACTGCAGTCTTGCGCTGGCAGGAGACCGTCAGCGCCGTGACGATCAGGCTGCTGCAGGCTTTCGCCCTGTCGCTCGAGCAGCCGGAAGACGTCTTCGCCCGGATCTATGGGGATGCTCCAAATCACCGGATGAAGATCGTTCGCTATCCCGGCCGCGATGCCACGCAGGACGAGCAAGGCGTCGGCGCGCACAAGGATGGCGGCTTCCTGACCTTGCTCCTGCAGGACGAGAACCCGGGATTGCAGGTGGAGTACGCCGGCGTCTGGGTCAATGTCGAGCCGGTGGAAGGCACGCTCGTCGTCAATATCGGCGAGCTGCTGGAACTCGCGTCGAACGGCTATCTGCGGGCCACGAACCATCGCGTCGTGACGCCGCCTGCAGGTCGGGAACGGTACTCCGTCCCGTTCTTCTTCGGCGCGCGGCTCGATGCAACGATACCGCTCCTGGACCTGCCGCCGGACCTCGCGGCGGAAGCCACCGGCCCGGCCAGCGACCCCGACAATCCCCTGTTCCGTGAGGTCGGAGCAAACGTTCTGAAAAGCCGATTGCGATCGCATCCGGACGTCGCCGAAAGACACTACGCCGATCTTTAAAGGTCCAGGTGCAACTCCGGCGCCGTGTCGATCCGGACACGCGAGAGAGCCCGGCCGAAGCAGACGGCTCCATCCCTCGCATTGCTTTTTCATAGCCACCTAGGCCGGCGCGGCTTAAGGAAATCGTCCCGTCCATTCAATCGCTGCTGGGTAAGTGACGCCCTGGACAGGGGCCGTCCTGCCATGGCCGCGACATGGTGCGCAAGCCTCACCTGAACGGAGTAGCGCCCTTCGCGACGGGTCAGATACGAGATCCGGGCCATTCCATCTCCGCGTACATTAGCGCGAGATGTCTCACATCGGACCGAACCTCTGTTCTGTCCTAAGTGATTGAGTTCCGTCTGAAAAGCAGTGGTAGCGGAGGAGGGATCCGAACCCCCAAAGTCCTCCAAAATACTGTTTTGAAGGCGGACAAATCTCCAAAAACCGCGCATTGCGATTCAATATGTAGAATACAGAGATCCGTACAATACTTCAAGAGCCCCGCAGCCGGTCTTGCAGCTTCAAGTGAGTTATCTCGCTACAAGCGCCCTCGTTGTTGCAAACCTTCAGACGCAGGCACGCGCGACCAATCGATTCGGATGATCGAAGAAGCTGTCGGACGGTTGTTCCGTCAGCAGAACGCCCCACTTCTCTATCCGTCGCTTTCTTGCCCCATCTGTCTGCGCGTCGTAACCCGATGGAAGGACAACCTGTGTCTTCGCTGTAGCCGGCAAGCCTGATGGTCCTCGACTTCGAAGGCTAGGCGTAAAATCTCCAGCACTCCGGAATCGCGGCATAGCCGTCTCCAGACTTCACGATATGCTGGAACCCTGGGAAGTTCATGTGCATGCCACCAACGAGCAGGCGGTCCGTGGAAACCTGGTCGAGAACCCGCCGCCGGGTAGCGGCCGCTGCCGCACTGTCGGTGTCGAAGAGCATGGTGACATCCGGCCGCGCCAGTTGAACGCCGGGCACATGGCAGATGTCGCCCCAGATGAGCAGTTGGTCGTCGCCGGAAGCGATCAGGTAGCCGCGGTGGCCAGGCGTGTGACCGGGCAGAGGAATGACCGACACGTTCGGGAACACGTCGCCGACGGCATCGAACGCACGATCGCGATAGGGAGCGTACTGGAAGCGCGCGCCCATGAAATAGCGCCGCTGATGATCCTCGCTCGCCTTCGCCTTGGCCTCGTCGCTGTGCCAATGCGCGACGTCCTCCATGCCGACATAGAGGTTCGCGTTTGGAAAGAGCGGGGCCCCGTCCGGACCCGTCAGGCCGTTCGAATGATCGGGATGTAGATGCGTAAGCAGGATCGTGTCGATGTCGGCGCGAGTCAGCCCGATCGCGGCGAGTGAGGCCGGCAGGCGACCGAGCGTCGGCCCCATCGTGTCGCCCGATCCGGTATCGACGATCGCTACGCGGCCCCCGGAACGGACAAGGAAGGTGTTGACCGAGCAGCGCGGTGGCGCAGGCTCGAAGCGCTCTTCCAGAAGTGCGCGGGAGGCATCCGGCTCGATGTTGTGAAGCGAATTCAGCGAGATATCGAGGAATCCGTCCGACAGCGCTGTGACGACAACATCGCCGATGCGTCGGTGATAGACGCCGGGAACCTGCCGTTCGAAGATGTTCGCATTCAAATCTGCGGCCGCCATGGATGCGCCTCCACTTGGTCTGCTCAGCGCATGTTGTCCGGCAGGAAGGTTACGATTTCCGGGACCGCGACGATCAAGAGCAACAGCAAAACGAGCGCCAGATTGAACGGCCATGTGCCCTTGAAGGCCTCGCGCAGAGACAGGTCCGGGATGAGGGATTTCACGACGAAGATGTTGATGCCGATCGGCGGCGAGGTCAGGCCGATCTGGCAGACGATGACCACGGCAACGCCGAACCAGATGCCGTCATAGCCGACGCCAGTGATGATCGGGTAGAAGAGCGGCACCGTCAGCGCGATCATGGAGAGTTCCTCCATCACCGTGCCGAGCAGGACGTAGATCGCGCAGATCATCAGGACCACCAGGAAGGGCGAAAGCTCCATCCCGTTGACGAAGGTGACGAGGTCGGAGGGCATCGTGGTAAGGTTGACGAAATTGGCGAAGATCGACGCGCCTATGAGGATCAGAAACAGCGCTGCCGTCGTTCGCGCGCTGTCGGCAAGCACATCGACCAGATCGGTCAGCCGAAGTTTGCCCATGAAGATCGCAAACAGCAACGCTCCGGCGGCACCGATGCCCGCGCCCTCCGTCGCCGTAAACACGCCGCCATAGATGCCGCCCAGGATGCCGCCGAAAAGAAGGATCACGGCCCAGACGCGGCGGAGCGAATGCATTCGCGCGCCCCACCCCTGTCGTTCCCCGCGCGGCCCGGCGTCGTCATCGACGACGACGATCAAGAGCACGGCACAGCAGAGCGCAAGCGTTGCGAGCAGGCCTGGAATGACGCCGGCGATGAAGAGCCTGCCGATGTTCTCGCCCGTGATGATGCCGTAGATGACCAGAACAAGCGACGGTGGGATCAGGATGCCGAGCGTGCCGGCCGATGCGATGGTTCCGGCGACAAGGTAGTCCTTGTAGCCGACGGCCCGCATGGAGGGCGCGGCGATCTTGCAGAAGGTCGCCGTGGTCGCGAGTGCCGAGCCGCATATCGAGCCGAAGCCCGCACAGGCGACGATCGTCGACATGGCGAGACCACCGCGCCGGTGGCCAAGAAATGCGTAGGCTGCGCGGTACAGCTCGTCGGCCAGCTTCGCCTTGACGATGAAATTGCCCATCAGGATGAAGAGCGGAATGACGGACAACGTATAGGCAAGCCCCGTCTCGTAGGTGACCTGACCCGCCATGGCGAGCGAGGCGCGCATGTTGACCAGCATGGCAAACCCGACGAAGCCGACCAGCCCCATGGCAAAGGCGAGTGGGACCCTTAGCAGGGCAAGCAGCAGGAAGGCTGCGAAACCGATCAGCGTCTCAGTCATGGACGAGCTCGGTCGGTCGCGGTGCGTCCTCGGCTTCCCATGGACGCGCGGCCCGGGCGAGGAAGGCCAGCACTGTGACGGCGAGCAGCGCGCAGATGAAATAGGCCACGATCTGCATCGGAATTCGGATCTGCATGGTCGTTTCACCAGCGCGGCCGAGCTGGGCTGCGCGCAGCCAGAGTTGGTAGGCGAGCACCGCGGCGATCACCATGCCGAGCACGTTGACCAGCACGTGCTGGACCCCGCGCACCCACCGCGGACGCAGGGAAATAAGGTCTACCGAAATATGTTCGCCATGGCGGCAGACGATGGGAAGCGCGCAGAAGATCATGCCGGCAAGCAGGATCTCGGTCAGTTCCAACCCGCCATAGACCGGGCGGTTGAACATGTATCGTCCGACCACGTCGACGGACGTCACAGCCATCAGCGCAAAAAGCATGGCGGCACTGCCACGGCGCAAGGTCGCTTCAAGCCCGATCTCGGCCTTTGCAAGCCAGCTCCTGCTGTGTTCTTCCGCCATGATCACCGCGACCCCGGATGTCTTTGAAGCCAAAGTCCCGCCCGGAATTACTGCTTCCGGGCGGGTTTCTTACGTGCCTGTGCGTTCCGGTCAGAACCGGCCGAAGGGCGTCAGTTGGCTTCGGCTGCTGCCGCTTCCACTTCAGCGCGCAGCGCCTCGATCACCGCTTCGCCATCCACGCCGAGCTCGTTTGCCTTGGCAACCCAGGTCGCCTGCAGGCCGCTCGTGGCTTCCTTCAGGTCGGCGATGAACTGCTCGTTGGCGTTGACGATCGGAATGCCGGCTTCCTCGAGCGCGGCGACGGCCGCCTCGTCAGCCTCATCGAAGGCCTGGCCCATGCGCAGCGCCATGGCCTCGCCGATCAGCGGCTCGATCAGCGCGCGGTCGGCCTCGGGAATCGTGTCCCACTTGTCCGGGTTGGCGAGCCAGGCAAACGAGATGTTGTACATGCCACCCGGAACGAAGGTCGCGTATTTGGCGACATCGGCCAGGTTGTAGGGAACAACGCCGTCCTTGGCGAAGAACACGCCGTCCGCCACGCCGGTTGAAAGAAGCTCGTAGACTTCTGTGGCGGGCTTCAGGATCGGCACCACGCCGACGATTTCGGACACTTCGTTGATCATGCCGCCGCCGACACGCATCTTCAGGCCGTTGAGATCGCTCAGGTTCTCGATCGGCTTGCGAATGTTGAAGATCTGGCCCGGGCCGTGGGTATGGACGGCGAGAACCTTGACGCCGGCATGCTCGTCGGCAGCCGCCAGCATGCTGTCATGGACGCGCTGGTAGGCGACCGACATGGTCGCAGCCGTCTCGCCGAAAAGCGGGAACTCGACCGCCTTCGTGAGCTCGAAGCGGCCGGCGGTGTAGCCGTGCACGATGTAGCCGATGTCGACGATGCCGTTGGCGACGGCGTCGAACGTCTGGTTGGGCGTCGCGACGGCCTTGGGCAGGATGTTGCACTTGACGCGACCTTCGGTCACTTCGGCGATGTCATCACACAGTGCGACCGCCTGCGAAGCGAGCGGATAGGCCGGCGCCGCCCATGAATTGACGTTGAGCGTTACTTCCGCAGCAGCCGGTCCGGCAGCCAGAAGCAGGCCTCCGATAAGCGCATATTTCATGGTCTTCCTCCCTGGTGCAGGCCACGCTGACCTGTCTCGATGTGACGACGGCCGGGTCTCCTCCACAGCCGCCAAACGCCTATTCCTGAACAAGGTCGTGAATAGGAATGCCGTTGGGGTAGTGCGCGTTGGTCTCCTTGGAGACGCGGAAATTGAGCTGCGCGCCCTCGGTCTTGGCGAGCACGATCGTGAAATGGGACTTCGGATGCACGGAGCGCACGACGCAGCCTTCGATCAGGTGCCCCATATACGTCTTGCCCGCATGCGTGATCGTCATGTGGATGTGGAGGTTCGGCGTCCCAGGCCGGTAGACGATGCCGCTGCGGCTCGACGCGTCATAACCGTCTATGTTCCAGCCGATCGTCCCGATCCCTTGAGCCTCCATCATGCCTTCGAGCTCGAGCACGCCGGGTTGAGCGTCGACGCTTGTCGCGACCATCGGGAGGCTGAGGCGCGCACGGCGCAGGCCGCCGACGATGTTGAGGACCACGCCGGAACGGATGTTCTCGCGCTCGCAGATCGTCAGGATTTCCTCGTAGACGTCGCCTTCGGGGTCGAGCTGCGCCCAGATGATGTCCCCCATCTGCGCCTTTGCGATCACGTCCACCATCCCAGACAGCCTCCTCCTAAATCTCTCCGATTGATGTTATCGTTAACACTGTTTCCGCTCGCGGCAATCCCTCGTGGTTTGCAGTTCGTGCAAAGCAGCTAGGCGCTTTCTCGACGAATGATGGAGAAGCCACAGTCGATGGTGGTTGGGACGTCGTCGCTGCCGGCTATACGCTTAAGGATGACCTCGGCGCTGATCCGCCCAATCTCCGCACGCGGTATTCGCACCGTCGTCAGCGAGGGCACGAGTTCACGCGCCAGCTCCACATCGCCGAACCCTGTGATCGCCACGTCCTGTGGCACGCGGCAGCCAAGACGCATTGCCTCCATAAGCGCACCGACGGCGAGCGTGTCGGAACCGCACATGACCGCGTCTACATCGGGATCGGCGGCCAGGATGCGCCGGAGACCGTCACGCCCAGCCTCCATTCCGAAGGGAAGCGCCACCTCCATCCCGGGCTTCTGCGACAGGCCCAGATCCCTGACCGCTGCCCGATATCCGGCGCGTCGATCCACCGCGCGATCGTTGCGGGGATAGTCGACGTAAAGGAATCCGATCTTCCGGTACCCCCACGAATGCAGCGAGGTCGTCATCTCATATGTGGCATCGCGGTTGGAGAAGCCGACGGCAACGTCGAACGGCTTCTTCGGCAGGTTCCAGAGCTCAATGACAGGCGCATTGGCGTTTTCGAGCATCAGCCGCGTTGCAACCGTATGGATCGAACCTGTGACGATGATCCCGGCCGGGCGCCACCCAATGAAGCCGGAGAGCAGTTTTTCTTCATGGTCGATATCGAAGTCGGTACCGCCGAGAAGCAGGTGATAGCCCTCCGTCGCCAGCGCCCGCGACAGCTCTTCGATCGTGCCGGAGAAGACCGAGTTCATGAGCGTGGGAAACAGCGCGACCACCACATGGCTGCGCTGCGATACGAGGCTGCGTGCTGCATAGTTAGGGACGAAACCAGTCCGTCTTACCGCCTCCTCCACCTTGAGGCGCGTATCTTCGGAGACCTTTTCCGGCGTGCGCAGCGCGCGCGAAACCGTCATGGTCGTTACGCCGGCAAGACGCGCGACATCTTTCATGCGCGCCGCGGACACATTGCCGGATACAGCTGTCGGCACCGACGGATTGGGCTTTGGCGTTCGCGGCATGGATCAGGAAACCGCAGCCATTGCTGGTGAGCCTCCCGCCTCTCCCAACATGCAAGCACTCATTTGTTGGCCTCTGCCGCTTTCCGATAGGCGCAAGAATGCTTCACGCACCTTGACGGCATCGATCATGTTATCGTTATCACTCTAGCCAGGCTCGTGCATCAGACGCAATGGGCTGTTGCAATCGGGAGGAAGCGATTTGCACGGTGTGAGACAACACATGCGGACAGGGTCCGGCGCAGGAGATGGACAGGGTTCGGATTGGCGCCTGCCCCCGTCCGCGTCGACGCGGCTGCAGCGCAAGGTGACGGCGGCGCGCAGCATCGAGCAGCTCAGGCAGCTTGCCAGGCGTCGGCTTCCGCGCGGCGTCTTCGACTTCGTCGACGGCGGGGCGGATGATGAGCTGACGCTCGCCGACAACCGCAGCGCCTACAGCAGGATTATGCTCTGGCCGAAGGTCCTCGTCGACGTTGCAGAGATCGATACCGCATCAGCCATGCTTGGAACGCGGACCGACCTTCCGTTTGCAGTCGGCCCGACTGGTGCGCCGGGCTTCCTCTGGCCGCTCGGCGACCTTGCCATCGCGGCTGCGGCCGAAAAGTTCGGCATCCCTTTCGCAATGTCGACGACGGCGAGCGTCTCGATCGAGCACCTGCGCGCCCGGAGCTCGGGCAGGCTCTGGTTCCAGTCCTACATCTTCAAGCGGCGCGAGATCACCGAGAAGCTGATCCGGCGCGCCTTCGACGCGGATTACGAAGCGCTGATGATCACCGTCGACCTGCCGGTCGGCGGCAATCGGGAGCGCGACTACCGCAATCATTTCGAAGTGCCGTTCCGGTTCACGCCGAGGAACGCGCTCGACCTCGCCCGCCATCCCGACTGGGTGCTTGGAGTGCTGAAGCACGGCTTCCCGAAGCTCGCCAATTTGGGAGAACTGTCCCCGGTCACGGACGCCGCGAAAGCAGCCTCCACCGTCGGGCGCAACTACGATCCGTCCTTCTCCTGGGACGACCTGAAGGCGATCCGGGATATGTGGTCGCGCAAGTTGATCATCAAGGGCGTCGTGAGGCCCGGCGATGCGCGGCGGCTTGTCGAGCTCGGCGTCGATGCGATCGTCGTGTCGAACCATGGCGGCCGCCAGCTGGATACCGCACCGGCAACGCTCGACGCGCTACCCGGCATCGTCGAAGCGGTCGGCGGGCGGTGCGAGGTCTTCATCGATGGAGGTGTGCGGCGCGGCAGTGACATCGCCAAGGCGCTGGCTCTCGGGGCGAACGGCGCTCTACTCGGCCGCGCGACGCTTTATGGCGTTGCGGCGGCCGGCCAGTCCGGCGCCGAGCGGGCCCTATCGATCCTCACCCAGGAGTTCCGGCGCACGATGCAGCTCTGCGGCGCGCGCAACGTGTCGGAGCTTGGGCGCCATCTCCTCTCTGCCGAGGACTGAGATCCCATGCACACTCCCTCAGGCTTCACGCGTTTCGCGTCCTTCGAGATCGACGGCAAGTCATCTTACGGACCCGTCGAGGACGCCGGCATCCGCCGCGTCACTCCGGCACTGCAGGAAAAGCTACCGACCCTTCGCGACGCCATAGAGCAGGATTTGCTTACGCTCGTCGCGTATTCGGCGGAGGAGCTTGTTCCGTTCGAGACGTGCCGGCTGCTGCCGCCGATCCCCGAGCCGCGCAAGATCATCTGCATCGGGCGCAACTATGCGGCCCACGCCGCAGAGAGCGGCCAGAAGCCGCCCGCGCATCCGAGCTTCTTCACGAAGTTCACCGATACGCTCGTGGCGCATGGCGGCGCAGTCACGCTCCCCCGCCTCTCGCCCCAATTCGATTTTGAAGGCGAACTCGCGGCCGTCATCGGCCGCGCTGGCCGGCATATTGCAGCGAGCGATGCCCTGCGCCATATCGCTGGCTACAGCTGCTTCATGGATGGCAGCGTCAGGGACATCCAGTTCCAGCATTCGCTTGCCGCCGGCAAGAACTTCCCGGCGACCGCGGGCTTCGGCCCCTGGCTCGCCGTGCCGGACCACGAGGTCGACCCCGCCGGTTTCCACGTCCGCACGCGCCTGAACGGCGTCGAAGTGCAGTCGGCCGGCGTGAACGAGATGATCTTCACCGTCGCCGACCTCATCGCATACGTGTCAGGCATCACGCCGCTCGCACCCGGCGACATCATCGCGACCGGAACGCCGGAAGGAGTAGGCTTTGCCCGCCAGCCGCCCCTCTGGCTGCAGGCGGGCGATACGGTCGAGGTGGATTGCGGCCCGGTCGGTTGCCTCAGGCTGTCGGTGTCGCCCGAAGCATAGCGGCAAGGCTCAGCCGGTCATCGACGGTGCGACGGCAGCCGGTTCCGGATGGTCCCGGTCGAAGGCCGTCGCCCAGGCCTTCAACGCCGGATGTTCGGTTTCCCACTGACCTTCGAAGCGGATCCCGAGGTAGCCGAGCAGCGCCCTCAGGGCGAGCCCGCGCGCATCGAGCTGCTCGGGCGGCAAATCGGCCTCGAGCAGCGGCAGGGTGCGCACCACTTTCTGCCACTGGCGCTCGATATAGGGCTCGTGCTGACGATCCTCGGGCTTGTGGCGGCGTTCAGCCATGATGACCTGAAGGCAGTCGCACACGCCGTCGCACAGCGCTTCGTACTGAAGCGCGACAAGCCGTTCTCGCGGATAGGCCGGATAGAGCCCGCCTCCCGACCAGCTGTCGAGAAACTGCATGATGACGCGGCTGTCATGGATCGACTTGCCGTCTTCCGTCACGAGCACCGGCACCTTCCCGAGAGCATTCGCGCGCAGGAACTCCGCAGGCGGCTGAAGCGTGTCGACCGCCTGAAAGCGCACCGGATAGCCCACATGGACTGCCGCCATCCGCACCTTGGCGGCATAGGGCGAAAGCTTGGAATAATAGATGATCGCCATGGTCCCTCCCGCGACGATCTTGCCCCGAAGAGGTCGCCCCCGTCGCGCGACGGCCGTGCAAAGCTTGATTGCAGGCCCTGGCGTTGACCATGCGCTCGCAGCTGTTCACCAGAGGTGAATTCGGAGGACAGACACCGTGACGCTCAAGCCGCCAGCAGAGCTCGATGATCATCTCGAGGTGGACCCCAAGATCTGGGCACCGTCGGACATCAATTTCGTCATGACCGGGCTGGTCGTGCCCCGTCCGATCGGATGGATATCGACCCTGTCCGCCGACGGCGTCGGCAATCTGGCCCCGTTCTCGTTCTTCACCGTGGCGGCCAACGACCCGCCGCATGTCCTGTTCTCGATTTCGCCGACCACGAAAGACACGTTGGCCAACGCCCGCGACACCGGCGAATTCGTCGTCAACATCGCGAGCCGTTCGCTGATGGACCAACTGGTTGACAGCTCGGCCGCTGTGCGCGCAGAGACCGACGAGTTCGATCTGGTGAAGCTGGAGCGGGCGCCTTCTCGCCATGTAAAACCGTCGCGCGTGGCCGAGGCGAAGGCGCATTTCGAGTGCGTCACGCGCCAGCTCGTGCCTGTCGGCCAATCAATGCTGGTGATCGGCGAGGTAATTCATCTGCACATCGCGCCGGAGGTCTGGCGCGAAGGCAGGGTCCGCCCGGAGCTACTCGACCCGATCGGCCGGCTCGGCGGGAGCCTCTATTCGACGCTCGGCGAACTCATCTCGCGCCCTATGCCGCCGGTCAACGAGCGCGGTTAGTCGAACTGCGGCGGCCGCTTCTCGATGAAGGCGGCCATACCCTCGCGCTGGTCGTGGGTGCCGAAGAGAAGCTGCATGGCCCGGTTTTCGAGTTGCAGGGCAGCGTCGAGCGGCAGGTCCGCGCCCGCAAGCACGGTCTGCTTGATGCTCTCCAGAGCGCGTCGCGGAAGCCGCGCGATGGACGCTGCGAGCTCGAGCGCGCGCGGAAGCACGCGGTCGTCGTCGACGACCTCGGAGACGAGCCCTGCGCGCTCCGCATCCTCGGCCGATAGCGGCTCGCCCGTCAGGAGCAGGCGCATCGCCTTGAACTTGCCGATGGCGCGCACGAGACGCTGCGTCCCGCCCGCGCCCGGCATGATGCCGACCTTGATCTCCGGCTGGCCGAACCGGGCGCTGCGTCCCGCGACGATGATGTCGCAATGCATGGCCAGTTCGCACCCGCCGCCGAGCGCATAGCCGTTGACGGCGGCGATGACTGGTCGCGGAAAATCCTTCATCGGGCGCCAGAGCGGCGCGGTCGACCGATCCGCCGCCTCGTTCGCCGTCTGATCGGCCATCGCCTTGATGTCGGCGCCGGCTGCGAAGATCGACGGGCCACCGGTCACGACAACGCACCGCGCCGAATGATCCGCGGCCAGGCGCTCGAACGTGTCGGCAAGCGCGCGCCGCAGCGGCAGGCTGAGCGCATTGCGCGCCTCGGGACGATTGAGCGTAAGAACCACGACGCTGCCATGTCGCTCCTCGACGAGAGGGTCCGTCGTCATTGCAGTGCGTCCAGGAAGTCGTTGATCGGCGGCGCGACTAGAGCCGGAGACTGAACGGCCATGAAGTGCCCGCCCTCCACGACCTTGAAGGTCCTTTGCGGCAATCCACTGGTACCGGCATCTATCGCTTCCGGCGTCCCGAAGAGATCGAACCGGCCGGCGAGGACCAGCGCCGGCACCTGCACCGACGAGAGCTCGGGGCGGAAGTCGTTCTCGATCAGAACCCGATAGTTGGCGGCGTAGCCTTCCGGATCGGCCCCGAGCCAACGGGCGATGACGTGGTCCCTCGCCTCTTCGTCCGACCAGAGCTCGACGGGAAAGGCCCGCGGCAGGAGATCGTCGGCGATCGACCGCATTCCGTGCGCTTCGATCTTTACCGTCAGGTCGTTCGCCGGCTGTCGCCGCTCCGGCGGCACGCCGAGCGCCGGTCCGATCATCACCAGCGCTTCGACGCGATCCCGATGGCGAGTCGCAAACCGCGCGGCGACGGCAGCGCCCATGGCGGACCCCATCACCACGAAGCGATCCGGTAACCCGCAACGATGGGCCAGCGCGGCAAGGTCATCGGCCAGAAGGTCGGCATCGTTCGTGCCGCGCACCTTCTCCGACATGCCCGCGCCGCGAAGGTCGTAACGCAGCACCGTCAGGTCGGGCGCAAGCAGCGGCAGGAGCCCGTCCCAGCTTTCGAGGCTGCCGCCCAGTTCGTGGACGAGGACGACGGCGCGCGGCCCGCCTTTCTTGAGCGCGAACCGGCAGGCCGCGCCGTTCACGATCGAATAGGAAGGCTGGTCGGCGCTCATTCGACGAACTTGCCGTTGAGCACGTCGTCGAAGCCGGGAATGCCGATCGTGCATGTGTGGACGGAAAGCGCCGCTGCGAGTTGCAGCACGGCATAGATCTCTTTCTCCGACGCGCCCGCCTCGAGTGCGGCCTTCATGTGCCGCCGCATGCCATCCCGGTGCAGGCAGGTCGGCGCGGCGCAGACGGCCAGCGCGATCAGCTCCTTCTCCAGGCGCGACAGCGGACCCTGGTTCCAGACGGCGTCGCCGTAGGCGTCGTAGCTTTCGGCAAGCTCGCCGCCGACCCGCAGGCGCTGGGCGCGAGCGTCGTCCGCCGGCGTGCGGCCCTGCAATTCGGCCAGAATGTCGAGGCCGAGGTCAATCGGGTGGTGCGCCGACAACACGGTGGTGAGGAGCACCGCCTGCAGCACCTCGTCGGGGGTCGCGCCGGCCTTCAGGGCATATTCCATGTGCCGGCGCCCGCCGCGCTCGTACATGTGGTTCACCGACAGATCGATCGCGATATAGATGAACTCGCACAGCTTCTGCGGAAGCACTCCGCCGGTCGGAGCCGACTGGAAGGCGAGATAGGCTTCGAGGAAAGAGGGCGACCGCTCCAGAAGCACGTCGTGGAACCGCGCCCAGTATCCGCGTGCGGCTATGATACGCGCCTTCAGGTCGGCCTTGGCTTCGGCATCCATGTGATCAGGCTCCCGCTTCGAGCAGATGGGCGGCAAGGTCCTCGCGCGCCTGCCGCGGCAGTGCGATCGTCGCCGTGCGGAACAGGATCCGGCGCAACGGCACATGCAGGCCGTAGTCCCAGGTAAAGGCGATGCCGCCATGCATCTGGACGCATCGCTCGGCCACGCGGCGGCCATGCTCGCCGACGAAGGACGCTGCCGACGCCAGCGCCAGCCGCGCCTCTTCGGCCATCGCAGTGTCGCCGGCCGCCATGTCCAGGC
>VFQP010000647.1_pt1 | contig 59980 bp, 102 predicted proteins | sample 3512351 | NCBI WGS metagenome assembly VFQP01 (sample SAMN10412372, study PRJNA504923) | tailings metagenome | isolation source: Relicate 1 Philex TSF1 revegetated site | place: Philippines: Tuba, Benguet | collected 2017-08-29 | reverse complement strand
CACACACACACACACACACACACACACACACACACACACACACACACATACACACAAATTCACACACACATACACACAAATTCACACACAGGAGACAGTTGATCAGTGCTCTCGTCAACTGGACATGTGTCAAAAAGCTCTCTTTCAATTTCTTGAAGACAAGCGTAGTGCATTCCCCCGTTTCTTCTTCATGGGTGATAATGACTTGCTGGAGCTGCTGGCCCTCCCCAAACATGTTGCAATCATACAGCAACATTTGCATAAGCTATTTGCAGGTGTGGGTGGTGATATTGTGGGTGATGATGTTGTGAGTGGTGATTGTATTGGTATTGGGTACATGTTGGCATTGCATACACATAGGACAGCCGACCAATTGTACATGTATCAACACACAACCACTGCCCTCTTATTCAACGACTCTCATTTGCTTGCCATACCAACTAGCACAATCCTTGCCATCATAACAAGTACACACAAACACCACCACCCAATGTCAGGTGTCTCCTCTATGGATGTGGTGGATGGGAGTGTTGCTGCGGTACGCTCAGCAGAGGGGGAGGTGTTGTCACTATTACAACCCTTGCCTATGACTGACGCTGCTGAACAATGGCTTGCTGGGCTTGCTGCTGCGCTGCGTAGTGCACTGCAGGTGTGTTGGGTGGGATTGTGTATGATGCGCTTGGTGTTGTGTGGGTGTGTTGGTACATGCTCGGTTGCCCCGTATTGTACAGCGTAGTTGGTTTTCTTCCTTTTTGTTTCTCCCCATATTATGCTGTTCACCTTGAGTATAGTGCACGTGGGGTTGTGTGGCCGACACACACCATAAACCACCCCTCCTCCTCACCATCACCAACATATCAAACATCACACACAGCATGGATTACAACAAATCATTGACCGTGGCCCCCGCATTGACCAAGATGCTGGTCAACTCCTATCTGTTGCAGGTGCCATTGACTTTACAAACAGAGTGGAACATGCATTGAAGAGTGGTCGACCTGACTGGGATGCAATGCAGCAGCACTTGGAACAATTGCTTGCACAATACTCAGCACCACACTGGCATGCACAACCACTCCTGCGTGCAAAAACACAAAACCTGGTACTTATGGGATGTGGGGTGATTTTGTATGCAGTTTTGCATGGGGTTGTACCCGTCTGTGTATGAGTACATTACATTTGTTGTATACTTGTTGTACATTTGTGTATGTATCAACCCGGTGTCATGTTTCTGTTTCCATTACACAATATTACACCCAGGTGTTGGATGTCATTCACTACTTGGATGTGGTGGAGGTGTTGCGTGAGAGTAAGTGTACACATGTGGATGCATGGGTGTGGAAGAAACAGCTGCGGTTTTATGCTGTCAACAGTGGGGGGGGGGATGAGGGGGGGATACAGGTGTGTATGATAGTGGAATACATGTGTCCAAGCACATGTGTAGAAGCAAGAATATGGGTACAAGCACTGTGTATACAAGCACATGCATGCAAGTACATGTATACACATTCTTGCAACAGTTCCTTCTCATTATGCACACCCATTTTGAATACAGGTGTCTATTCGTATGGCAGAGGCACAGTTTATGTATGGGTGGGAATATGTTGGCAACACACCCAAGCTTGTGTATACACCACTCACAGACAAATGCTTCCTCACACTCACACATGTATGTAGGGGGTGGTATGTTGTTTGTGTATATGGATATTTGTGAGTGGGGATTTGTGAGAAGGGTGATGACAGTGAGGCAATGTATCATGTTTGTCACTCCAAACAACCATGCACACAATCCACCCCTTTACACACCCATACAAACACACACACTACACCTCCCCCTGTACACCCCTCTCCTCACCCCTCTCCGCACCCCTCCATACACCCTCAACACCCCCTCCCTCTTTACACCCTCCCTCTATATACACCCCACCAGGCATTGGAGATGGGGTATGGTGGCAACCCCTATGGCCCAGCAGGCACAGGCAAAACAGAATCAGTCAAAGCCCTGGCAACCACCCTGGGCAGGCAGGTGTTGGTGTTCAACTGTGATGGGGAATTTGATGTGCAAGCCATGGGGAGGATCTTTCAGGGGTTGGTACAGTGTGGTGCATGGGGGTGTTTTGATGAGTTTAACAGGCTGGCAGAGGGGGTTCTGTCAGCTGTGAGTCAACAGATACAAGTGATACAGGTGGGTGTGGTTGCGTGTGGTGTGTGGTGTATGGTGTATGGTGTGTGGTGTGGGTGTGGGTGTATGATGTGTGGTGTGTGGGTGGTGTGGGTGTTTCTTATCAGACAGAATAAAACTCCAACCCCCAATTCTATAATCAGTTGGCATTACGCAACAAGTCCCCCACATTGGAGTTTATGGGCCGCACAGTTCCAGTGAACACCAATGCTGCTGTATTTGTCACACTCAACCCTGCAGGTATGTGAGTATATGAAGGAGCATGTATGAAGTATGAATTTATGAAGAGAGTATATGCAGTACAAGAGAATGTTTGTGTGGGGTATTGTATGGGCGCATGTGTACGTGGATGCATTGACATTATAAACACACAGCACAAATGTATGCATGTGTACATGCTTCCAACACAAATACCCCCCACAACCAAACAGGCAAGGGCTATGGTGGTCGATCCAAGCTCCCTGCCAACCTCAAACAACTCTTCCGTGCCATTGCCATGTCCGCACCTGATAATCAACACATTGCCACTGTCACGTTGTTGTCAGAGGGGTTTGTGACTGCCAAAACACTTGGGCGGTATGTAGAGTAGTGTAATGTGTGTGTGTGTGTGTGTGTGTGTGTGTGTGTGTGTGTGTGTGTGTGTGTGTGTTGTGACTGCAAAGGGGCGGTGTGCCTTGGTTGCTTGTTTTCCGTGTACCAGTGTGCACATGTACAACATACACTTGCACATGGTCGCAAAACATGCACATGCCTGTTGTTACACAGCCCACACACTCCCAACACACCCAATCACCTCCACCACAGCAAATGTGTATGTCTGTTTGACATGGCACGACAACTCCTCAGCACCCAACAGCACTATGACTGGGGGTTGCGCTCTATCAAAGCAGTACTCACCACTGCAGGTCAACTCTTCCGTGCAGCAGCCACAGCAGCCACAGCCACAACCACAACCACCTCAGGCACAGCAAAGGAACACACTACCCACCCTCCCACAACAACCCCAACACAAGAGGCATCAATACTGTTGCATGCCATTCGCACAGCCACTTTGCCAAAACTGCTAGACCATGATGTACCCCGCTTTGAACAGCTCCTCCTCGATGTGTTTGCCAGCACACCAGCGTTGGTGGATGGCGCACAAGACGTGCTGGATGCCATACGTGCTGCCATGTCAGACATGCAGTTGTTGGTCATTGAAACCCAGGTGCAGCGGGTGTTGCAATTGCATGTGGCATGCCGGCAGCGCATGGGGGTGGTCATTATGGCCCCCCCTGCAAGTGGCAAATCCACCTTGTGGCGGGTGCTGCAGCGTGCGTATGGTGTGATGGGCATACACACCCATGTGCGTGTGTTTAATCCCAAGAGTGTGCCCCGGCAGCAGTTGTTGGGGCACTTGGATGTGGATACAAGGGAATGGAGTGATGGTATTCTGACAGCAGCAGTGAGGGCAGCTGCCAGGGAAGGTACGCCTTGGGTAGTGGTAGTGTTTTTGAATGGTGGTGTTTTTGAATGGTGGTGTTTTTGAATGGTGGTAGTATTGGGTGGTGGTCGTATTGGGTAATGTTGGTGGTGGGTAATGTGCACCTGGTGTACATCTTTACGTTCCAATGCACCCATGTATCCCCAATACGCTTGCTACCCACCTGCCTTCCCCTACACACACCTATCGCCCCCCCCAAAAAACACACCTTACCATGTACACACAGATGAGCATGTGCATACATTTATAGTGGCTGATGGTGATGTTGACCCTGAGTGGATAGAGGCACTCAACTCTGTACTTGATGATAACAAGTATGTATGATTGTGTGTGTACATGATGATAACCTGTATACATGATAATGTGTGTACATGGTGTTGTCACTACCAGACACACGGCAGCCCATCTTGTGAACACCCCTCTTGCTTTCACAATCTATATGCATTCACAATTTATATACATAATCACACATACCCTCATATCAACCCTCCCCCCACCATACTTACACACCAGGCGTCTCACCATGCCCTCTGGTGAGTGTATACAACTGAGCAGTAACGTGACCTTTATCTTTGAGTGTACATCACTCATACACGCCTCACCTGCAACTGTATCACGATGTGGGTTGCTTGCACTAACAGCACAACAAGAGATTGCTACTGCTGCACACCATGTGTGGCTTGCTGGTGTGGCTGATGAACAACAACGAGGTAGTTTTTGTGGGGTGGAAATGTTTGTGGGCGTTTGTGGGTGTAAATGGTTGTGGGTAGTTGTTATGTGTACATGTGTATGACACATCATGCGTGTTGTAATTACTAATATTTGGGTGTGAGAGATGTAGAAGGGAGGTACCAACACAATCATGTGCATACCAAGCATGCATCACACACACCCACCCATCTATTTACACCCCCCCCACACAGCATCCCTCAGCACCTGGTGTACCCAATGGCTCCCCACTGCATCCACCATATACCACCAAGCACACCACCACACCAACGCCACACAAGAGAGCACACGTATTGCAGTGGTTCGTCATGTTGCTGCACATATACAACATGCGCGTAGTGAACATGAAGTGATGCAGGGCATTACACGTGCATTGTGGGGGGCAACAGCCATTGATGCACGGTGTGTATCCACTGTGTGGATGTATGGGTTGTGGGTGAGTTTGTGGTTGCATCTTGCGCTTGGTACATACACGTAGGTTACATGCACAAACCACACACTGCATATACACACACCAAGAGACACTCCATGTACACGCCACACATCGCATATACACAGACCACCCACTGCACACACACACCAACCCACAAAAACACACACACACAGTCCCCGCCTGGTACAAGAGCTAGCAGCATCATTCAACAACCCTCAACTGCACACAGTTGCATTCCTCACAGACGACACCCTGTCATCCACCACCATGCCTGTTATTGCAACACAACAAGGGATGCCCATAGGTGAGGGTGTGGGTGTGGGTGTGGGTGTGTGGTTTGTATTATGTGTAGGTGTGGTTGTGTGGTTCTGTGTGTGTATGTGTTGTACACACACACACATAGTACAACACCAACAATCATCATATACACACACATTCTGCGCCCCAACAACGTTTCTACCCCCATAAACACACAGATACGAGTAGTGCTGTTGTGTGGACGCAAGCAATAGCAGCATCATCATGTATACTCATGCCATGGTTACGAGCAGGGGAGCCTGTGTTGTTGACTGGGGCCCCTGGATGTGGGAAAACAACCCTGTTGCATACATGTGTCGGTGCATTACAGGTATGTGTGGGTGTATTGGTTGTGTATTGGTTGTGTATAAGAATGCTGTGCGTGTAAATAGGCTGCTTTATTTGTTTTTGTTTTCCACCATGATGTATGGATGATCCATGTTGTTCACTATCACACACTGTCTCTCTCTCACACACACACCACATCATCATCCCACGCACACATACCACCCCCTTCATATCGCACAGGGGTATCACCTCATCACCATAAGCTGCAGTGCACTCACAGACAGCACACAATTGCTCGCAACACTACAACAAGCATGTGGGACACCTGTCACCACTGCTGCTGGCAAAGCACTGCGACCACAGGTGTGAGGAATTGAGGGTGATGTGATTGGAGGAGGATGTGATCGAGGATGTTTGTGATTGAGGATGATGTGTGCTGGTTGGAAGAGGTGGGGTGGTTGGATTTGTATCACGGCATGATGTGCCACAACACATCACAGGAGGGCACACGTGTGGTGGTGTATTTAAAAGACGCAGATATGCCCTTGCCTGACAAATACAACACCAGTCAAGTAGCCATGTTGTTGTGTCAGTTGTGCACATACAAGGGGTTTTATGATAAACACAATGAATTCATAGGTGTGTGGTTGTGTGGTGATGTGGTGATGTGGTGATGGTTGGTAGGGGTTGGGTTTCCTCACTTTGTCATCAGCGTGTATGTGTATTGTTCACCCATGTGTATGTTATTCATCACTTCTCCCCCCCGCCCAAAAAAAATCAACAGCACTGGAGCGTGTTCAATTTGCACTCAGCACAGCACATGGTCGCAGCCCCCATGCCCTGCCAGACTGCCTGCTCCCCCTGTTGCGACACTATCATGTTGCACCACCCACCAGTGCAGATGTACAGCAGCTGGCAAGCACACTGCTGGAGGAGCGATTGGCAGTGGTATGGGGGTGTTGTGCGGGGTGTTGGTGGGGGTGTTTTTGTGTGGGGGGTATGGGGTCTTGTGGGGGGTGTTGGCCAGCAGCACCTCCACTCACCACCTTTCACACAATCACATTCACACACAGGTATGCAGCGACACCACAGAAGCATCACAACTCTCTCTCCGTATCACAGCAGCACTGATAGACACACTCACCATCCTCACCACTGCAACACACACACAAGCCACCCTCCCCACGCTCCCCCTGCCCACCGCGGGGGGCATGCTGAGCGCGCTGTGCAGGTGGATACGTGGTCTGTCACGATACGAGTCATTGACGGTGGATGTGCTGCCATTGGTGTTGGCGTATGAAACAGAGCGACTGTTTGGGGATAGGTAATTAGGTTGGGGGTGGGTGTGGGGGGGGGGCGAGGAAGGAAGAAAATGACGGGGTGTTTTGAGTTGTACGTGTATTTGTAATTTCAATCTACAATGTACATACTGCAAAATTCCATGCATGCCCAGACGTACACACATGCACACACACACATGCATACAACACACGCCATGGTATACAAACCCACAACCACACCTCTGTATACAACACCCCCACACCCCCACACACACCCCCACAGGCTGAACAACAATCAACACCGCACAGCAGTACAGCAGGTGATATCAAGCAAACTGCTACCAGCACTGGGTGCATTTGGTGCTGACTGGATGGGTGTGGCGTTCACTTCACTGGGACAGGGCACACGTCTGACTGGTGGTGTGTGGTGATAATGATGGGTGTATTGATGATGGGTTGTATTATGTTTTTTTATGATGCTGCACATCATGTCAACATATGAGGCTGCACATCATGTCAACACAAACACATATGAGCACACACAAACACATATGAGCACACATGAACACATATGAGCACACAATGTGTGTTTCCATGTACAACCAATGTACAAACACAAGTACCATTCATGTACATTTCCAGATGCACATACCCACACGCGATATATACCCCTACACACATGTACACACTCCATCCACTACACACTCCTATACAGGTGCACATCGTTTGCTGTGGCGCAGGCTCTCCCCCCTCCCCACCAAAGACCTCAACACCTGTGTGCAGCGTGTGGTGCAGTTGTATGAGCGGGAACGGGGCACGCTGGGCATGCTGGGCTTTCCCGAGTCTGATGCACTAGTGGCACGTGTGGATCGTGCGTTAGCCAGACCTGGTGGGGCGTTGTTACTCGCTGCACGGTGTGTTGTGTGTGTGGGGGGGTGTTGAGGGGGATTGTGTATTGTGATGTTTGTGTGTGTAGTGTTGATGATTTTCACTTGGTTTCTGCATGCACATCAGCACACTATTGTAGCAACACAACACAAATCATAATGGCCGAACACACCACTGTGAAACACAACCCACACCCATGTGCAGCACACCCCACACACACGTCGCAGGGCTGGCATGCAGCAGCAGCAAACAGTAAAGCTTGTGTGTGCGGCACATGGTATGGATGTTTGTACACCGAGGTGTGGACATGGGTATGGTGTGAAGCAATTCAGCGCAGACATCAAGGTGTGTTAATGGGTGTGTATAGGTGTGTGTAGGTGCGATGTGGTGTGTTCCGGTGTGTGTGTAGGTGTGAATGTCCTATACAGTAATCAATTCATATGCGAAACCACACAAAACATACAAGCACACAGCCATCATTCACATGCACAATAGCCACATGTGAATCACACCATCAAGCACCATATACATCAACCCCCCACCCCTCCCCGTACAGGCACTCATGGTAAAATGTGGCATTGACAACATACCCACCACCCTTGTGTTGGAAGACCATCATGTATACACACACACCTCGTTTCTTGCGCTGGTCAATGCACTTCTGGGGGATGCAAGTGTACCAGGGTTGTTTACGCATGAGGAATTGGAGGGATTGCTGGCACCTCTGCGTGATGCAGCTGCTGCAGAAGGTGGGTGTGTTGGGGGGCGGGAGGGGATGTTTGTGTGTGTGATGTGTGTGATGTGTGTTGTGTGTGATGCAGCTGCTGCAGAAGGTGTGTGTGTGTGTGTGTGTGTGTTTGAGTGTGTGTGCTTATGCACTAGTGTAATCATGCAATGAGCAATCAATGGCACCAACAACAGCATCAAAACAACAAACCCATACAATATGTCTCCATGCACACACGCACAAACAAAGACAAAAACACACACCACAGGGTTCCCACCAGGCAGCCTATTACGTTGCTTCACAGCACGCATAGCACGCAACCTCCGCGTCGTCCTCCTCATTGACCCCACCCACCCACAATGCATCAACGTGCTTGTACAGTGTCCTGCCATTGCACGTCGATGTGAGGTGGTTGTGTTGGAGGGGTGGAGGCAGGACACTATGCTTGCGTTGCCTAGTCAGCAGTTGAGTGTGAGTCTTCCGGAATTGTGTAGTAGACTGCCACCCACACTGCCTGCTACACTGGCTACCATACATGTAAGTGGGGGTGTTTGTTTTGTGGTTTTGTTTGTGTGGTTTTGTGTTTGTGGTTTTGTGTGTGTGGTTTTGTATGTGTGGTTTTGTATGTGCGGTTTTGTGTTTGTGGTTTTGTGTGTGTTTGCATGAAAAAGAGAAAAGCTGTGATTGTTTGCTGATGTATAACGATATGTATTGTGTCATAATGTGTTTTGTGTCACGATATGTATTATTGTGGCATGATCTACTTCCATTACAACATCCGGCGTCAGCCTCTCCCCCCCCCACCCCACCTACAACAACCCTAGGCAAGGCAAGCACAGGCAAGCCCCCAAGATTATCAAGAGCTCATAGCATGCCTAGCACGTATATTGCGCAACAAACACACTCAGTTATTACAACAACATGAATTCCTACAGGTAGGTTCATGTGGTGTGTGAGTGTGTGGTGTGTGTATTAGGAAGAGCATTCTGTGTTGCGTTGTAGTGGTACATGTCATACACACACATAACCAGCACATACCACAATCACACACATATTGTGCCCACACAACCCCTACCAACCACACACATACACACATACCTCCTGTACACACACACACATACACATACACCTCCTCTACACACATACCTTGTACACATTCAGAGTGGTTTGGACAAGCTGGCAGAGGCAGAGCAGCAGGTGGCCACTCTCAGCAGTGATGCTGCTTCACAACAAGTGTTGCTCACGAAGAAACAAGCAGAGGTGGCACTGGCAATGGACAACATATCAAAGGCAATGGAAAAGGTGTGAGGGTGGTTTGGTGAGGGTGTTTTGGTGAGGGTTTCCACTCACCCCGCCACCCTACACCACACCCCTCCACACCACGTCACGACCTCCACCACACCACACCACACTACACCATCCCCCCCTCCCCCAGGCATCAGAACGCAAAGTGGAGGTTGCCAAACTGCAAAAACAACTCTCAGGTGAAAACACAATGATTGCAGAACGACAAGCAGCAGTACAAGAACAATTGAAGGAAGTACAGCCACTTGTGGATGCTGCAAAGAGGGCGGTTGCACAAATAAAGAATGATCAAATTGCAGAGATACGTTCACTCAAAGCACCACCTGAGGCTATATACGACGTGCTTGAGGTATGGTGAGGTGTGAATGATGGTGGTGAGTGATGGTGGTGGGTGATGGTGGAGTGTGGGGGTGATGTGTGGTGGTGGTGTGGCGTAGCAGTGTGCATGTATGGGATGAGATGGTGTGGTGATGGTCATGGGGATTGCGATGATGTGCAGTGCTGGTTTGTGTGACCCATCAACATGACACACCAATAAACAGGGTGTGATGAAGGTGTTGGGGCAGGATGACATGTCTTGGAATGGCATGAAGAAATTTCTTGGTCAAAAGACGGTCAAAGAGAACATCATGGCGTTTGACTGCGCTGCCATTACACCCCAAATACGGTGTGATTTTTGTATTGTGCTGTGGTATTGCTGTTGTGGTATTGCTGTTGTGTATGTGCGCAGATGTATGTGGGGCTGTTGTGTTTGTGTGGGGGTTGAGTGCAGATGGGGGTAATGTAATGCACATGTTGTCAATATCACCCACCCACACCACTTTATTCTACATTACCACCTACCCCTCACACCCCTGCTTCTCGCCCCTCACACAGGTCACAAGTGGAAGACCTACTACAACGCAAGGGGCGCTCATTTGAGCCTGCTGTCATACAAAAGGCATCAGTCGCTGCTGCACCTCTAGCAGCATGGGTGAAAGCCAACATAGAGTATGTGTGTGTGTGTGTGTGTGTGTGTGTGAAATGTTACTATCAAGTATATGTATGTGTAAATATTAGTGTACACATTGCACATGCACACATCATCCCAGGTTTTCCAAGGTGTTGGAACAAGTGGCACCCCTGCAAGCTGAGATGACAGCACTGTTGCAGAAATCAGCAGGGGCACGTGAACAGCTGGCACGATATGAGTCGGATTTAAAAGAACTGGATATCAAGGTGTGTGCGTTTGTGTGTGGGTGGGTGGTGTGTGTGTGTGTGTATGTGGGTTGCATGTAGTATGATTATGTTGTGGGGGGGAACTGCATAATAATATACAATACACACCACCCAACATACCCTCCACACACCCTTCACATACCCTCCACCTCTCAACATAGGTATCCAACCTGAAAATCGAATTCGACCAGAAAAAAGGCGAAGAGGTCACACTGCAACAAAGCTTGGATCGTGCAAAAGCAACCCTCTCAGCAGCAGAGTCACTCGTGCTGCAACTGTCCACTGAAAAAGCACGATGGCAAACTCAGGTGTCCACCATTGGAACCCAACTCGCCAACCTGCTGCCCCAAGCTGTGGTGGCTGCAGCATGTGCGACCTACCTGGGACCCCTTGCTGAGGCGGAACGGAGGGCCCGGGTGGAGCAGTGGCGAGGATTGTTGTGCGTGGCGGGTGGGGAGCAAGGGGGGGGGATGGTGTCGCTGTTGAGCAGTGAGGTGGAGGTGGGCGAGTGGAAAGCATCTGGTATGGTTGTTTGGTTGTTTATAGTGGTGGTGGATGCTGTTTAATACTGTTTGTTGTACATCATCACCATCATCACACTCACATTGTTGTTGTCCATCACCCACATGTGTCACCCACAAACCACCTGGTGTGCCACCCCCACTACAGGTCTCCCTGGTGATGATGTCACCATAGAAAATATAGTCATGATTACCAAAGCAGCCACCACACGACCTGTGATGCTCATAGACCCAGTGGAGACAGCCAGCACATGGCTCGTCAAGCACCTCCAGTCACTACACACCACAGGGGCGGCCCCTCCCATAGAAGAGGTCGCTGGGGGGGACCCCCGCTTTTTGAACACCCTGGAATTGGCTGTTCGGTTTGGCAAGTGGCTTGTGGTGCATGATGTGGATGGAATAGAGCCCCTGCTGGTGCCGTTGTTGCGTAAGGAATTGGTGCAAAATGGGGGTGGGTGGACGGTGGCACTGGGGGACAAGATGGTGGATTATCATCGGCAATTTCGATTGTTTTTGGTGTCACGTGATAGTACGTTGGTGTTGCAACCCAATGTGGCACCCTTGCTGCTGGTTGCCAATTTTGCAATTACACGGTATGCTGGGGGTTTGCTGTGTGGGTGGTTTTCTTGCATTGGGGAGGGGGGTGTTTGTTTTGCACTGACAACATGCCCACCATCACCATGCTGCCTGCTATCTTGTGTACATTCCCCACAAATGAACACCCCCCCAAAAAAATAAACCACCCCATTCAAAAACCCACCCAGGAGCGGCCTTGAGGCACAACTCCTCACCCTGGCCCTCCAACACGATCGCCCAGAACTCGAACAACAACGTGCTGCTGGGGCCCACCAAGAGGCCACCTGTCGTGCTGACGTGGACAGGCTTGAAAAACAGCTCCTCACTGCACTCGCAGAAGCATCTGGAAGCGTGTTGGAAAATGCAACACTGCTGCGTACACTCAAGGATACCAAGGCACAGAGTGCAGTGGCTGAAGAGGCACTGGTGCAGTCAAAGATGCTTCGGGAGCAACTGGAGGGGCAACGGGCAGAATACATGGTGGGGGGGGGGGGGAGGGGAGGGGTGTGGTGTAGGTGGGTATTTATGCAAACAGGGTACACATACAAACATGAATATATATAAACAAGGGTATACATAAACATGGTGTGACAACCCCTACAAACACACAGGCTTTTGCTGCAAGGGGTGCCACGCTGTATTGTGCCCTGCGTGACCTGTGCAACCTGAATGGCATGTATCGCACAGGTGTCCCCACCTTTGTGCGACTGTTTCATGCAGTGCTGTCAACACAAGCAGACCAAGCATCACATGCGACTCGACAAGAGCATTTGCAACAAAAACTGCTGGAACGGGTATGGTGTTAATACCTGGTGAGGGGTGCTTGAGATCCTGGTGGTGGTGCTGATATACTGTGCACACTGGTGGATGTGTGTCGTCTATTACTGGTTAACCCATGCACTATGTGTGTTCACCCAACACCTTGTCTCACCACCAGGTCATCGCCCACACACACACACTGGTGTTTTCTGGTGATCAACTCGCAGCTGATTTTTACATTGCACGTGCTGTGTTTCCTGATGCATTTGGTGCACAGGAATGGGCATGGTTGTTGGGATCGTCTGGGGGTGGGGCTGCAGGGGTGGGGGTGGATGAGGGTGGGGCTGCTGTGCCAATGTGGGTACCCTCCAGTGCACGAGGTGGGGAGAGGGGGGAGGGGTGGGGGTTATGGATGGCGTGTCCTGTGCTGTGTGTCTACAAAGGCTTGTGTAACTGTGTTGACCATTCATGCAGATCATTCACATTACCATTCATGCTGACCACAAACCGCCAATACAATATTTTAATATACAGGTGCATGTGCAACCTTGGCAGCGGCATGCCCATGGGTCACCACAGTGTTGACCAACGACACTGACACGCTGACTGCATGGGTTGTTCAACCTACACCTGAAACCAACATGCCAGCAGTGTTGCAGCAACTGTCACCTGTGCAGCAGCTGTTGCTTATCAAGGTGGGTGGGGAGTGGTGGGTGGGAATGTGAGGAACATGTGCTTGTGGTCTCTACATGCTTTTCCTTTCATATACAGGCGCTGCGCCCTGATCGTATGCAAAGCACCACTGCCCGTGTCGTAAGCACCCTACTCAATATGGATGTTGCCAGTACACCAGCTTTTTCATTGGGCAGCCTGCTCCATACACAACAACCGCAGCAACAAGCAAGTCAACAAGCAAGTCAACACAGTGAAGAACCAGTGCTGTTTACCACAGGGCCTGGTGCAGACCCTACCCAGGTGTGTTTTGTATTGTATTGTTCTCTGTATAGTGTTGTATGGGTCGACTACACTTGTGTGACACATCCCACCCCCATACACTACAGGAGCTCCGTGCATTTGCAGAAACAACAGTGGGCAGCCACCGCTACCATGAAATAGCAATGGGACAGGGCACCACCGACACTGCCCTCCAACAGCTTCACAGTGCTGCACAATCTGGTGAATGGCTGTGCTTGAAGAACGTGCATCTCGTAGCTGCATGGCTCCCCACACTTGAAAAGGCAGTGCACTTTTTGGGCGCCGCTGCCCCAGGATTTCGTCTGTTTCTCACTGCAGAGCCCCACCCCGGGATTCCCCCTACATTGCTGGAAAACAGTCACAATGTGGCGTTTGAAGCACCACCTGGTATCAAGCGAAGCATGCGTAGGGCGTATGAGGGGTGGTCGGCTGGGTACCTTGCTGCTGGTGGGGTAGGGCGTGCACGGTTGATGTTTTCATTGGCGTGGGTGCATGCAGTGATGGCAGAACGACAAGCATACGTGCCAGAGGTGTGGTGTATGGGGGGGTGGTTGGGGGGGTGTTTTTGGTATGTGTTTGGGTGTATGTACCACCAACAACAGTGTGTGTACCCCACATTCCAAAGCACCCATTCAACAACACCAAATCACACACTACAATGCACTCCCCCAAACCAACACAGGGATGGACGCAGAGGTATGACTTTACATTTGCAGACCTCAAAGCAGCAGCTGATGTGGTGGAACGCCTGGTGGGTAACAGCAATGGGAGCAGCAGTGGTGTACCACTGGATGTGTTACTGGGGTTGTTGGGGGAGGCTGTGTATGGGTCGCGTATTGACAGACGTGCAGACCAACAGGTAGGGGGTGTAGTGGGGTATATGTATTTATGTATGTGTATATCATGTGATTGTTTTGCTGTTCTGGTCAATTGGTTGTGAGTACCACACGCACACCGCGTTTATCACCCCCCACCACCAGGTGCTTGAGGCCTACCTATCTACATGCTTTCTCCCATCGACCAACCCCCCCCCCCCCCACGTACTCCCCCCCCCCTCGACCATCGACAAGCAGCAGCATTTGTCAGTCATAGAAACACTCCCTGATGTCGACCCACCCGCTGCATTTGGCCTCCCAGCCAATGCCACACAACTGCTGCAACTGGCAGAGGGGCACCACTTGATACAGAGCATCAAACAGCTGGACAGTGGTGGCAGGAATGGTGTGCAACCTGCTGTGTATGGTGGGCAACAGGCAGGCAGTGGCAATACCACAAGCAATGGTTGCCCACCAGCAGTGACTGCCTTTATACGCATGTGGACTGCAACAACACGTTCAGAACCTGAGCTGCTCCAACTTCCTGCACATGCAGGGACTCTGGCACAACAACAACACACCACTTCCACCACCAAAAACAACCCTCTGGCGGTGTTTGTGGCAAGAGAGGCATCCATTGCAGCACAGTTGTTGACTGCCATACAAACAACGGTCAACGAATTGCAACGATGGTCAAACGACAGCACCGTGACACTCACACCTGTGCTCGCAGCCATTGTGACAGCACTTGCGGCAGATCATGTGCCTGCTGCATGGAGCACTGTATGGGATGGGCATGGTGTGGAACACACACCCGGTGCGTATTGTGCAGCATTTGTTCGTCGTGCCATGGGACTCGACCAGCTACAGGCACTGCTGACTGGCATGAGTGGCGGATCTGCTGGTGGCAAACAGCACCCCACAGTGGACATGTCGCTGTTGTTTGCACCTGGTGCACTGTTGGCTGCATTGCGTCAGGATGCTGCCACACGCCTGGCTGTGCCTGCAGATGAGCTTGCACTGGTGGCAGGGCTGCGTAGTGGTGGTACTGGTGGACAGGCGAGTACAGTGGCATTGCAAGGGCTGCTGCTGCGTGGGGCGCGAATTGAGAATGGGCGCCTCATGCACCTGGATGCAGGTTTGTGTGTGGTGCTGGTGGTGCTTGTACAAAACGCACAAGAGAATGCTTGACCCCAGAGTGTTTGATTTATACCATACACAAATACACCCCCACAAATACACCCTAGTGGCCCCTCCTGCGCTGCCGGCCCCTCCGGTGTACCTCACCTGGCAACACACACCGGCACACAGCGAACACACACCATCAAGCCTCTTACTGCCTGTTTACACAACAGAGGCACGTGCATCGATGCTGTTTGAGGTGCATGTGGACGTGCAGAGTGCTGGAGAGGCAGAGGCCTGGCAACTGGCAGCACCCGCCTTGTTTGTGGGGTGAGTATAGGATTCCGGAGGCTGGTGTGCAGGGTAGTGTGTCCATGATGGTGGGGCTGTCATTGTGGCTTGAGAATACATGGGACACACCCAACATTTGTGAAGAGTTGCATGTTTTCACTGGGAAAAAAGCATTCTGCACCCCAAGGACTCCAAAGAGTCAAATCATAATTGTACCCTTTGCCCCCCACCCACCCACCAGTTCCCATTCTAGTAAAACCCCAATTATATTCACACATTCACACAAGTTTCATTCATGCAACTCGCACAATCACAAACTGTTCATAAAAAACCCACGTGTTGTTATTGCATCTTGGAGACCACGACCTTGTACCACACCACACCGTGCAACGCCGCATTGCCCCTATCAATATTGACATCATCCCTTCCATATGGTCGGCACAACAGTCCCCCCCCTTGCTCCCACCAACGACACAACGATGCCGACCTCCGATGGCAAGCACACCTGGCCAGACACCCTGCCCAAGCAAGCACTTGCTGCACTGACTGGTAAACGCGATGATGGTGCACCAGAAGATCCCCCGATCGATCCCACATCTCCAGACTGGCACTTGCACGAGCTGCCCACAGAAATCCATGCGGATGACCAGCGCACCCCTGACGAGTATGTAGGGGTGGCTCAAGGGGTTGTTGGGGCTCAAGGGGATGAACACTGTTAACCCTGAACACACACTATCTACAACCCCATTCCCACCACTCTCTAACACAAGCAAACCACTATAACCCACCCCACCAAAAAAACAACACAGTTGGATCCCCCGTCACCCTGCCCTGATCCGCCTCACTGGCCGCCACCCATTCAACGTGGAGCCCCCCCTCCCCATCTCCATGACCAAGGGCTTTATGACACCTGTTGGCTTGCACTTTGTACGCAACCATGGTGCAGTCCCCCGCAGGCGTTGGGATGAACACACCATAACCATTAACGGCCTCGTCAATGCACCCCGCACCTTCACCATGGACGAGCTCGCTGCCCTGCCCACCCATGATGTCACATGCTTGCTGGTGTGTGCTGGCAACCGTCGCAAGGAGCAAAACATGGTGAAGAAGACAATTGGATTTAATTGGGGTCACTCTGCATGCTCCGTGTCTACATGGACTGGTATGATTGTATTTCATTTTTGTGCCACTAGTATTCAAACCCATTCAAACCCATATGTATTCCAACGTGTACACCCAGGTGTGCGCCTGTGTGACCTGTTGCGCCTGTGCAATGTCCAAGTCGACAATGAACTTGCTCAATACGTGTGTTTTCGTGGTGTGAAGAATGAGCTGCCACAGGGCAAGGATGGGAGCTATGGTACAAGCCTCACATTGGCAAAGGCAATGGACCCTGCAAATGACATATTGATTGCATACAGGCAAAATGGACGTCTGCTCACACCAGACCATGGCTATCCGGTATGTGTTTGTTTGTGTTGGGGAATTTGTTTTTGTTGGTGTGCGAGTTGTTTTTTTCATACTCGTACTGTGAGGTTTTTTGTACTATGTGATTGTGCGGGAATATGAATGTGAACATGGAATTGCATTATTGCATGGGCTCTTTTCAACACACCACAACACACAACGGCACAACACACACGCAAAAAAACCTCCCCAGGTGCGCATGATCATCCCTGGGCACATTGGTGGCCGCATGGTCAAGTACCTTGAGGAAATTACAGTCACACCAGTAGAGAGTGATAATTTCTATCATTACTTTGACAACCGTGTGCTGCCTTCTCATGTGGATGCTGAGCTGGCGAAAAAGGAAGGTATGCTCTACTTTATTACAACTGCACTTGTCCCCCACCCCCAATGCTCTACTTTTATACCCATGCTGTACTTGTAGGCGCGCTATGGCTCTACTGTTTCCCCTGTACTGTTTCCCCTGTACTGTTTCCCAATTCCATGCTCAGTTATATCTTACCCCACTCCCATGCAATATCCACACCATTCCCCCTCCTCCCCTCAAAAAAAAATCACAGGTTGGTGGTACAACCCTGATTTCATTATCAATGACCTCAACATCAACTCTGCCATTGCCTTCCCCCAACACAACGAAGTGGTGCCCTTTACAAAACCCGACGGCAGCCCCAACACCCACTACACTGTGCGTGGGTATGCATATTCTGGTGGTGGGCGCAAGATTATTCGGGCAGAGGTGAGCTTGGATGGTGGTGAGTCGTGGCGTCCTGCAGATATACAGCGATTTGAAACACCCACTAAGTATGGCAAGTACTGGTGCTGGGTGTTTTGGAGCGTGGATGTGCCCCTCGGTATGTGTGGGTGGTTTGGGCTGTGTTGTGCTGCTGCTGGTGTGTTTTGCTGTGTGTATGTGGTTGACGGTGTGTGCGTTGTTGATGGTGTGTGTCTTGTTCATGAAGTGTGTTGTGTGATCGTTGTACAAGTACACACACAAGTACCGTACCCCCACCCCACCATGTCAATACACACAGCGGAGCTCATGCGTGCCCCCGAATTGTGCTGCCGTGCCTGGGACAGTGCAATGAACACCCAGCCCAATGTATTCAGCTGGAACGTCATGGGCATGATGAACAACTGCATCTTCCGCAGCAAGATTCACCCACATGCCCCTGCACCGGGAGAGCAAGGGGCACTGGGGCTGCGATTTGAGCACCCCACTGTGGCAGGACCCACACCTGGTGGGTGGATGGACAAGAGCGCCACTGAAGAAGCCCCTCCTGCTGCTACTGTGCCTGCTGCAGCCACTACTACCACTACTACTCCAGCAGCAAGTGCTCAAGTCAAGCCTGGTGTGCGGTTGATCCCGATGGAGGAGGTGGAAAAGCATGTGACAAGGGAGAGCTGCTGGTTTGTGCATGGCGGGAAAGTGTATGATGCCACACCATTCCTGCGAGACCATCCAGGTACACGTCATGTGGTACTTGTTTCTGTGCAATCACTTTGTACCACCCCCAATTACCCACCCACCCAACAAACACATCACCCCCCCAAACACCTCAACAATACAGGTGGCGCAGATAGCATTCTCCTGGTGGCAGGCACAGATGCAACAGAGGAATTTGATGCCATCCACAGCCGCAAAGCCAAAGACATGCTCAAGGACTATTACATTGGTGACCTGGCACCCGAGGGATGGACAGGTGGCAGCACCACAGACGATGCTTCTTCTACACTGACTGCTGATGGTGCCAACAGCGACAGTGCCACTGAAGAAGAATCCAGCAGCACGACACCCTCACCTGTTGCATTGGACCCACGCAAAAAGCTCTCCCTGCCGCTGGTGGAGAAGCATCAGCTGTCACACAATGTGCGCCGGTTTCGGTTTGCCCTCCCCACACCCCAGCACCGCTTTGGCCTGCCTGTGGGCAAGCATGTGTTTATCAGCGCGCGTGTCAATGGGGAGTTGGTGATGCGAGCGTATACTCCCTCATCCAGTGATGATGAGATTGGATATTTCGACTTGGTGGTCAAGGTGTATTTTGCCAATGAACACCCCAAGTTTCCTGCTGGCGGCAAAATGTCACAGCATTTGGAGTCGTTGGCAATTGGGGATACTATTGATGTCAAGGGGCCACTGGGGCACATGGAGTACTTGGGCAACGGGCGCTATTTATTGGACAATGAGCCACACACAGCAACGCATTTCAGCATGATTGCGGGGGGGACGGGCATCACTCCCATGTATCAGGTCATCAAGGACGTGCTCAAGCGTGGTGATGATGTGCAGATTGCACTGCTGTACGCCAACCAGTCGCCTGATGACATTTTGCTGCGGGATGAGCTGGATGCCATGGCCGCCAAGCATGCCAACTTCAAGGTGTGGTACACGGTGGACCATGCACCAGAGGATTGGAAGTATTCGGTAGGGTTTATTGATGAGGCGATGGTCAAGGAGCACTTGTATGGGGGGGAGGGAACCGGGCGTGTGGCGCTCTTGTGTGGGCCGCCCCCTATGATTAAGTTTGCGTGTGTGCCGAATTTGGAAAAGGCAGGGTATACTTCTGATACAATTATCACGTTTTAATGCTGAGTTTTATGTTTTATGCACTGTCAAGTGGTGGTCAACGTGATGATGATTATTATGACTGTGTGATGCTTGCTGCACCACCTGTTGTTGGTGTCGATATATTGCTGTTTTTCATCGGGTACATTTCATCAGCATTGCTGGGCAACTAGTCATTGATACTATACGCGTGCTATGCAGCCGATGACAGACGATGATGGCGCGGAGGCCATCACCACGCAGCACCTTTTGGCACGTCCAAAATCCGCCAAGGACATCGACAGCAGTGCTGCGAATGCAAGCAGGCACGTCACCACTGCAAGAACCAAGTCACAGCGGATGCTCCCCCAACAGCTCGTTGCCATGTCGTTGACTGGCAAGGCACCTGATGGAGAGGACGACACCAGTCAGGAACAAAGCAGCCCACCTGCTGATGCGGTGCCACCCGCACCTCCAAAAAGCCCTGAGAGCAGTGAAAGCAGCAGCGGGGACGGTGTCGAGCCTGCGAGTGACACAGTGGAAAGCACGAGCAAGGTGACGGGATTGCAGCATAGCAACAGTAGTTCGGCATCAGCATCAGCAACAGAGTCTATGGATGAGTCTGAAAGTGATGACAATGATACACGACCAGATACCACACGACTGTTGGCAACATTACCATCCTCTGAGGCCAACACACGGTCTGTGTGTATGTGTGGTGTGTGCGTGTGATGTGTGTGGTGTGTGTGGTGTGTGTGTGTGTGTGTGGTGTGGTGTGTAGAGGTATTGTGTGTGCAAAACGTGCTGTTGGTATGTGCATGGCTGTAGTTGTATGCACTCTCGGTATATATTAATTGTTGCTTGGGATACACACTTTGTATCCACGTGTATGTAGGGCATATTCTGTATGTACAACAACACACGTACTGTGTACTTGGAATAAAAAAGCATCCTCACCCATCCCCCCACCCGCATCTATTAACAGCAATATCAATAATCAGAAATCATCTATCTTTGGTCTACGTGCCACACCCTCAACTACCTTTGGCTTGCGTGCCCCCTCACCTGGGGGCTTTGGGTTACGCGCCACCACCTCCACATGGGGGCTGCGTGCGCTGGTCAACACAGTACCACGTGTGCGTGTGCAGGTGGTGACGTATAATATGAATTCAAAAACATTGCGCAGCCCACCAGAGGAAATGTTTTTGAATAGAGGTGTGTGGGTCAAGGGGTTGAGGGGAAACGCAGTGTGCTTGATACATGTCCTTGTGTTTTGGTGGGGTGGGTGGTATGTTTTGGGTGGGTGGTGTATTGTGAATACATGCACAACACGCCCACTACAACCAAGCATGATGGGAGGCTATGATGAGCGCAGTACTACAACCACCACACAAACAAAAAATAAACACACACACAAACAAACACACATCCCCTCCCCAGACAAGGAGCCCTCCCCCGACATGTATGTCATTGGCAGTCAAGAAACAGGCAGCTTTAAAGAATGGAAGCAACAGCTGCAAGACGTGTTGGGGGCTGGGTATGTACGATTGGCAAGTCATAGTCTCATGCAAATAGGGTTGGTTGTATTTGTGAGGAGGATGTTGAGGCACAGGTGTGGGCATGTTCACAAGGATGCAGTGCCCACGGGTATGATATGTGAGTGATATGATGGAGGGGTGGGGCGGTGAGAGGGATTAACAAGGGTTAGCATGGGGAGGTGGGTATTGCTGGATGTGGTGTGTATGTGCACATGTGGATACTCACGAGCACACATTTCATTGTTCACACACATTTACACACATGCATACACATGCACACACCTGCACACCAACACATACGCAACAGCATCCCTCACCCACCCAAGAACAAAAACAAATACAAAAATCATCACACCTAAGGTGTAGGCAACATGTTGGGTAACAAGGGAGGGGTGGCTATTGCATTTACGTTTGATGCCACACGACTGCTGTTCATCACTGCACATTTTGCTGCGCATGAGAAAATGTTGGCACAGCGGAATGCAGATTTCCATAGAATTAACAAAATGCTGTTTCTACCTAAGGCACCAGGTGTGTTTTTGTGTCGGTACAAACACATTACATATACCAACACACATACCAACACATACACATGCATACACATACCAACACACATACCAACACATACACATACACACACATACCACTGCACATTGCACAGCACGTCCTCTGCTGAATGCCATGTCCTTTCGCACTGGTGCTTCCAGAACACCCATTCGTGTGGCGCCAGCAGACACATCCACGTATGTTTTATGGACACATGTGTATGCGTGTATGGCTTGTTGGTGTGCATCCATACATGTGCATGTACGTATGTATCAACAGCACACATCCATACACATCCCAACCATACACATCCCACACACCTCAACACCCCCCAGGCGCACAGCAACAGAGAGCACAGGTCCAGTTGACACAGACCATCCGCCCCCCACCCCTGTTTCCCTCCGCCCCTCACCCTTTGGTGGTGGTGTCATGACAACCACGACCACACCCACGTCACCATCACATGTTTCTGTGCATGTCACTGCGTCACCATCCATACCAGAGGACGCACCAGTTGTGGCAACAAGAGAGCATAATGTGGATGCAATACAACATCGTGGGGCATCATCATCACCATCGGTTGTGAAGGCTGCATCATCAACACCACCAACACCAACAACAACAAGCAGCACAAGCAACACCGCCGCAACAGCAGGCACACCACCCCAAACAACAGGTAGGTGCTCCACACTGAACACAATGCATGTACACCACGTGTTTGTGTGTGTGTGCGGTACTGGTACAACCCCCAAACACCACACACTACACAGCATCAGAAAAACACGACATTGTGTTTTGGTGTGGTGACCTCAACTATCGACTTGTCTGCCACCGCGTGCTTGTGGAAAGTGCAATAAACAGCAAACAACTGCCGTTACTGCTTCAAGCCGACCAGCTCGTGCAGGAAATGAAAAAAGGGGCCGTTTTTGATGGATTTGTAGAGGGCCCCATCACATTTACGCCCACCTACAAGTTTAATCCAGGCACCAACGTATACGACACGTCTGCCAAGCAGAGAACACCATCATGGACAGATCGAGTGTTGTGGCGGTGTAATGGGGCATTGCCAGCGAATGCAGTGCAGTTGCACACCTATACATCCCTGCCTGCTATGATGGTGTCTGATCACAAGTATGTAAAAAGAGTGGGTGGGTCAGGAGGAGTTTGTGGGAGGGTGATGAGGTTGTGGGTGTACTGTGCAGAGTGTGGGAAAGAAACAAGAGGGGAGCGTGCATTTATTTACACACACACACACACACGCCAACACCACCACATAGGCCTGTTGTGGCGGAGTTTACAGTCACACTACGCAAACCAGACGTGTCCCTTGGTCGACATGGCAGTCAGGTGTTTGGCGAGGTGCTGCGGCCCTCACGGTGGTGTGGGTGCTGCTGCGGGGTGCGGTCAACGTTGGTTGACTGAGGTCAACGTTGTTCGACTGACACATGTGGAACAGATACGTACAGTTTCGTGATCAAAGTGTTGCTGTTTGTGTATGATGAAGGATTTGGTTTGTACAAAAAACTTGCGTGTTTGTGTTTGACATGCTACATGTAGTGCGACTGCATAGAGTGTATCGATAATTGGTAACACATGTGTACACATGTATGTCTGCGTGGGAGTGTTTCATTACAGCGCATCTACGACTGTGAAACACAGTGACCACTATCCCACAAGACGGGAAAAACCAAAACATTGCATCAGCAACAGACACACACACACACACACACTCGGAAATGTTGCATCAACAATACATTTGTGCCGATACTAGTTGTTGTTGTCGTTGTGATGCATAGTGTATCTGTCTCTCCATTCCTAGTCTTAAGAACCTCTCTGAAGTAGCCCTAAGCGGCTGCATTGTCAGCCCCATTTTCTGCCTTTTTGTTCTTTTTGTTCTTTTTCTTGGTCTTGATGCTTGTTTGCAGCAATTTCTTCAAGTCCTCATCCTGTTGTTGGCATGAGGGGTGTGTCAGGTGTCAAAAGGTGGTGGAGTGTGTATGCTTTGTGTGCTGTGTATAAAGTTGTTGGCATGCAGTGGGTAAAAGTAGTGTGTACAACATACAGCACAGCATGACAGTAATGTCCACGATTGGTGCAATGCTCACAAATCCTCACACGTACTGTGACGGTCTTTTCGCTCTTGTACGCAGGCAAGGGGGTGATTGTAACCTTGTCACTCCCATTGGGCATCAGCAACACAGTGGCCTTGATCTGAGATGTGGGAAATGAGAGGGGAGACGATGATGGAAATGATGATGGTGGTGGACTGATGCTGCTGCTGATGATGATTGTTTATGATTATGGTGTTATTTTCATGATTATGGTGTTGTTTTCAGTAGTGTGTACACACTTGTATCCCCCTCCCCTCCCCCCCCCACACAGACTGTCCAATACCCCATCCCCCACCCCCCCAACCTGTTACCTGTGCAACAAGCTCCCCTGCCTTTTCATACAACACAGGATATGGGTGCAACAACCCATGATTCAAGCACTCTACCAATCCCAACCGCGATTGCTTGCCATCAAGGGCACGCATGGTAAAGGGCATGGTGGGAAAGCGTTTGTTAATCTCTGAAAAAACTGCTCGGCTGGCTTTGAGCTTGAGGTGATATTCGTGTTCTAGTGCACGTTTGTATACCGTGGTTTCCTGGGGGGAGGAGCGCGTGTGTGGTGTGTGATGTGAAGTAGTAGAGTGTGGTGTGTTGTATAGGAGTGTGCAAAGATATTAATAGAGACTACAACAACACATGAAAACACATACACACAAATCACACATGAACAAATGTACCCTCGCATACACATAGAAAAAAAGACACACACACACACCACTTCCATCTCTCTACCATTACCACCATCACCACCATCATCACCAAAACCACCATACCTTTTCATCCTTCACCTTGGCTTTGCCGTCACCAGTCGACACCACAATATCAATACCATACACCTCGTTCTCCTCAAACTCCCCATCCTCCACCTTGGCTTCAGGTCCTGGTTTGTTCAAAACACACTTGAGGCCATCAATCACAAATTGTTTCATCTGATGGGAGATGACGCCTTCTACCAAATTGCACCTGGAGTTTTGAGAGTGGGATGTAGGTGGATGTATTGTGATTCACACAGTGTGGATGTAGGTGGATGTATTGTGATTCACACTGTGTGGATGTGTGTCTAGGTGGTTGTATTGTCTTTCACACACACACAACCACACACATACTCATGTGATTCCCACACATGATGCGTCCTCCCCCCTCCCCCCATACCCACCCACCCACTCACACCCACTCCCTCACACACACTCCCTGACATACTCGTATGATTCCACAGCAGTATTCAACACATCCGCCACATCAGCAATGTGCTTCCCTGGTCGCATGAGCCTAATAGCAGCCTCAAATGCTGTCTCTGCAGCCGCCAGCACATCAGCAGCACGTCCTGTGACTGGGGTAGCCTCACTCGCACCGATGACTGCTGTGCTGGCTGCTGTGGCGATGAAGCCGTCAATGTGACATCCCAAGTCACTGGGGGGGGGGGGAAATGGACATGGGTTTGTGGTAACAGAGGTGTGTGTGTATGGTGTTTTATGTAATAATGGACACGTGTGTGTGTATGGTGATGTGTACACACGTATGTGCACACCAAGCGTACACGTACATTTTCACAAGGTCGCCGTCTTTGAGTTGTGTAGTATCGTCATGCAAGGGGGAGAATGCGCCCACGCAGCTGTGTGTGGTACATGTGTAATATATGTTGGCACAGGCTTTACATATGGATGCCACCGGATACAATCCACCAACATACTTGTTCACTGAGACACATGTGGGGTTGGAAATGCCCTTCTCAATGTTTTTACCCTTGTACACCTTCGCAGTAGCCCTGTGAGGTGACAAACAATGTGGTTACATATGTGGTTCCATTCATCTAACATCACACACCTCAACCTCACGTACTCTGTGATGTGGTCGTCACCGAGCTGGCAAATGTCCACAATCTTGGCACCTGCCTTGCATGCCTCAAACACAGCAGTCAATGCACCTGTGTTGTGATATCAGCACATCGTCTCGAGCAGCCATCAGACAAAACACCCACCCCTGAACGGATAATCACACATACTGTTGGCTATTTCTGCTGCCTTTTTGTACTTAGTGACGACATCAGACTGTGGGGAAATGGATACACGCATTATGATACACGCAATCAGCAGCCATTGGATCTGAGTTTCTCAGGACCCCACCCTCCAGGCCACTGCACAACATACATTGCTCAGGTCGAGCTCCTGCTCCTCGTGATCACTATCCCTGTCCGACATTGATGTTTGTTCAACGAAAGTGTGCTGTCGAAACAGATGCAGCAGCCGTCAACGACGTGCTTGTTTCGCTTGTTTCGCTTTTGGAAATGTTCGTGTCGATGCAAGAGTGTTTGGATCGATGCTGATGTGTGCAAACACTATTTTCTGTGAGCAAACAGCATAGCTCATAACTCAGGTCAATCTTTGTCTTGCTCATCCTGCTCATCATCATGTACGCATAAACGCATGCAAGAGAAACATGTGGTAGTAAGAATGTCAATCATCATCAAAACACCAGCACAATGGTGTGGTGCGCAGACCACAGTCAATCACAACAAACGTTTTGTCATACACAGTCAACCAACATGTTGTAACAACAATATACAAAAAATATCGAATCTACTCCACCGCAAAATCCTGCGGCTCACCCTGACAATGAATCTCCCACATTTTGTGATACACCCTTTCCAAATCACGCACCCAGCGATCTGTGTCAAACAAGGCATTGTGATGGCGACTCTCCTTGAGTTTGGCTCGCAATGCCAAGCGTCGCTCATGATTGGTTCCCAGCTCCACGGCCAGCTCTTCATACTCGCTGTGGTTGCTGACCACAAACTCGGGCACCCCTGCTGCGTGGCACAGGGATGCTGCCACCCGGGATGCCATGCGTTCCATGGGCAATGTCACCATGGGACACCCACTCCACAGTACATCACACCCTGTGGGAGTTGCGGGAGTGACCATCGAATGTGTATGACAGCAAGGTGTTTATGCCAAAAAACACCAACGTCGGTTGGGTAACAACATCCCCACATACCAGTGGTGTGTGCATTGCACAGTGGTGTATCCAAAAACACATCCGCCAAACCCGACCGACGAATATGCTCTGGCTTGTTGGCAACATCAGTGAATATGATACGATCTGATGCCACCCCTTGTGCCATTGCCTCTTGCCTGATGCGAGGCTCTCCATAGGGGGGAAACCTCAACAGCCACAGCACACTGTTGGGTACACGCTTGAGCACATTGCACCAGGTGCGGAATGTTTCTGGGTCATATTTGTACAATTGGTTGGAACATGAGTAGATGATCTTGTCCTCTGGCAGACCGACAGATGTGCGGGTGGGGATGGTGCGCTCATCGAGCACATCCCGGTGTGCACGTTTGTAGTCGTTGACAAAATAGCAGTTGGGCATGTAGGCCAGGTTTTCGCTGTAGCAGTGTCGACATTCGGGTGGGGCAACCACCTTGTCGATGATGAGGTAGGGGAGGAATGGCGCTCCTGGGTAGGGGTGGTGGGGATGTGGTGGTCTTTATGGGTGTAGCATGGTACACATATGACGCACACACATATTTGGTGTCTAGAGCCGTCACATGCACACACTCGCTGTACCAAGTACAATCCACAACCCACACACACCTGTTGTAGCAGGAAACCCCATGTATGATGCTTGTACTGGTGCTGGCTTGAGTGCAAAGATTTCATTGCGTGCCCCCTTGGTGTAGCCGTTAAGGTTGATTGCAACGTGAATCCCATCAGCTGACATGCGGGCTGCAATCTCCCCCACACTCCATGCCGAGACATCAATAAAGTGTTCGGCATCCCGCTCAATGCGCTGTCGCCATTCTGAGCGGTCGTTTGAAGAGAGGGCATAGCAAAACACCTCGACTCGTGCACGGTTGTGAAGGGCAAACACAGATCCCATGAGATGGGACAATGGATGGTTGCCAAAATCAGATGATACATATGCCACACGTAAACGTTGCCCTGTGTGGTTGTTGTGGGTTATATGATGTACATTGAAACAAATGGGTGTTTGCTGAAGAGGAGACAAAAGCAACATCTCAACATCATCATCAACATCATCAACATCCACCAATCCAAGATACCTGGTGCCAATGGTGTGCGTGGTGGGTGTGCCAGCGGTGGCACTTGCAAACGAGCAGCAGTGAGTGCACAATATGCTGCATATTGCTTTGATATAGCCAATGCAAGGTCAGCAGGAAAGGGGTAGGCCATTGCATGAAAGGGTTGCACGGGGGGGAGGCGACCCGCTGCGAGATCCCGACGCACATCCACCTCCAAACGCACAAACATGCGATCCCGATCACGCCAGTCACATACACACTGTGGTGGATGAGGGGGGTAATGATGATGGTGGTGGTGGTGGTGTTTTGCAATGATACATGATGTATTATGATACATGTTTTACAAGTACACATGTGTCACAACTGGTGGTAACATGGCACAGCATGCCAACACTGCCTACACATTGCAATGCCAACACTGCCTACACATTGCAATGCCAACACTGCCTACACATTGCAATGCCAACACTGCCTACACATTGCAATGCCAACACTGCCTACACATTGCAATGCCAACACTGCCTACACATTGCAATGCCAACACTGCCTACACATTGCAATGCCAACCATTACTACGCCCCCACTCCCTACACCCCCACCCCTTTTCACACACACACCTGTAGGCTATGCACCAGGTTTGCAAACGCCTCAGGGAAATCCGTTTTGAGCCGCAGTGCCTGTGTATACGACACTATCGCCGCATCATGACGAGCAGCATCCTTGTATGCTGAAGCGAGGTTGGCGTGAGCTTCAGGGAGTTCTGGTTGCAACATGGCCACATGCTCATAACAGGTGATAGCCTCTTGTAGTCGACCCTGTTGAGAGTGTTTGGGGTGATGTCATGCTTGTGTGTTGATGTATGGTGGATTGATGTATGGTTGGGTGATGTATGGCTGGGTTGATGTATGTTGAAGAGTGCACATCATGATGTACGCAGATGGTACCAAGAAAATATGCAAGATCATGATGTGCACACACACAATGTACTTGATCCCATCCCATCAGTCCCCAACACACACCTGCATCTTCAAGATACCACCCAAGTTGTTGTACGCCACACTCAAACGCTGTGCCTGCTGTGCCCCGGGCAGGGCTGGCTTCCCCATCATCCCCCCCTGCATCTGCGGCTGCTGCTGTCGCAACTGCAACTGGATACACATCGTATAACATGCAACTGCCTCATCATGTCGACCTGCTTCTCGAAGTGCATTGCCCAGGTTGTTGTAGGCTTCAGGGAAGGAAGGTTCCGCGGCAAGTGCGCGCTTGTAGGTGGCAATTGCATCGTCAAGCTTGCCCTGCTCGTAAAAGACACCTGAGGAGGGGGATGTGTGTGTGTGTGACAGAGGGGGGGGGATACACACTATTTTTTGTTGAAGGCTTTTTTCCCCCTTAGACATGCATGCAGACACCACACACTCTATTCACACCGCAAGCATCCAGGTACACTGCGATATAGTATACTACACAACCCACAACAACAACAAACCCACAACAACCACACCTGCCAAGTTGCCAAGTGACAGTGCACATCCTGGTCGCAATCGCACCACCTCAAGCAGACATGCCTCTGCCTCTGCACGACGCCCCAGCTCCTTGAGACACATCCCCATGCCCGTGTATGCATCCACGTAGTCTGCCTGCAAACGAATTGCCTCCTCATAAAACCCCAATGCCTGCGTATGCTCACCCATGTCCCTGTACAATTCACCCAATCCCCGCCACGCCGGTGCGTAGGATTTCTGCACACGAAGTGCTTCCATGTACATTTGCTGGGCCCCTGCATGTCCAGCAGGGCCCTGGGATCGCCACAGGTCGCCCATGTTGTTGTACACATCCACCATGGTGGGGTTCATGCGCAACGCTGATGAGTAGCACTCCATTGCCTGGGACACGGCACCCTTTTGCACGAGTGCACTTGCAAGGTTGTTGTATGCATCTGTGAAATTGGGCTTGAGACGAAGCGCAGCCTGTGTGTACAAAAAAAGGGTTGTGAACATGATGAATGGCAGCGTTCCCCGCAGCAACGTGCACCCCCCTCTCAGCAGCACAACACAGCCATACATCCACATCCCACAAACACCTACCTGGTAGTATATGATGGCCATGTCATAATTGCCCATCTGCTGCAGGGCATTGGCCAAATTGGCATGTGCCTCTGCCAGTGTGGGGTCTATACAGATGCACCTGTCATTGAGCAGTATACACTGTTCCCAGTTGCCTAGCTGGTAATACACAGCACCCATGAGCAGCAGCAGGTCGGTACGGTGGGGCACGAGACAACATGCCTGATGGATGGGATGCCATGGTGAACGGGATGCAGCAGCGAGATCTGTTGCTACTCCACCAACCCACTACAACATACCGCTTGGCAGTATTGCAAGGCACGTGCATAGTTGCCCTGTCGGTAATCGGTGTGTGCCTCTGCAATGAGGGTCTCACAATCTGCACTGGCCAACACGGCTGTTGACACAGGAGCAGACACCGTGCCTGTTGTGACCGCAGCAGCACTGAGGGCCGCATGCATCTCGGGGGGCACCACCCCATTTGGGTGGGGCGCACTACCTGGTGCACCTAGCGTGATCAGCTGTGGTGCCGCATGGCCCCCCATGCTGCCCGCAAACTGCGGTGTGAGCATGACCACGGTGTTGGCTGCTGCCATGGTCATGGGTGCTGGCTGTGGCAGGAATGACAGCTGCTGCCAATAGGCTGTGCCATAGGTCGAATCCATGCTGCTGGTGCCCGGGCGGATGGCCCGTGTGACACACTTTTTTGTGATGCTGGGCCTACTGTATGCTATACAAGGCGTTCATGTGTTGCTGTGCTTTAAGGTTGACGCACAGCACGCAGCCTCCTCGTCGAACTGCACGCCAGGATCGCGCTTTGACAAACGTGGCTTCAGCCAGGCTATTGAGGCACGCGCATGTGGTTGTGGGATACTACAATGCAACGGAAAACCAAACCAGAGGGCTACTAGTTGTGGTGGGATGCTGCGCACCAGATGCACCACTCTTGTGTAAGAGTGTGTGGTGTTTGTGTGGTGATCTGATTGTGTGCTGCTGATGTGATTGTGATTTTTGGTGTTGTTGAGTGTTCGCCCTCAAGTTTGCTTGAATTGAGGCGTCTGCATTATTTGACAATTCATCACACACTGCTGCTGATCACTTGGACACATCAACATTGTCAACATACATTCAGAACTGCGTCGTTGTGTGATTCTTCGTATAAGCTACGCACAGCACATTGGCAGCAAATCGTTGGCATCTTCCTTCTCCTCCTACCTCCTTGTAGGAACCTCAGCAGGGCGTATCTAGATGCAGGCATTTCAAATGGCATCTTCCTATGCTGATGAAGAGGCTCAGCCTCTCAACAAACCTGCACGGGGACGCAATGATGGTGGTTTGTTGAGCCAAAGTACCAAGGCCAAGACAGTCCTCCACCGTCTCAAAGGTGTGGGGGGTGGTTGTTAACATATATGGTGCATGCAACCTGCTCTACTATCACACTATCACACCCGCTACACACACATGCACACATGCACACATGCACAGTGTACTGGCCACAGTTGACCATTACTGTGTTGTTGCTGGCGTGTATGGGCCTCAGTGTCTCATTGTTTCGATGTGTGACGTCACTGGAAGCACCACCACACCCGGGACCAAAGCACCCTCCACACTTTGCTGATCCAGCAACCATTGCATCCTTCCTCGTGGTATGCTGTGATTGGTACCAATGAGCAGGGTGTGGTTTGTGGGCATTCTGGCGTGCAGTGCATTAGAAAACATCATCACTATGGAACACAATATGGAAAGTTCCCATCCATCTATATTTGGCATTTTATCATACCACACACCCACTAACAATCACACCCACACACCCACACCACCTCCCATCACAGGTAGGTGACTGGGGTCGCAGAGGTGGCTACAACCAATCCAATGTGGCAGCAGCAATGGTAGCAGTAGCCCAGCGTCAAATGACACAATTTGTCATTTCCACTGGGGACAATTTTTGTACGTGGATGATGGTGACTGTGTTGTCTGTATACTATCTAGTACTGCACGTGGGGAGGATGTTGTGTGTCAATGTTGTAGGTCACTGTCGTAAGTCAATGTTGATGGTCAATGTAGTACGTGCATATTCAAGTTGTACACACGCAGTTGATATTTATCCCTCCCACCCAAGATACCTCCACCCAGCACAACCCTCCTACCACCCCGACCACCCCCCACCCCCTCAACACCCCCCCCCACAGATCCCCATGGCCTCAACAGCACAGAGGATGTGGAATTCGACCTCAGCTTTCGTTCAGTATACAACAGCACATACATGGCAGATGTGCCGTGGTATGCAGTGCTAGGCAATCATGATTATGGGGATGGGTCCATCACAGATGCTGAGGATGAGGCATGCCTGGCATTGGATGGAGGATGTCCTCGTAGCCCCATATACCAGGTGTGTGCATGATGTGGTGTGTGTTTGTGGAGTGCGTGATGCGGTGAAAATGTTGATGTACTGCACATGGTGGTTGTTGGGTTGCATGTGGTTGTCACATGGGCATTACATACCACTCTCCACACACCACTCCTTACACACCAGTCTCCACACCCCCTCTCTCTCTCCAGTTGGATGCACACCTTGTGCAACGTGATAAGCGGTGGAACTGTGCCCGCTCGTACACCATTGTACTTGGTGATGGTGCTGCTGAGTTGTTCTTCATTGACTCAACACCATTTGTACAAAAGTATCAAGCACGACCATGGGCCAAGTATCGGGGTAGGTGTATTTGGTGATAAGTGTGGTGTATTGTCTCCCTCTACACCTATATCAGGTGGTGTTCTCAGTCAGTCATATGAGTCACACACACATTCTCCTATATCCTATATCAGGTGGTGTTCTCAGTCAGTCATGGGAGTCACAGCTCAAGGAATTGGAAACACAACTGACACGTAGCAGTGCACGATGGAAGATTCTCGTGGCACATCACCCTGTACGCAGCAATGGTGAACATGGTGACACCGAGGTACTTGTTGTTGGTGTGTACTTGTACATGTACTTGTATGCATTGTATAGTTGTATGTGTTGTGTACTTTCACACGTGTTCACCTACAACTGCATTCCCCCCCCTCTCCCCACACACATACCAAACACACCCCTGTATCACCCTCCAACCCACCACCACCACCATCACCACCACCATCACCACCACCATCACTCCCAACCACACAGGAAATGCTTGAGTACATTGCACCACTGATGGAGGCCTACCATGTACGTGTGGCCTTTCATGGGCATGACCACAACCTGGAACACCTGCATGTGGAACACCAACCAATGCATTATTTTGTGAGTGGGGCAGGGTCCAAGTGTCGTGTGATGGAGGGCAACAAGGATTCCCTGTTTCAACATGCTGCCTCTGGTATGTGGGAGGGTTGAAGGGAGTGTTTTCAGGGAGGGGAGGGGGGTGTTCAAAGGGGGAGGTGTATTCCTGTATGACGAGAGGGGTGTGGTTTCAAGGGGAAATGGGGACGTGTGTTACAGGCAAAGTGTGTATACCACGCATTGGGGGAGATGGACGCATACCTCACCATCCTCAGTACCCATCATCATGCACATGCATCCCCAACACACTCTACAGGGTTTATGTCTGTCAACCTCAGGCATGATGACATGATTGTGGAGGCATATGGTATGGACCCTGCAGCACCATTATACACCACGACCATCCCACTGGAAATGACACCAGAGGGATTTTGAGACACCAGAGGGGTTTTGATATGTATGACACATAGGAAAGGGTGCTGTTTGTATGGTGTGTCGCAAAGATATTGATGAATCTATCAGCCCCAAGCAAGATGTACCACAGCAAGATGTTCGAGCATCCACACTCATCAATGTGTTAGTTTTTTTTGTTACACATGTATGGGTGGTGTGATTAACAAGATATCACTTATGTGTTGTTGTTGTTTACTGTTTCATATTGCATTATTTTCTTTTTGTGTAACATCTCCATGCTGTTTGTTGCAAATACGGTACCATGCAGGTGGGTGTGGTGTGGCATGGTGTATGCAAAATACACACACCCTTTGCAAAATGAATGTGTCGAGGAGCAAGGAGAGTAAAAATGCACTCAGCAACATGGCCACGTGTGTACACAACAAGTCACAACACATTCATTCAGATGACACACCGTTGACACACACACGCCCAAAAATAGACACTCACAGCAAGCACAATGGTGTTGGGTGTGTACAACCAATCAGTCAGAGTCACTCCCACTGCTGCTGTTGCTGCTGTCATCACTGGAAGACCCCTCACTGCGGGCATGTTGCCTTTTCTTCTTCTTCTTCTTGCTGCTGCTGTGCTTTTCCTGCGAGGTATCATGTGCATAGTAAACATAACAAGGTGAATTGCACAATGATTGAGCAACACCGTACGTACCTTGCTTTTGTGCTTTTTCTTGCTTTTCTTATCCTTTTTCTCTGTAAAGTCAAATATTGGTGTGCTGTCTATGGGAAATATACACAGGGAAAATTCACACAGCATATGTACAACACACATACACCCATTGTCCTTGTACAACAACATACTTTTTGACGAGTCCTTTTTCTTCTTTATTTTTTTATCTTTGAGATCCAGTGCTGCTTTGAGGTTTTCATTCTTGGTTCCCCTTGCCAGCAGCTTGGCGCGATCTGCGTCAAGTAATGCCCTATACTTGCCTGAGTGATGGGTGTGTGTGGGGGGTGGGCAAGGGGTGTGTGTGCATGCTGGTGGTAAAGTGCATGTGGGGACACCGTAGTTACGTGGCACAGGTCATCAAGAGCATGCATGTAGTACATATACACATATGGTTGACAAACCCCACCCCCCACACATCATCATACGCATTGCTTCTTCTTCGCCACCCGCCAGTGATTCCTTTTCTGCTGCTTTCTTCTTAAACTCATCCCATGTCATGCGCTCTGCAGTGAGGGCTGCAACACGAGCAGCATGCCATTCAGGGGTGTGGTAGGATACATCCACCCCGCTGTGGTCCATAGACGGTGGGGCATCCCCGCCATCCCCACCACCTCCACCACCGCCCATAGTACGCTTTCGTGCTTCATGTGCTTGGTTCTTTCCCATTGAGTTGATTTGCAAGCGTGGGGGGTGAGTTGTTCAGGGCAACTGATCAATGCTAATGTCCAGTGTGCTTGTTAGATGTAAAGTTGTATCCGTCTTGCCATTTCTATTGCGTGGTGTGTGGCCAGCAAGTGGGTGAATTGCCAATAGTGGTTTGTGTGCAGTGTACACATGCACCCAAAGATGCAGCAATTGCTTTGCAAAAATGCTTTATAAAAAAAAAAGACTACAACCAATGCAGAGAGACCAATGCAGAAACCGATGCAGAGACCCACATAATCTCGATGCGTGATTAATCACATCAGTAAACAAAAAGGCAGCGCCAGTAGAACCACATTCGATGGGCGCTGAACAGAGCACGCAGGCAGGCGCAGTAGCGTCTGATGTTGACGATGATCGGCCTAAGACATACCCCAGTGCATTGGTCATCACTGGACCCAGTGGCGTGGGCAAGGGAACGCTGATCCGCAAGTTGATGGAACTGGATGGGCAGCACTATGGTTTTTCGTGCAGTCACACCACACGTGATCCACGACCAGGGGAAAAGGTTTGTAGCCAGAGTTGCTGCCACAGTGATTGTTTTTGTGGTCTTCCTTTCACATGCTCCGTACCACACAGGAGGGCGTGGACTATTTCTATGTCACAAGGGAGCAGTTTGATGCAGATTGCAAAGAGGGCAAGTTTTTGGAACATGCCACCGTGCACAACAACTGCTATGGCACATCCATCGCCAGCGTGGCACAGGTCGCCCAATCAGGGCGCTGCTGCATCCTGGACCTCGACACCCAGGGGGCGCGCCAAATCAGGGATGCTGGCTTGCGTGCCATTTTTGTATTTATTGCGCCACCCAGCACAGAAGAGCTGGAAAACCGATTGCGGGGTAGGGGCACAGAGAGTGAGGAACAGGTGCAGCGACGATTGCAAGCTGCTCTTAACGAAATGGAAGCGTATGTGTGGATGGTGATGATTATGATTGTGTGTAGTGTTGTGCATGTGTATATGTTTTACAAGGTACATCCAATCACACCAGTGCCAAGGAGCCCAACCTGTTTGACTATGTCCTGGTCAATGATGATGTGGAAAAAACGGCAGCACAGCTTGTTCGTATTGGGCATCGTGCATTGGCAGGAGAATTGGGGGCTGAAGTGCATGAGGAGGCTGGTGTTGATGTGGTACACAACAAAGACACACAGGTATGTTGTTGAGATGGGTCATGTGTGCCCACATCGGTCGCATGTATACACACAAACATCCCAATGCACACCCATGCATAAACGCAGGTCAAGACAGAACCACCAGCACCTACAGCCAACGGCATCCACCACCAGGTGGAAGATCAGCAGCCATCCACCGGTGACTCCATTCCATCCTCAGACACTCCCAAACCAGTGTATTTGGGCACCTATGAGCAACATCGTGATAAGATTGCAGTTGTCACTGGTGCCTCCACGTTTGCAGGCGCTGCATTGTGTCGAGCATTGGCATTGGCTGGGCTGCGGGTGGTGGCATTGGCAAAAACCCGAGAATCCCTGCAAACACTCCAACGTGAATTAATACTGGAAGCAGGGGTGTCTGCAGCGAATTTCCTACCCATTGTGTGTGATACGACCAAGGAGGCTGAACTGGTGGCAGTGCCGAGGATTGTTGCCAAGCGATGGCCTGAGACTGGGATTGACATTCTTGTGCACATAGAGGTAGTTTGATGATGTGGTGGTGGTGTGAGGTGTGTTGTTGGTATGTTGTGGGGTGTAGTGGTAAAAACAACGGTAGGATTGTTCCAATACAATGGTTGGTATGCATCTGAATCTGTGGTGTACCACTTGTGTATGCTGTATGGTTGATTGAGCACACCTGGTTTCTGTCACAGGATGTGGAGGGCACTGCTGGTAACTTGATTGATGGCAATGCAGACACATGGAGGGAATCGATGTTGGAAACCATGTTGAGCTTTTCATTGTGCTGTCGGGAAATGGTGCAGGTACGTGATTGTATGCCTTGTATGTGTACTCTATACATGCTCCATGCACACCAATCACACATTATATACTACTCACACATCCAGGATATGGCAACACGAAAGAGCTATGGGTATGTGATCAACATTGTGAGTGAACCGAGCACTGATGCAGCACCCAGCTTTCACCAAGCATTGCTGAGTTGCTGTCGCACTGCAGTGCAAAGCCTCACAGCAGCAGTGTTTGCAGAGGTCAAGGGGCAAAACCTGCCAATCCCTGTGTGCAACGTGGTGTATGGGCCAAGCACTGTGCGCACCACTGCCCATGTGGGTGATCGCACGGTGCAGTTTAGCAAGGCAAGTCAAAACTTGCAGGCAGACATACTGGAGGCAGTGGCCTGGTGTTTGATCAACTAGGAATTATGTGATGTTGTACGTACACTCGGTGTGTACACACCTGTCGTGTTTTCCATCTATGTTTCACAAGACCCATTTTACATGCAACTATTATCAACATTGTATCCCTTGCCAAATACAAGCTCAAGGCAAGCCTTCCCAAATACAACCAACCCCACAGCACTCCAAGTACTACACCCATTGTGTGGCAATCGACGCTGCACCGTCCCACACCACCAAAAACAAATCAGCAGGCAAACCAATAGCCACCCCCTGGACGCTGCAGTATGCGTCACGCAGGTGGGAACCCAGGTCCAAGCTACGAGCAGCAGGCCTATGACGACGATCAACCCAGCACGTCTTCAGCAGCACCCAATGGCACAGCAGAACGCAACAGTCATGATGGTGACGATATGTACATAAAGCACACGGTTGGTGTATTGGTGGTTGTTCCCTGTGTGATCAGATGTCATGGTGCTGGACGCTGACCACGGTGTTGATGCCACAGGTAAACAAGCTAGACACATTGGCAGGATTGGCCATCAAGTACAACGTGTCGGTATGGCACATGGGTGGGTAGGCGTACGAGTTGATATGTCGACACTGCATACTCTGTGTCCACCATCAGGTGTCTGACATCAAGCGCATCAACGGGTTGCTCACTGATACAGCCATGTATGCCAGGGGGACACTGCTGATACCAAAACACTCCTTGCACCTCGGGTATGTGTGATGTCAAAGTGGGGATGGCTGGTTTTCTTGGTGGTGTGAAATAACGTTCTACACCCTACCACCAACCAATCCCCACCACAATCAATCCCAAGGCAAGAGTATTCTGCATGGGCAGCCATGATTATCACAAGACATGGGCGTGTGAGTACCGAGGGCAAGGGTGGGTTGCTTGCCATTGAAGCACCTACACAAAGCAACCAAGCCATCGAGCAGCTCAAACGATACTACAACATCAACCAATCACAACCACACGGTGCGAGGGGGTGGGTTGTTGTGCCCTCAGCACACATACGAAGTATCAATATCCATACACCCACCCATCATCCACTCATCTCTCTCTCTCTCTCTCTCTCTCTCTCTCTCTCTCTCTATCTATCTATCTATCACACACACACACACACATACACACACACACACACACATACTCATTGCACACACCCAATTATCATCCCCCTGTCTTTAGGTGCATCTGGTGGGTTTGCGTTACACCATGACTACCGCCGCAGCAGATCAGAACAGAGCCTCTTGGAGCTCTCCAACATGGACAACAGCTTTCTCAACAGCAGCAGCACCCACCGCAGCAGCGATGATCTATTAAGATCAGCGGGGCCCCCAGCAGGCCCCCCACCGCCCGCAGTGCTGCTGCGTGACAGCAATGCAACAGACGACAGGGTGCGTCGGCGGCGGGTTGGGGACAGTAGTGATGGGCTCGATGGGTGGGATGCTGACGAAGCCAGTGGGGGAACGGTCACCATTACTGCAAACCCACGCACTGGCAAGCCACAATACGGCCGCCCACCAAGTGGGATGGGGAGCGGTGTTGGTGGCGGCAGCGGGGGGAGCAATACACCACGGGAAAGCATTTTGCAAAAGGTCAAGCGTGTGGCAAGCAATCCTGTGATTGCCAACTCTGCAGCGCAATTGACCAACGCAGCGGGGTCGTTGAAAAAGATGCTCACATCGGAACGGACCCCGTCAACATCCTCAGCACAAGCACAAGCACCATTGTTGCGACCTGCTTCGAAAAAGGATTGACGATCAGGGAGGGGTGGTATGTGAAATGTTGGTGGTGACATGCGTTGCATGTTGATTGATTTCTGCTGCGTTGTGCTTTGTATTTGATATTCTTCCTGTTGGTCTATATTTGTAATTTTGATGTTTATGGAATTCCATGTTGGTTGCAGACGTGATGAGAGACAAAACAATGCAGGCGAGAACAACACACAGTGCGCAGAATACTTGTACCATGAAACAACAACACAGCAGGCAGGATGGGACGTAGGCAGCCAAACAGTAAACGTGGTATGCTGCACATCCTGAAACAATGCGTGTCAACAAACAGAAAAACAATAATCATCATCAGCAACATGATACGGTGTCAGTATCCATTCTCACACAACAAGTAAAACATCTGTAGCAGGCATGCCCCTCCAACAGGAGTATGGCAACGTGAGGGTTGATCCCTCAACACCCAATCGTCTCAAACACACACATGTACACCACCACAACTCAATTCTTCGGCTTGCTCATCAATACACAACTCTACTCCAACACCCATGTGGTGCGTGCACGTACAAGCTCGGTACACTTGCGCTCATCACAACGACGCAATATGTGCAAAAATTGTACTACAGTGCGTCCATCCCCCGTGGTGTAGGTCACCTCATCTGCTGGGATGCGCATGGCACCACTCTCCACTGTATCTCCTGCTTGACACTCGTGCTTGTAATCCAACTCAATCTATTGTTGGGGGGGAAAAGTTGTTTTGTAGTGTGTTGCATTGTGTTGCATCATGGGCATAATGTGATATTTGTACAAAAGTGCACATCCATCACCTCACCTGTCGTAGCTTGCCCTTGGCAAATACATCCTCTGGCACTGTTTCCAACGTCCATGCCAAATACGTTACATTGTTGATGTGTCCGTTCATGTCCATGTCACTGCGGCGTGCCACCTGCACCGGCCCCACAATATCAAAGGGCTCTGTGACATCTGGAATCTTTTGTTTTGTTTCTGATGCTGCAACTGCATGCCTGTGTGTACAATCATGATATGAGTGTTAATTGCATCATCACATCATCTTCATGCGCCACCACCTACAACCATCAACACATACCGTGCAGGGATGGGAGTGAAGCGCTCCATGACGACACGCATGGTGGGTGGCACTTTGGTGAGGCGTCGCGTTTCCATGTTGACCACCACCCATGTGCTGGTAGCGCGTCCAAACTCCTTGCCTGTGTGCGCATCTGTGAGTCGCCACTCACGTGCTGCACTGAGGCGTGTGTCTTCCTGAAACCAGCTGGACAACTGCACTACATCACCCCTGTTGTTGTGTGGATGGTGGTGGTGGTGCGTAAACATACAGAACCCTACAAGTAATCCCACCAGAATACAATGCTCACATAGTCCTCACCACCACACACACAAAAACATAAAAAACTGATAAACCACCACCAATTATAACCTACCATGTTGGATATGTGTCCATTTGGATCTGCAGGCGTGTGACGGCAAAGCTTTGGTTGTTGTCCACCATCTCAGGGCATGCACCAAACCCATGATCTGTTCGGCCCCACAAGCTCACCACATGATTGCTACCACATTCCTGTTTGTTTGATGGTGTGCATCATGGTGCATATCCTGTAAACATGCAAACACTGCAACAAACACGCAATGCGATCTTCTCGTGATCACCCCCCCACACACACCTGCAGCAAGTTGGCAATAGTGAGGATGGTTGCTTGGCGATCAGGTCCTACCTCATAGCCACGGATGCGGTGCTGCTCCTCAAACACAGTATTGTCATCAGTCAGTCTGGAGGCATGCACAGGCGGGGACAGTTGCTGCAACACGGGCATGCTTGCCAACCAGGCCTTTGTTTCCTCTTCTGCGTTAACATCGTCTGCTGCTGGGGGCGCTGCTGCAGCTGCTGCTTGCGCTTTAATGCTTTGTCCTGCGCGGGCTGTGAGTGCCTCTGCAGCATTTCGATCGCTGATGCTGGCGTGTACGTGTGACAGCCTACGGTCCCATACACCCGCCTTATGGATCGACTGCTTTATAGCGCTGCTATGGGGCGTCTTTGCGTGCAGCGTCTGGGGCAGGGGAGCAGCTGTCAAGGGTGCCATCATGTAATGCTGGCGACTGCGAACACACAACTACGACGTGGTTGTTTTAGTTTACGCGATATTTTTGTGTACGTTTCAAAACGATGGTCTCTAAACGATGGTCTCTACAAAGTCTGGGTTCTTTTATTTCTTCCAGTTTGCAACGGACGGTGCCTAGCAAGTGGGCTGCAGTTTGGTTGGTGTACATGTGCTGCTAGTTGTGATCGCTGTCGCATGGTGCCACAGCCACAGGCGAGGCATTGGTAGAGCTGCGTTCCAGTGAGCGTGTAGGGGCTACTGCAGGGCTACTGTGTGCCCTGCCTGGGGATTTTGGCACGGCAAAGGGGGTAGGGAGTGCTTCTGGCCATTGCAACCCTGCTGCTGCCACATGCATTGCATGTCTAGGGGCTGGAGGGGCAAGTACTTCACTACCACCAAACACCATGGCAAGTGAGCGCTTGGTTGATGATGATGATGTTGTTGTGGATGCACCACCACGTTTGCCCAGTGCTGCCCCTGCTGGCTTCCGGGTCTGTGTAGTGTGCATGCTGCGTGTGTTACAGGTCACACATCGAAAACTTGGAAATCACATACCGATGTGCGTGTGAGGGACCGTGTTCTGAGGTACCGGATGCCACATGCATTGCACAACATTGGTTTGTTTTTGGGTCCCTTGCGCCATTGAGGGGACACTGTGTGGAGGGGGGTGTCACATTTGTTGGGGGTGTATGTTGTGCACGCACGCACAAACACACACACACACACACACACACAAGCACAAACCCATACCAGTCACATTGCAGTGGCAGCAGGGTCCCATCAACGCGGGCCCGTTTTTGCGCCTGGGTGGGTTCTTGGGTGTTGCCTCCCACTGTGGTGCCCGTTGATGTGTGTGCTCATGTGTTGGCGACCCAACACCATGATTGTCAGTCACCAGGGTATCCCCAGGGAGGTGCGCAGCAAGTCTATAATGTTTTTCCTCACTTGCTGTGAGTGCACAAGTGTTTTGGGGGCGGGAGGGTGTGGAATGGAATGTGGGTTGCCATGCACCATGGGTATACTCATGTGTGAGTATACTCTTCAACATTCGTGCTACTCTTCAACACGCCCCCTCACACACGACACTCCTCATACAAATCACATCAAGACAACATACCATGTGACCCTGGTGGTGGAGGGCCACCAGGAGGACGTGCAGGGGTGCGTGGTGCTGCTGTGTTGCGTGATGAACAGCTTGTTGAGATGTGTGTGCTGGTCATGTCCAGGTGGGCAAACCTAGGGTGTATGGAGAGTGGTATGTTTGATTATCCAAACCATGGGGCCCGCACATATGGGTGTGGTGATGACCTCCACATATCCACACCACCCCCAACACCCATACCCGCGCTGTGCAGCCGCAGCACGTCGTGTTGTGACTGTGGGTGCGACACATCCAGGTGGATCAATTCCCACACCCCAGCCCCCGTCTGCTGCTTCACATGCTGCCAGTAGCAACATCATGCCTGCACGTGCTGCTGGCTGTGTTTACAGTGGGTGGGATGATGTTGTAGTGGGTGGCATGTTATATATATGATGTATATGTGGTGTACATATCATATATATGATGTATCTATGTTGACTACAAGCGACTGACAGAGGTTTATCATGTACAGAGGTACAACACACAGAGAGAAAAATGAAGGTAAAATACATACCACGATACCACTCCCGTAGCGCAATCGATTGCTGTGTGTGACAAATCCGTGTTTGGTCAATATATGGTGGTGTAACAGCTGCCGTGTGGTGGGGGTATGCACACAGGTGCCGTGGTGTGTGCTGGTACAAGGGGGAGGAGGTCGAGGGGGAGGAGGTCGAGGGAGGGGCGCAATTGCGATGTCAACACTGCCTTGATGTGGACCTGAGAAAAGCGTGAATGTGTGCTGATACTGAGACAGCACACTGATCAATGGGGATACGTACCTAGAGCGTGAGCGACACCTGGTGTTGTACATGTCACAGGCAACACATGCTGGTTTACTATGGTACAAGCCTGTGGTTTTGCACCGCATGCGTTCATACTAGGAGGTCGTTGCACTGATGTGGGGTCAACATGTTGTGTTGGGTGGAGCGCAGTGCGCGGGGTGACTGATGGTGGTACTAGGATGCTCGGCATGGGCCCGACTGCTCCAGCCGACATGATATGCTGCATACAATCAGCTGAATCAATCTGTGCGAACATGGTGCATACGATGCTCTGATGAACACCCAAGTCAACATCTTGTGATCGACAACAGTTGACAAGTCAACGATACGTACACGATGCAGCGCCAAAGCACATACATGCATCCACGATGATCATACCGATACAATAATGCGTGCGACGATGCGTCACGCTGGGTATGGGTCAGCAGTTGACCAGGTGTACGAATGTCAAAGCCGATGGTGGACAATAACGAACACAGCAACGGTGTACCCTGCTTATATTTAATCACGCACGATTAATGGTGAATGTGCACTCCAGCGAAGATATTTTGCGTGATACGGTCGAAAACCATCACGGTTGGGATTGTATATTGCACAATGTGTGCACAAAAGCACACTTATGTGTGCATATACGAATAGAATGCGTCTGATTACATGCAACACAGAAAAGGGATCCAACTGGAAAAGATATTTCCATTGATAGATATGTTTTTTCCAACAACGAAAACCACACAAGTACTTCTTGACTATGCTCGCACCGCTGCTGCCTTTTTAAGCGTCTTCCATTGTTGCAGGGGTGTTGGCACTGCTGTCAACGCACTCGAACCTGTTGTTGCACACGGTATTGCACATGGAACGAGGTCAAAAAAAGTGGATAGGGTTACGGTAGGGCACATGTGTATGCAGGGTACTACACCCACCCCATTACAAGGTGCAACCACACACACCGTACACACCACATCCACCCACCACATCCACCTATACCCCCTCCATACCTTTGCGAGCACCCAGTTCCCCAAAATCACCAAGGCTCAAGCTCTCAAGCGCACCTGTGATGCCCCCATCCACTGGCACGGTTGCATACATTTGATCAGTGGCTGCACTGGTGTCCAGCAGTGGTACAAATGCTGCATTAGACACAAATTGACCACCCTGTTGTGATGATTGTATTGTTGATGATTATGGGGGTGTTTTCTGTGAGTCACAGTATACACACATATTCATCAACACAGCTACCAGCACCCATGCAACCATCCTTAGCACAACCTCCATCCACCACTCACACCCTCACATACCCACCCACCAACCCACCCACCGTGATATCCCCAGCAGGTCTCAACAGCCCCCCACTCATGTCAGCAAGCCAAGCAGCAGCACCCTCGCCAAATGCTGTTGCCACTGCTGCACTGGTGCTGCGAATGTGGATAGAACACACCACACGGCCCTGTGTGATGTATAGTGATGTGTGTGTGATGTATAGTGATGTATGTCATGTGTACTGATGCATATCAAGTGTGACAATGGTGACTAGTGGTATACACACACACACACACACACACACAAATGAACACACCTACCTCTACACGAGCGCCTGATGCTGCAGGTGCAAGTGCCCCATTCATGACAATACCCACCATATCCCCCTCATGAGTCAGACCCATAGCAGCTGCCTTGAAGCCACCTGACACAGGCACAGTGTTGCCTAGCACCATGGTTGTGTGGGTGTGGGCTTGGAGGGCAGACATGATGTACAAGCCAGCCTGGGTGTGGGGTGGAGTGGGGTGTTGCAACAAGGTTCATGGGCATGTGTATGTATGTGGTGAGGGTGTTTGTTGGGGACCAGAATGACGTGTGCACTTGTCGGAAGTGCCCGTACACACACCCATCAAAACACCCATCAAAACACCCATCAAAACACTAATCAAAACCACACACCTCAGGTCCAGGTATGCTACTCACAGCATCCAGTGTAGTTGAAAAAGGCAGGCCTGCCCAGTTTTGAAACAGCACATCACTCCCATACACATCCTTGGACGCAGGTAGGAGCAGCTGGGTTGCTGGGATCTGGGTGTATTGTGTGTGTGGGTGTTGTGTTTTGGTGTATGGTGTGAGGGGTTTGGACTTGGTTGATGGGGTGGTCATGTGTGCTTTGTGTTGTAGTACATGTGTTTTTGGGTGGATGCATGTGCAGATAGGTACATTTCATCGATACAACACAACACACAACATACAACACAGTATCACACACAGTAAGGAGAACAGTAAACCACCCAGTACAAACACAACAGCACCACAACCCACCTCGTATGCTTTGCAACGCAGACCACTCCCACTCTTTGCACGTGTACCAAATCCAATGCTAGGCTGCAACACCACCCTCCCAAACCCAGTCATTGCAAACTCCACACTCCACTGAACATCCTCACCTGTGTGAGGAGTGATGATTAGGAGTGGTGATGATTAGGCGTGGAGATGATGATGGTGTGATGATGATGATGATGTGAGGAGTAATGATGGTGTGATGTACTTGCACCATACACAATAGTCAGGTGGTGGTGTGATGATGATGATGATGATATAACAACAATAATGATGGTGAGCTACCCAACCCAATACACTACATATGCCCACCCACCCACCCGCCCCTTGCACATAGTACCTGGCTCCATGTGGGTGGGTCGATACATAAACGGCCCCCGCACATTAGCCGACAACGACCCAGTCAACCACAAACGCACCGCCACATCCTGCAGTGGCGCAGACAACCTGTTTCTCAACGTCAGGTGCACTGTGAGCAGCTGCCCAGTGCTATCAAGCTCATGCCAGGCAGTGAGCTGCACAGGGTCCCCAATCCCAGTCAGCTCGTGCCCCACTGCCTCCCCTGTACCCACCCCAGCAAGCAAATCCTGTAGGAAATCCACCGTGTCCACCTCTGGTGGTGGGGGCTCTGCAAACAACACGTCCAGCACAGTGGGCTCCTCAACAGGGCCCGTGTCAAAACGGGGCCGCCTTCGTCGTGCGGCTTGCACAGTTTCGTAAATCGCATGGTCGAGCTTGCGGTAGCGCACCTCTCGACGGGAGCGAAAGAGGGCGGTCCCGGTGGCAGGGCCCAGTGGGTAGCCCCCGGGGGAGCGGGATGCCCACTTGGCGTTGATGGGGCGCAGCTTGCCCAGCTGGTCGATGGGTGTCTCGGTGGCGTCTGGGTTGATTTGGAGGGAGGCCAGGGGGGACAGGCGCAGGGTGAGGAGGTGGGCGCGTTCCCGACAGGAGGCGTCGAGTTTGCTGTCCTTGTGCGCGTCTCTTGCTACTTCCAGCACTGCATTAGCCAGGTCTTTGTATGCTGGTAGTGATGGGTGTGGTGGTGTTGTGGAGGGTGGCTCTCAATGATGTACTCAGCACATCCACAAAAGCATATACACAGAAGGATACACACATGTAGGCACACACATGGTTCCACACCACCACTACCATCTCTTACATACACAAAAGCATATACACAACCCACACCTTTAGGCAGCAGGTCTCCCTCACTGTATGGTTGATTCCCAGGGGGAGGGGGTGGCCTGAACCGCAGCAACAGTGCTCCCAGGTTTTCAAGAGTAAGCATGCCCACCTCTATACACTCATTGGCTGCTTGATACCTATTGTGATTGTGAGGACAAGGAGGATGCATGGGGTGTTTGGGGGTGTGGAACAAGAGGAGGAGGAGGATGCATGGGGGTGTGGAGTATGCAGTGTCAGTATGAGGAAGAGGGTGCATGTGTGCACCAATGAGTGAGTAGATCAATGCTTGCACGAAGAGCAGAACAATGGTTACACCACACCCATCCATGCCCACAGTTACACCCACACCCACACCCACCCACAAACACACACCGTAGCTTATCCACTTCATCCAGTGCCTCTTTGTCCCTGCATGCCAGTGTACCCCCCTCTGTTGCTCTTGCTGCTGCCAGTGGACCAGCACCGGTTGGGGCAGTGCTAAACACAGCCTGCTTGCATGCAGACAACAACCTGTGTGTAGTATATGGAGATATATTTTATGTAGATATATTGTCTTTAGATATATGTAGATATTGTATATGGTTGTTTGTGCAAGGAGGATCACCACATCCTCAATCTCCCCCCCCCCCTCCCGCATACACCCCCAGCCACCTCAAATACTCAACCATGCACACAACCCCCCCTCCCACATACGCAGCCCAGTTGTCATCCATCTGTGGCAAGAGCAACATATGCTGCCCCCCTACAAGCAATGCACGAGACTTGATGGCAGGGCTGAGCACCTTCCAGTTGAGTATGATTTGCCTTAACAGGAGTTGATAGGCTTCTGCGTAGTGGTTGACCATTTCAGTGAATTTGTCTTCCAGTTTTTCCTCCTGATCATCACCATCCTGGTTGGTTGTGTGTGTGTGTAGATGTGTATAGAGCATGTGTACCATTGTACACATACATGTATACCCTACATCCACATATTGCAAGACACACATGGTCAACACATGGTCAACCTGTATTCGATGAGATCCCTCCCCGCCACCACCACCTCAACCCCCCCCCCCCCCCCAGGGCCCCCCACCCCACCCCCACCCCCCCTGCAAAGCCCACCTTGTTGCGAAATGGGTCATTCTCATCCTCCTGCACAAACGTAACCTGTGCACCAGCCCTGCGCACCTCCCCAGCCACATACAGCGAGTGCTGCAGCAGCTGCAACCACATATCAACAGTGGCACTGGTGGTGGTGATGTCCACTTCCACAGCACCTTCTCGTTCCCAGCCCATACAGGATTTGGTGCCCTGGGTATGGTGTGTGTGTGTGTATGGATATAGGGGGGGGGGTATGCATGCAAGATGATATTCATAATGGTGATAAGCATAATGACAGCATAATGACAATACGCATGCAGGTGATACGCATGATGACAATACGCATCTCAGACACCACCACCAGTCCCAGTGTTCCCATTGGTTTTAAAATATCCCATCATCCCTGTACACACACACACACACCCCTGCACGTACCAGCAGCACCACCCGTGCAAGCCCCAGCCACGCCAATGCCCCAAACAGCACGTCCATCATCTCATCCACATTGGCGTTTTGATTCGTTTGTCCGGGGTCATCCGGAAACAGCCGCTGCAGCCGAGCAACCTGTGCATCTGGGTGGTGCAGCACCACAGCAGACAGGGTGCCCACCAGCTCCTCTCGGAATTGGGGAAAGTTGGAAAAGCGGGATGAGGTGTCCCCACCAGCAGAGACCACGCCTGTGACGAGTTCTCGTACAAGGCCATCTTCTAGAACTTTATTCATGTCCACTGCAGAGCTACCCTTGCTGCCTGTTTGTGTGTGGGTGGGTGGTATTCACAGGGTGTGTGTGGATGCTACCTTTGGGTTGTACACATGTGAGACCTCCATACATCACCATAGCGTACACATCATCGCATACACACACCATCATACACACCTTGACCATACACACACCATCATACACCCACCATCACACAATTATACCACCTCCCAACAAACACCCACCTCGTATCTGTCGCACACGATTTCGAATGTCAGCATCCGCCACCACTGTCCACATATTACTCATACACGTGCATCGATCCCACTCTGAGGTGATCCCCAGCACCACAGGCATCATTGCCTTGATACCCACATACTGATCTGCCGCGCTGAGCACGCTGAGGTGTTCAGCAGTGAGGCGGGCGAGGTCTACACGTGTGTCGGGGTGCGCATTGTGGGCAGTGAGTTTGATGAGGGTCTTGACTGCCTGTGTTTGGGGGGTGGGTGTTGAAAGGTGGGTGGGTGGGTGTTGAGGGAGCGGTGAGCGGGGGGGGTATACATGACATGGGCATGTCATGTGTGTTGATACTACCACATACACAGAACCAAACACATCTGCACACGGCACACACCCCAATACACATACCAATGGTGCCCATTGTTTTTGTATGGTCCACCCCACATTCCCAATCTCCCTACTCACCACCCCAGTCAGTTCCAGTGTGCTGCGACAGGCTGACAGTGCCAGTGCTGGGTCACAGTCAGTGTCAGTCAAATACTGACCTAGGTGGGCTGATACCTGTGCAGTGTATGGTATGGTATTGCATATGGTATTGTAGGGTGGTGGGTGGTGGCGGCTATGGTGGCGGCTATGGTGGTGTAGGACGAAGATGGTGGTGTAGGGATACGGTGGTGGTGTTGGACGAGGGTGGTGGTATGCATGGGGCAAAAATTAATACATGGTGAATGTGGAATGAGATGGGCAAGATGCTGGAGAACCCCACAATGTAATACTGGATCACACCCCACACTGTACAACACCACACACCACACTCAACACCACACACCACACTCAACACCCCACACTTTACAACACTCAACACCCCACACCCCCCACACCACACCTCTGTCACCACAGCCTCATGATAATATCCCCTCCCCTTCCACCCATACTCCTCCATCGCAAACGCAAGTGCTTGGCTATTGGACGCACACAACAGTGTCGTTGTCACTGCTGTGATGAGCAAACACACCTCAATGGCTGCTGCTGGTGGGAAATTGGCAGTACGTTCCAGCACCACAGTGAGTGCTTTGAGGATGCGGGTACATAGAAGGCCCTTGAGGCGGGCATGAAGTTCCTGCCTGGGTGCATCTCCAGGTGCTTCTGGAAACACAGTGCTGAGAATGCTGTGGGTGGGTGGGTGGGTGGGGGGGGGTGCTGTGTGTGTGTGTGTATGTGTATATCCTTGACATACATCGATATGTGTGAGTGTGAGTGTAAGCATAGGATTCTGTAGCACATGAATGTCATGATAAAACAGTGGTGATGTGTGTAGTGGAGTACATGTATCAACATGATATGTGCAATAAAACAACACAAGCAGAATATACAAGCATCACCAACCATACCCACAGCATACCGTGCGATGCAACTGTGGCTTGTCACAACCACTGTGTCTGACTGATCAAGCAGGTGATCACCCACAAACTCTGCCCAATTCAACACCGAGTTGCGCAATACTGTGTAGGTAATTGTGTGTGTAGGTATGTGTAGGTGTATGTAGGTGTGTGTATATATGTATGTGTGTGTATACACTTTACCTCGCGTGCATGTGCAAACATTCTGCATGTACATATGCGATATACATCACACACACACACAATACACACACATGTTGGTGGTAAATGCACACATACACTCGCACATCACCACCACAAAGTCACTGCACACACACACCCTCCCCCCCCCTCACACACACCACACCACACCTTCATGTGCCACCACTGTCTGCAACACAGCAGCAGATGTCAGACAATGTGACAATGCCTCCACTGCCATCCTACGCACCGCCTTACTAGGGCTGGACAGGCATGTGACTATGTCATCACCCAGGCTTGTAGGGGGCTGCAGCAGCTCAGCCAGCTTCCATGAAGGTACCACTGGTACTGTTTGTAATGCTGCTATTTGTATTTCATCATGCTGTGAGTTGGGTGTGGGTGGGAGGGTGGGTGTGTGATATGAAACGTATTGAAGAGTGTGTACAACAGCCTGTGTATGCCATGAATGTGTACAACAGTCTGTGTATGCCATGAGTGTGTACAACAGTCTGTGTATGCCATGAGTGTGTACAACAGTCTGTGTATGCCATGAGTGTGTACAACAGTCTGTGTATGCCATGAGTGTGTACAACAGTCTGTGTATGCCATGAGTGTGTACAACAGTCTGTGTATGCCATGACACACATATGACACACATATGACACACATATGACACACACATGACACACACATGACACACATATGACAGAGTGAAGAAAAACACAGAGAGAAAACACACACATGACACACATAAAACACATGGAAAACACACACACACACTACACACACAACACACACGAAACCCACCTTGCGATCAATGATATCAGCCTTGAGCCCCACAGACACAGCTTCCCAATCATTGACACTCAGCATAGCAGTGCGAACTAGCTCATACCCCAATTTCTTGACGGGCACTGAATTGGGCTCTGCCACCACCTGTGTGGTGTGATGATGTGGTGTGTTGCTGGTGATGTGTATGTATGTGGTGGTGTGTTTGGGAAGCGCATGAATACGTGGACACATCCAGTACCACCCACAACACACCAATGCCTCATACAATCCACTCCTACGTCCCCATCACTCTCTCACACACACACAAACACACACACACAAAAAAACACTCACACAAACAAATACCTTGTTGCATGTCAGTGTCACCAGTGGACCCACTTCCTGTCCAATGCATGTTTCATGAAGCAACTGCAACAGGGCATTGATACGCCGCCCTAGTTCCTCACTCTGTATTTCTGCTGCCAGTGCACTGATGTCCATACTGCCTGCTTGTTGTTCCAGAAATGTGCTGTGTACTGTTGCTCTATTTCTCTGTAGTATGTGTGCTACTGCTGCTGCTAATGTTGTATGTGTATGCTACTGCTGCCGTTATCCTAGTTTGTGTATGCTACTGCTGCTACGAATCGCGTGTCTGCGAGCTACTCCTCACACACGCTTGAGGTGTCGTTTCAACGCCACACGCATACACTGACGGAGGGGCTCGAATTCCTTGGCACAGCAGTCACGCTCCACCTGATGTACGTGTATATGACATAGAGTATACAGTAAGTGTTTTCCATGCTGAGCAAACACCCCATACGTCGGGCAGGCGGGCCTTGATGCACGTGCCGTATGTAGTTGCTTGTTGATGGCAGTCCCTTAGCGCTGCAGACATTGCAGCAAATGATCTTGATGGTTTAGCATTGGTTGGCATGCCCTATGGGTGGGAGCAAGGTGCATAGTTGTGCCATCAGTATGTTGGAATTTGGTGACACATCGTCTTCACTCGTGTGTTTGCATCTTATCAACATCTCATGGGACATGGTTCCAACAATTGCACGCACTAAAAGTGTGCACGGCAGCACGTTTTGAAACACCCCCAACGACTGGTGGTGATTGGACCTTGATCAACTCCTACCTTGCCTGTGTAACTCGACGATCAGATTGCCACTGTGATCTGATATTTACTGAACTGTCACATTGATCATCTGCATATGGTATTCCTCAACACCCAAAATACACCCCACACCCACCCTTCACCCACCCGCGAAGGTTGCCAGTTACGATTTTTACATTTTATTTTTACCAAGGGCCAAGACTCCTCAGTAGTCGTCCTAGTTCATCAAGACATTATCAAGGGTGTGTTTGGTTCTCAACAAGCACATTACAGATCGACATGGCAGCCACCACTGGCACCTTGACCACTGCACCATGCAGCGCCCGCATGGTCCCCGCAACCCCCCGCGCAATGCTGCAGGTGTGTCGTTGCACAAAATCTGGACGCTTTTTTTGCTTTGCTCGCGGCAAGATGCGTGCATGCAACACCACATGTTGCGATCGATATACCTGGCAACACAATTATTTGTGCAAACTTGTCACCTATCCCATTTTTTTGCCTAGGCATCGCCTGCAGCTGCACAGCTGCGTGTGAGCAAGGCCCTTGCTGGCACACCCCTCCGCAGCCGTGTTGCTGGCCAGCGTCTGGGACGCCAGCAGCGCACCCAGGACGCCCTGCGCGTGTCTGCCAAGGTACTTTGATGGTGGTGGTGGGTACTGCATAACAGTATTGTTGGTATTGGTCAGAACCTTGTGGTGGTACCCTGTACACCCTGTATGTACATCCATAACACACACCTCCATGACACACCCCCTCACACACAGTTGGGTGACTCTTTGGAGGAGTTTTTGCTCGAGGCAACCCCTGATGCCAAGCTGCGTCAGGTGATGATGGCCATGTCCGAGGCAGTGCGCACCATTGCCTACAAGGTATGTGTTGCTGAGGTGTATGCATTTGTATGTACACATGTGTGTACATATGTGTGCACATATGTGTGTACCTCAAGTGAATAGGTGTATGTACATGGTTTTTTTGTATCCTCTGTATCGTTTCATGGATATCATCCAGTGCAAACGACCCATCTCATCCCATCCCATCCCTCATCCATCAGGTCCGCACTGCTTCCTGTGGTGCCACCAACTGCGTCAACTCCTTTGGTGATGAGCAATTGGCAGTGGATCTGTTGGCTGATAAGCTGCTGTTTGAGGCTTTGAAGTACTCGGTATGTTGAGAGTGTTAGTATGTTGAGAGTGTTGGTATGTTGTGTTGTTTTGTATGTTATGTTGTTGGTATGTTGGTATGTTGTGCTGTTATGTTGGTTGTCGTGTTGTGTTGACTTTACATGCACAGTACCATACGGCTGCGTGACACATGCAGAGTAGTAGTACACTAGTAGTAGTAAATAATAGTACACTAGTAGTAGTAGTAAACTAGTAGTACACTAGTAGTAGTAGCAGTAGTAGTACACTAGTATTAGTAGTAGTAGCAGTAGTAGTACACTAGTATTAGTAGTAGTAGCAGTAGTGGTACACTAGTATTAGTAGTAGTAGCAGTAGTGGTACACTAGTAGTAGTAGTAGTAGTAGCAGTAGTGGTACACTAGTAGTAGTAGTAGTAGTAGTAGTAGTAGTAGTAGTAGTAGTAGTAGTAGTAGTAGAAGTAGTAGTAATGCACTAGTAGTAGTAGTACATGATTCGCTGTGTTGTCAGTGCCACAGCGCACACATATGTACGCACAAAACACACTTGACACACAGGGTGCAGTCAAGTATGCATGCTCTGAGGAAGTTCCCGAGCCTGTTGACCTTGAGGGTATGTCATGTTTGACCATCATGTGTAGCATACCAATGCATGCACATTGTAATGGATATGGATGTGTATATAAAAAGACACCCACGCAAGGGTTTAAACATGTTTTGAGACATGTGGGGCACATGGAAAACAACACATGCTTGCCAACACAAATCACCATGCAAACACCACTTCCCGTTACACACCACCACCACCACTACCCACCCATCAGGCAGCGGCTTCAGTGTGGCATTTGATCCCCTTGACGGCAGCTCCATTGTCGACACCAACTTTTCTGTGGGCACCATCTTTGGCGTGTGGCCCGGGGACAAGCTGACTGGCATCACCGGCCGTGATCAGGCAGCAGCAGGCATGGGTGTGTATGGCCCCCGTACCGTGTTTTGCATTGCACTCAAGGATGCTCCTGGGTGCCATGAGTTTTTGCTGCAGGATGATGGCAAGTGGGTGCACGTGAAGGAAACCTTTGAGATTGGTATGATCAGGGGATTTTGAGTCACCAGGGGTGTTTACTAAGGGTGTTTACCAGGGTGTTGTTATTGTAGCATGTGCACGTAGTGTTGAGCCACGTAGCGTATGATGTGCATGTGGGTGTTGTTCCACCGCAAGAGTGTACACACCATAGATGTGTTGGATTCGCACATGCATCCCTTCTCTTACAGGTGAGGGCAAGATGTTCTCCCCAGGCAACCTGCGTGCCACCTTTGACAACCCCAACTATGAGCGTTTGGTCAACTACTGGATTGGGGAAAAGTACACCCTGCGATACACCGGTGGCATGGTGCCCGATGTGTTTCAGATCATCGTCAAGGAGAAGGGTGTGTTTTCCAACGTGACCTCCCCCACAAGCAAGGCCAAGCTCCGTGTGCTGTTTGAGGTGGCACCCTTGGGCCTGCTGGTATGTGTTAAGAAGGGGATGGTGTTGATGAAACCACAACATACTTTTCACAACACCCTGCACAACACACATCTCACCCTCCACAACACACCCTCCACAAAACAGGTTGAAAAGGCTGGTGGTGCATCGAGCGCTGATGGCAAGCAGATTAGCGCGCTGGACATCCCTATTGAGGCATATGACCAGCGCACACAGATCTGCTACGGAAGTGTGGGTGAGGTGAGGCGATTCGAAGAGTTTATGTATGGTACCTCGGAGCGATTTGCCAAGGTTGCTGCTTAAAGAGTGTTTTGTTTATTGAAAACAGTAAAACAACCATCGTGTCGTAGCAACCCCCCAAATCCCATGCAATTGCACTACAGCACACAAGCTATGTCTGCAGTGAGATAGGTTGATCATCTGTTTGCCAACAGACACCCCCCCGTTTGTTTGATGGAGGCAGCCTGCTAGAATTACCTTGTGCACACGATGGAGAATGCGTATGCCAAATCAGCAAGCGAGGTGGGGCATCGATCGCTAGCATATACGTATTTGATGATGCATTGCAGATGGTGATATACAACTATGGTGCTACACGTTCAAGTCAACTCCCCCAAATTCAGGTTGTGGCAGGCTTCAATGTGGATCCCAAGCAAGGACTGACTGACAGCCAAGTGGTGACGGTATGGGGCCTATTTTACGTGCGCAGCTGACAGAGGCATGCCCAACACACTACACCACCAACAACAACACAGGCCCGTGGTGTGTATGGCCGCAATGAGCTTGCACCTGATGAGGGCACACCACTGTGGAAGCTGGTGCTGAAGCAGTTTGACGATTTGTTGGTCAAGATCCTGATCGTAGCTGCGGTGGTGGATCTCCTGATTGCACTCGTCAGCGGCGAATCAGGCGCAGGGTGGGTGGTATGGGGTTGTGATGTGTAGCGGGATAGACATGGTGTATCATTCATATGTACTTTACACAGGGTGTTTGTGGAACCGGGCGTCATCGTGTTGATCCTCATTGCCAACGGTATGCAGAGTGTGTGTGCGACATCCATGCATATATGAATGATGATTGGGTGTATGTTTGAATTATGCATACCACATATTGTGTCTCCCTGTTTTACAATCACACACAATGTCTTGACAACCACATAAGCCTCATTGCAAATCACTTGTACATACCGCCCACTTGTACGCACCACCCACACCTCTACACTCCCCACCACCACAGCAACGGTGGGTGTCATCACAGAAACAAAAGCAGAAAAGGCAATCGAGTCACTCAAGGCGTATGAAGCAGATGCTGCTACTGTACTGCGACATGGACACCTCACCCTCTTGCCAGCAGCTGAACTGGTGCCTGGGGATATAGTGGAAGTGACGGTGGGGGGGAAGGTTCCGGCTGATTTGCGGGTCATACAGCTGTTGACCACCAGTTTGCGCGTTGACCAGGTGGGTTGGTGGGTTGGTGTGTGTGCTGTGGATTGGTCAAGCACATGATGTCTGTGCTAAGAACAAATTCTGTACAACACACCACGTATACCAGTCCGACAAACACACAACATAATACACCACAAATATACACACCCACAAACACACTACATATACTACACCCACAAACACACACCAAAAAACACACAGTCTATTCTCACTGGGGAGTCTGGCTCAGTGCGCAAGGATGCTGATGTGGCGGACAGACGCAAAGCTGTGTATCAGGACATGCACAACATTTTGTTTTCAGGCACAGTGCTGACTGCTGGGCGTGCCCGGGGTGTGGTGGTGGCAACAGGGCCTGGTACTGCCATTGGAAGGATCCGGTATGATGGTTGAGTGGGTGTGGGGGGGACTGGGTTGGTTTTGGTGCTTGGTGGGAGGAGGAGAGGGTTGATTGCACACCCACTGCTGTGTTCATACCCTGTTATCCACACCCACAATGCTGGTACACACACACCTTCAACCCTCACTCACACACACCCATACACCCCCCTCTAGACCCCCCCTCTACACCCCCCCTCTACACCCCCCCTCTACACCCCCCCCTCACACAGGGATGCTATGGCTGATGTGGAGGAGGAAATGACACCCCTCAAACGCAAATTAGATGAATTTGGAACATTCCTGTCAAAAGTCATTGCTGTTATATGTGTACTGGTGTGGGTGATCAACATACCACACTTTGGGGATCCCCTGCATGGTGGCTGGGTATGTGTGTGTGCATGTGGATGTGTTGTGGGGAGGGTGTTGGTGGGGATTGTCTGTGGGTGTGTATGGGTGTGTTTGGGTGGGTTGATGTGTGTTGTGCAGTGTTCACAGTCAGCTTCATGACAGAGCTTGCTTTCATGGGAGCTGGATGCATGGTGTTGGTCTCTCATGCTTTGTTGGTCCCCTTGTGGAAGGGGATGGTATCACACAGAGCGCACAACACAACTCCTCCTGCTACTTGATACAAACCATCAACATCGCCTCCTCATCACCCCCTCATCACCCCTTCACCGGCCTTTCACCATCCCCTCACCACCCCCTCAACAACCATTCACCACGCTCTCACCACCCTCTTATCGCCCTCACAGTTTCTCGGGTGTGTCTACTACTTTAAGATAGCTGTTGCACTGGCAGTTGCAGCAATACCAGAGGGGTTACCTGCAGTTGTGACCACATGCCTGGCATTGGGTACCCGGCAGATGGCAAAACATAATGCTATTGTGAGAACACTGCCTTCTGTGGAGACACTGGGGTGTACCACTGTCATATGCTCTGATAAAACGGTGTGTGTGTGTGTGTGTGAGCGCGCGTGCGCGCGCGCGCAATCTATTGATGGTGACACACATCATTTCCAACACATCCACTCTCTCATACACAACCACCACCATGACATACAAAGGGTACACTGACAACAAATCAAATGAGTGTAGCCAAGGTAGCAGTGCTGTCATCCAAGTCTGTGAAATCACTGCAATACAATGTAACAGGTATGAGTGTGCTTGTTGTGCTTATGTGCTTGTGGTATGAGTGTGCTTGTGGTACTTGTGTGACACAAGCATCCTTGCCTTGTATCTCCACCTCTGAGGCACACAACAACACATGCATGACACAAGCAAACACTACACACCAGGATCACACTGACACTGACACATATCTCCCATCACACATTTCCCATCACACATCTCCCATCACACATATATATTCCCAGGCAACACATTCCTCCCAGAAGGAGTCTTAATAGACACAGTCACAGGCACCATGGTGCAAAATCCAGGGGCACATCCCGCCCTGTCTGCCATGGCACGCTGTGCTGCGCTGTGCAATGACTCCACACTGTATTATGACTCGGTGGTGGATGCACCGCAGCATGTTGGGGAGAGCACGGAAGTGGCGTTGCGTGTACTTGCAGAAAAAGTGGGTTGTGGTGGGAAGGGTGGGGGTGGGTGGGGTTGATGGGGTGGGCTTGATGGGGGGGGGTTAGTGGGTGGGTGGAGATGGTGTTCCAGGGTGTTGGGAGGAGGAAGATGGTGTGTGCAATTATCAAAACTGCCACAATGCAGACACCATGCAGTTTACATACGTGCACATCAATCCCTCCCCCCCAAAACACCACTCAGATTGGAGTGCCAGGTGTGAGTGACACAGGTTTGACCGCGTTGACCAAAGAACAACGCATCAGCCTGTGTAATGACTACTGGACATCACAATTGCCTCGACTGGGCATTCTTGAATTCTCTAGGGAGCGTAAGATGATGAGTTCAATGAATGGGCGTTTTGATGCACCAGTATTGTTTACCAAGGTGTTGGTTGTGTACATGTGTTTGTTGTGATGGGGTGTGTGTAGTGGGGTACAGTGTGTGGGTGTGGATGGAGGTGGCACATGCTGTGCACAACCATGAACAACAACCATGAGCAACAACACCAACATCACAACCCCCTACCACCATCAATACCACCAACACAACCACCCACCACCAATACCACAACACAGGGTGCCCCAGAAATGGTGCTCAGCTGCTGTATCAACGTCCTCACAGATGATGGTGCCACCACCCTCCCCCTCACCTCAGAACGTCAGCAAGCAATACGCGACACAATACAACAATGGGGCAGCACCCTTGCCCTGCGCTGCCTGGCCCTGGCCACCCGCACCCTCCCTCCAGGCACCACCACCCCCACATTAAAGGACGAGCAGGGGCTGACGTTTTTGGGGGTGGTGGGGATTCATGATCCACCACGAAAGGAGGTCGCGCATGCGCTGGAAGTGTGTCATGCTGCTGGTATACGTGTGATTGTGTTAACTGGGGATAATTTGGCCACTGCAGAGGCGGTGTGTAATCAAATTGGGCTCCCTGTGCTGCCAAATACACGCCAGGCTATCACTGGTATATGATGAGGGGGGGGGGTGACTAGGGAGAGGGGGGGGGGTCACTGGTAGATAGATGATTGGGTGGGTGTTGGGATGTGAGTGGATGATGCAACATAGTCAACAGTATGGTATATGTATGGTATGTATGGTATATGTATGGTATCATTGCGCGCAAACCACGCAGATTACCAACAAAACATTTGCTCTTGGTATAACCGCCCACACAATCACTCTTTCAGGGTTGGAGTTTGATGAGTTACCACCAGTGGAGCAGGAAGCACTGCTTGATGGTTTACGAGTGATGGGACGTGTGGAACCCACACATAAATCAAAATTGATTGAGCTGCTGAAGAAACAGGTGGGGGGGAATGAAAATGATGTGTGGGGTATTCAGATGTGTGGTATTGCGTATGTGTGGTATTATTGTGCGGTATTATTGTGTGGTATTGGGTGTGCATACGTACACCAATGATACCATCAATATGTACAGTATATCAATATGTATATCAATATGTATATCCATGACAATAACAACAATACCTTACTCTCTCTCTCTCTCTCACACACACACACACACACACACACACACACACACACAC
>VFQP010000646.1_pt1 | contig 59980 bp, 49 predicted proteins | sample 3512351 | NCBI WGS metagenome assembly VFQP01 (sample SAMN10412372, study PRJNA504923) | tailings metagenome | isolation source: Relicate 1 Philex TSF1 revegetated site | place: Philippines: Tuba, Benguet | collected 2017-08-29 | reverse complement strand
GATTTGGTCATCAACTCTTTAACATTCGTTGGTTCCTATTTATGCCCACCCCTCATTTATTTTTAATTAGTATAAATAAAATAAAAAATAAATTTATGAAAAAAGTAATTTTGCTAACGCTTGTTGGCTTTGGACTAAATGCAAACGCCCAAAAAACGGCTGATATAGAGGCTATTAAAGGGCAGTGCGGGTGTCAGGAAGTGACTTTTCAATATGCTGAGACATTTTCTCCCCAAAAAGATTATAAGTTTCAGGATCGTTATCATGCTAAAGGACTAGAATGGGTAGCGATAGATGAAGAATCAAAAGATAAGTTGGTATTGGTGCACTTGCTTGTTATCAACGACAAAACAGTCATCAAACATTGGCGTGAAGATTGGGAATATGAAAATACCAATGTGTTGGCTTATCAAAAAAACAAAGATTGGAAATCGGTAAAACTCCCCTCGTCGCAGATCAAAGGGCAATGGACTCAAAAAGTATTTGAAGTAGACGATAGTCCGCGTTATGAGGGTACAGCATCGTGGTTTCATAAGGACGGAAAACACGTCTGGGCCAATGTAACGGATGCGCCTCTTCCTCGTCGCGAGTATTCCAAACGCTCTGACTATCAGGTGATGCGCCGCAACAATCGCATTCATGTCACTAAAGAGGGATATTTGCATGAGCAAGACAACGACAAAATCATCCGAACCGAAAAAGGGGATGAGCTTCTAGCCCAAGAAAAGGGACTGAACGATTATCGTAAAGTCGATGAAAGTAAATGCGACGTAGCCAAAAGGTGGTGGGAAAAACACCGCTCATATTGGGGCGAAGTACGAGCGGTGTGGACAGAACTTATTGCACAAAACAAAGGAATCAGCCTGACAGACGAAAAAGTAGAAGGAAAATCGCTGGGACAAATGCTTGAAAACTTGTCGTATCGTTCCGACAATCCTGCTACTCGTCAAGAGATTAAGGCTACTATCCTCAAATTTGTCAAAAATCCAGAAGCCTACTCAATGCGCTAATGAGGATGGTTTTTCATCCATTCATCCATCGAAAACTTGCCTGACCCTGTCACTAAAAATACAAAGAGCAGCATCAAAGTGATAACGGAAAGCCACAACTCCGAATTAAGAAAAGAGAAACCTTTGGTAATGTTGACAAAGAAAACGGCTATGATCAAAATGGGAATTTGGAACATTACAGCCGTTCGGGTTTGGCAGCCCAGAGCAATCAAAAACCCGCCCATTAGGTGAGCAAAAGCTACATAATGAACCGCTATTACAGAACTCAAAAAGGAGTTGTGGTCACTGATAAGTTGGGCAAGCCGCGACGTATCACTGATAAAACTCACTCCTTTCAAAAACAATAACAAGCCAAGAGCGATACGAATCACATCTAGCCAAGCTGGATGATGCGTATCGCCCCAATGTTCGATGCGTTGGAGCGTATTCATAGCATGAAAATGTTTGGTTTTCAGAAAGTTAAAAGTTTTATTTGATTTTGTCAAGAGTGATTTGTACTTTTTTGAATGTAATGAAAGAGCATTCTTATAAATTAAAGAAAAGCACGTCAGTTTTGATTATTGGCATTTCGGGCAAAGAAAAATGCACTTAATACAGGATAATGTTGAAACCACCGCACGGCTGTTTTAGCTTGCGGTGCGTTTTATTTTATCTTTACTCAAATGCTTCTTTTGTGGAACTACATTGATCAGATTGTTTTGCTGTTTTGCTTTGTGATTTCATATTTCACAACCATTCAATTTTTACGCCAATCTACCGTCCCGATTCGTAAAATGCCTGCCTTTTTTGTCGTGTTTGGTCCTGTTTCCATTGCTACTTTTATGGGATTAGGGCACCTTTTTGAAATAAGCTATCATGCCCTGGAACGGGTCTTGGACAAAAGCTTTGTGTTTGATTTTCGGTTTTATTCCTTGCTACTTTTGGGAGTGGTACTGCTATCACTTAGTGTACAAATGCTTCGTGAGATTAGAGATTTGTTTCGAGGTTTTCCGCGCCGACAAGCGATTTTCAAAACGGCCTTTTGGGTGATTGTTTTGAGTGCGCCAACAGGATTTTTTACGCCTATTGGCTATTTACCTACTATTGCTTGCCTGATTACCTTGGTATTTTTACCTGTTGTAATCAGAAAAGTGGAGAAAAATACGGTGGAACAAAATGTAGAAGTATTTTTTTGAAATAGTAAAAGTGGGTAGCAGGATGATTAGTAGATTTTTTGGGATTGCCTTTTTGGTAAAAATGCAGTAGGTAAACATGATAATTGTACCTTTACACCAAAAATCAATTTCCATTTATATATTCATATGTCAACACTTACTAAACCTGTACGAGTCCTTGTGGTAGGATGCGGAAACATGGGAGCTTCTCACGCTACGGCGTATCATACATTCGAGGGTTTTGAAATCTGTGGTATTGTCTCAACGGGAAAAAGCAAAGAAGTTTTAAACGAGAAATTGGGAGGGAGTTATGCTTTGTATTCCGACTATGCCGAAGCTTTGAAAGCCACTCAGCCCGACGCTGTGTGTATTTCAACTTACCCCGACACCCACGAAGCTTTTGCGATTATGGCCTTTGAACACGGATGCCACGTATTTATCGAAAAGCCAGTAGCCGATACGGTAGAAGGAGCCAAAAGAGTAGTAGAAGCGGCCGTGAAAGCCAATAAAAAACTCGTGGTAGGGTATATTTTGCGTCATCACCCCTCATGGGCTAAATTTGTGGAAGTAGCTCAAGAACTAGGTAAGCCGCTCGTAATGCGTATGAATCTCAACCAACAAAGCCACGGCTATATGTGGGATGTGCATCGCAACTTAATGAAAAGCCTAAGCCCAATCGTGGACTGTGGGGTACATTATATAGATGTAATGTGTCAAATGACCCGCTCGAAGCCCGTGTGGGTATCGGCGATTGGTGCGCGTCTTACCGAGGATATTCCGGCTGGAAATTATAACTATGGTCAATTACAAATCCGATTTGAAGATGGTTCGGTAGGTTGGTATGAAGCAGGGTGGGGGCCAATGATGAGCGAAACCGCCTTCTTTGTAAAAGATGTAGTAGGTCCTAAAGGTTGTGTATCAATCGTGGCTAAAGAAGCAGGAGGCGCTGGTAAATCTGACAACGTAGACGCACATACTAAAACCGAATCTTTGCGAGTACACTATGCCGATTTGGATGCCAACAACGCTTTTGTGAAGGAAGATGAGTGGATTAATCTTACCGATGAGCCTGACCACCAAGAGCTTTGTAACCGTGAACAACAATATTTCTTGAAAGCAATCTTGGAAGATGTAGATCTTACCGATCACATGAATGATGCCGTAAATAGCCTCCAAATTGCTTTTGCGTGCGATGAATCAGTTCGTACTGGAGAAGTAGTGAGATTGTAAAAGTCTGTTAATCAGTGATTATATTATATTTTTTCCTATACTTAGGCAGACTCAAGTGAGTCTGCCTAAGTTTTTTTTATTAGCAATAGGCTTTATGCCATAAGCTAAAAAAGGTTTTGTATACGCAACAACTCTCCGGAGCCAAAAACATCGAAAAAAAGCCTACTGCTTAAAGCTAGTTGTTACGATAATTTTTTTGGACTTATAGTATGATTGAACAGCCGACCCGCTTTCTTATGAAAATACAATTTGAAGAACTTCAAATAAACACGGATACGTCGTTTAAAATAATGCTCAATCCTCGCATGAGTGATTTTTTCTTTTGGCATTTTCATCCTGAGTTTGAATTGGTGTACATCGAAGGTACCAGTGGTACCCGGCACGTGGGAAAACACATGTCGCTTTTTGAAGAAAGTGATTTGGTATTGATAGGTTCTTACATCCCTCATCTTAATTTTGACTACGGTGCCAAAACCCACTATGAAAAAATTGTAGTTCATTTTCGGGCTTCTTTCCTAGAACAGACCTTGGCAAATACGCCCGAATTTGAGCCCCTATTTAAGTTGTTTGAGAGTGCCTCTAGGGGGATTGCCTTTGGGGCTGAAGCCAAAAATACGGTAAAAACCCGTTTGCAAAAACTGCCCTATAAACAAGGAATTGACCAGTTTTTGGAGTTGTTAAGCATTTTATATGATTTGACCGCAGTGACGGAAAAGGAGTTTTTGCATGACAAACCCGTTGAAAATCAATACAATCGTCGAGAGCAAGAACGGTTGTTGAAATTGTATCGGTTTATTGATGAGCAATACCAACGCAAAATAGACATTGAAGAGGTTGCGGAATTGTCAAACCTGAGCAATGCTGCCTTTTGTCGGTATTTTAAGAAAATGACGAGATTGACCTTTACTGAATTTTTGAACCACTACCGTATCAACCAAGCTAAGAAGTTGCTTTTGGTGGATAAAAACGTAACTGAAACCTGCTTCGAATGCGGGTTTGAGAGTCTTTCTTATTTTAATCGTACCTTCAAAAAAATAACGGGACAGAACCCGTTAAGTTTTAAAAAGAATTTTATTCGTATATCCTAAGAATTGGTTGTATCTACTGGGACATCAGGAATTTCAATTTCAGAATCTATGGTAGGAGGCAGCAGATAGAGCGAATCTTCGGCAACATTGGTGGAGTCAGACTCTGGTTCAATAGGCGATGATGGCAAACAATCTCGATAGCTTTTCAGAATAGTAATCTTAGGCTTGGGGAAGGGACCTCTTTTATAACCGATGGTAGCATCGTCATATACTTTCTCAAGAAAACGCCCTACCAATGGCAAGGCAGTCTTAGCACCTTCGCCTAGATTGGTACTGCGGAAGTGGATACTGCGGTCGTCGCCACCTACCCAAGCCCCTACTACTAGATCTTTGGTAACTCCCATAAACCAGCCGTCGGAGTTGTTGGAAGTAGTACCGGTTTTTCCACCAATCTCAAAGCCTTGTTTAAAAAGCCCTCCAAAAGTCCAGATATTTTGAGAGGTTCCTCCAGGCTCTTCGATACCTCCTTTGAGCATATGCACCATCAAAAAGGCGGATTCTTCGCTGATGACTTGCTTGCTTTCTGGCGCAAACTCTTCGATTGGGGTTCCGTTAAAATCTTCGATACGAGCCACTACCACTGGGTCGGTATGGCGGCCATTGTTGGGAAATACCGCATATGAAGCCACCATATCATACAAGGATACATCAAAAGGGCCTAAGCCAATCGACGGCACGGCTTTGAGTGGGGTGGTAATACCTAATTTGTGGGCATAGTTTACTACCGACTGCGCCCCGATTTTATTGGTAAGGTGGGCAGTTACTGAGTTGATAGAGCGCGCCAAAGCTCTTCGAAGGGTAAGTTCTTGATAACTAAAGCCTCCAGTTGAGTTTTTAGGGCGCCATACCTTCACTGTATCTCTGCCTTTTATCCGTTCTTTTACCTCGATTTGAAAAGGTTCATCCACCATTTTGTCGCATGGGGCCATATTGAAAGCTGAGCTATCAATGGCTGCACAATACACAAAAGGCTTAAAAGTTGATCCGGGCTGACGTTTGCCTTGTTCTACAGCATCATACTTGAAAAACTTGTAGTTGAGCCCCCCGACCCATGCTTTTACTTGTCCTGTGTAGGGGTCCATAGCCATCATACCTGCTCGTAAGATTCGTTTGTAATAATTCAATGAATCAATCGAGCTCATGACAACTTTTTTCTCACGGCCTGTTTTCCAGTCGTAGATAGTCATGGTGTCTTTTTTGTTCATATAATACAAAATCGAATCCTTTTGTACTGCTTCGGGGAGTTTGGCAAATCGCTTATACAGAGCTTTATAGCGGTCGGTACGTTTGGCTACGTCATTTAAGAAATTGGGGATTTCTGCACCGTTTTCATCGCGCCAAGGGTTTTGATTGAGCCAATGGTTCTCAAAAGTTTGCTGGAGCATCCGCATTCTTTCGGCTACGGCAGCTACGGCATGTTTTTGCATACGCGAATCTATGGTCGTCCGAATCTTAAGTCCGTCGGTATAAGGGTCATAGTCGTTTTCTTCTCCCCATTTTTCCATGAATTTTTCAACAGCCCCGTTGAAATACTGATAAATGGCGTATTCGTCGTCTCCTTCGTTGAAACGTTCGGGCGTAAGGCGCAGTTCAATAGGCAATTTGGCCAAAGAATCGGCAGAAGAAGATTTTAAATACCCATACTTGACCATCTGCGACATCACTGTATTGCGCCGGGTGAGAGAGCGGTCGTAGTTTTTGACGGGATTGTAGAGGGTAGTTCCTTTTTGCAGGCCTACCAATACTGCAGCTTCTTGCACCGAAAGTTCGTAAGAAGATTTGTTGAAATAATAACGAGCCGCTGTTTTGATACCGTAGGTATTGTTGGCATAATCTACCGTATTAAAATACATTGTTAAGATTTCTTCCTTGGAAAAGTTGCGCTCAAGCCTGATGGCGGTCAACCATTCTTTGGTTTTGTAAACGAGCGTACGTACCAATGGAACATTGCCTAGCAGCCCTCTGGCGGATTTGCGACGCGTCCGAAACAGCTTTTTGGCAAGTTGTTGTGTAATAGTACTTCCTCCGCCACGCTCGCCACCCTGCAAAATCCCGAAAGCTACCCCCATGAGGGCACGAGAGTCGATGCCAGAGTGTTCATAAAAGCGAGCATCTTCTGTAGCAATCAATGCCTTGATAAGGTGTGGAGAAATACTGTCATAATCTACAGGAGTACGGTTTTCGGTGTAGAGTTTTCCGATAAGTTTGCCATCAATCGAATAAATCTCGGAAGCTTGGGCTACTTTGGGATTTTGGAGGTCTTCGACGCTAGGCATGCTCCCACAAAGCCAGAGGAAATTGGTTTCTACACAAAAAATATAGAAGGCAAAGCCGCCTATACCATACAACAAAACTTTCCAAGCCTTAACTACTGCGCGATAGTAGGGCGAGTTGACATCAACACGTTCGTAATACTTTTGCCAAAATAAGTTTTTGTACGTTTCATAGCCGTTGGTCCATTGATTGAGCCTTTGTTGGCCTACTATTTTTCCAAGTAGGGTGTATATTAGTCGCCCTAACCATTTGATTAATTTTCTAATGGGGCTAGTGACTGTGTTCCAAAAGCTGCTCAATTTCTTCAAAAAATCTTGCATAATTGAATCCTGAATGAGTTTTCGGGTCAAAGATAGGGTTATTGGAAGAAATCAAAAAATCATGTAGGTCAGTTCTTATTTTTGGGAGAAATAAAAGCGGGTTTTAAAAGCCCAAGTGCCTCAAGAAATCGTCTCGATAGCTATTCCCAATAGGAATTTCAAAACCTTGAACAAATACACGGTTGCCTTCAATATGGGTAATTTTGGCTTGGTTGATGATAAACGAACGGTGTACTCTTATAAACATAGAAGAGGGGAGAAGTTCGTCTAAGTTAGTAAATGTCATGTTTGGCAGTAAAGTATTGTGCGATGTGACTAGTTTAGTATAATTTCCTTGGGCTTCAGCATACAGTAAATCATCAAACTGCACTTTGAAAATTTTCCCTTCAAATTTGATAAATAGATAATTAGAGGGTTTTTCTGAATCAGAGAAAGAACTTTGGCTATGGAGCGGAATGTTGTCGTGTGAGATTTTTTCAATGGCTTTGTCAACGGCAATGATGAAACGCTCCAGCGAAAAAGGTTTTAGTAAATAATCACAAGCAGCTAAGTCGAAAGCATCGACGGCATATTCCTTATAAGCTGTTGTAAAGATAACTTGTGGAGGCAGTTTGAGGGTTTTCATAAAGGCTATGCCGTCGAGGACTGGCATATTGATGTCCAAAAATACAATATCTACCTTATGGGTTTGGAGAATTTGTTTGGCTTCAATGGCATTGCCTACAGCCGATACCACCTGAAGACTAGGTAAATAGCTGCAATATGACTTGATAATTTCGCGGGCAATAGGCTCATCATCGACAATCAAACAAAGTAGTTGAGACATTTAAGATAGATTTGAGGTCAGCATTGATTCATTGCATCTTCAACTGTAGCATGACCGAATAAAATCCATTTTGAGGGTCGATTTTTAAGTCATGAGCGTTTGGATAAAGCAATTCTAATCTTTTTTTTGCACTTGTTAGGCCAAAACCGCTGTTTTTGGCGATGGACAGAGGTGTGTCAGTAGGTAATTCAAATGAATTTTTGATCGAGAATAAAATAGAATTAGCCCAAGTTTTGAGTGTGATTTCTATATATATATGTTGTTCGGTAGAGTTTTTAGAATGCTTAAAGGCATTTTCGATGAAGATAATCAGTAGCATAGGGGCAATTTTTGCATTTGAATCCTTGGCTTCTGCTTCTATATAGGTTTTTAAGATAAGCCTTTCGCCAAGTCTTATTTTCTCAAAGTCAATATAGTTGTTGATATAGGCGATTTCCTCTTTTAGGGGGACGTATACTTCTTTGGTATCATATACTGAGTATCTCAACAAATCAGAAAGTTTGAGCAAAAGAGGAGGGACTTTTTCATGCTGAGTAATCGACAACCCATACAGGTTATTGAGGGTGTTGAACAAAAAGTGGGGGCTTAGCTGCGACTGTAGCAATTGCAGTTCGCTTTTGCTCTGAGCGGCGTCTTGTTGGGCCGTAAGGATTTGATAACGAGCCATGTGTCTGACGGCTTTAATCATGAAGCCTAATGTCAGCGCCAACAGCGTAAATGGGAGCCAGAACATAAGTGTAATGGCTTTTTGGTGTTGAAAGGGAATAGCAAATAGCCAAATAATACATACAATAAGGAGTATACTAGCTCCCATAAAGTATTCGTTGGGAATCATTTTATGGGGTGAAATCCAAAAACGAGACAAATATCTACCCGTAAAAACGCCTAAGAAAAGTATAAAAGTAACCGTAGTAGCCATAATTTCATCTTCATGAATTCCAATAGTAGATACGTAATTTTCTGCCCCAATAAAAATCGGAATACTAGCTAACACAGCTAAATAAATGTATATTTTCTTGCCAAAAAAATCGGTGAACCAGTCTTGTTTCAAAGCTTTCATGATTGTAAAGCAGTTGTGTATCTGTAAAACTTAGGGCTCAAAATTGGTCAATTTGTCAAATTTACTGCAATTGTTAGGGTGAACATATCCAAATTCTTGATAGACACCATTAAAATGACCATGAACTAATTTAACATCAAAAAACAATCGTCTGTCAACCAAGTGTTGGCTTTCGACATTATAATTTCTGAGAGAGAAGCTATAGCTCGACTTTTGAATCGAAATTATTTTTCGTTCGGTCAAAATTACAAATTCATGAAAGCAATAGCCATTTTCTTTTTTAGTCTTCTATCCTTGGAACTTTTTTCACAAATACCATTAACAAGTATTTCAGGCACGGTCAAAGATGCTCAAAATAGAAGTTTGCCGGGTACTACTGTCAGATTGTTGAATGCCACAGACTCAACTTTGCTTAGAGGAACCGTCACTGACATCAATGGGAAATTTGAGTTTAATACCCTTTCCAATGGAAGCTATCAATTGCTTCTTACTGCTATCAATCAGCGGCCTTATCAAAGCAATATCTTGACCCTCGACGAGACCCACAGCGTGGTGGTATTGCCTTTGATAGTGATGACTCCTTCTAAAGATATAGAATTGAAAGAAGTAGTGGTCAAGGCTAAACGCCCATTGATAGAGCATGAGATTGATAAAACGCTGGTCAATGTGGAGTCGATAATTGGGAGTAGCACAAGCAATACGCTTGAAGTGCTGGAAAAAACGCCTGGCGTGGTTGTGAATACCAATGGAGATATTAGTCTAAACGGAAGAAGTGGGGTTGTGGTGCTGATTGAGGGTCGTGCTACTTATATGTCGGGACAAGATTTGGCGGCTTATCTAAAATCTTTGCCCGGAGGGCTACTTGATAAAATCGAGCTTATAGATAATCCTTCATCTAAATATGACGCTGCTGGAAATGCGATTATAAATATTCGCCTCAAAAAAAATCGGGAAGGTGGCCTTGTCGGAAATCTAGCTTTGGGCTATAGTCAGGGAGTATATGGTCGTCAAAATGCTAGCCTCAATCTCAATTATAATCACAAAAAATTTAATATGTTTGGAAATATGGGTGTGAACAATGAGAAAAGCTATGTAGATGATATTTATGAGCGAAGATTTTATGATACAGATGATACGCAAACTTCCATTGTTGCACTTGTCAACCAACAAAAGCTTCAAGGACAAGGTATTAGCCTTTTTATGGGGGTCGATTACGCAGCTACTGCCAAAACAACCTATGGAATGATGCTCAATCTGAACAATAGAAATGGGAAGGGAGAATTAGGTTATGCTAGTCGTAATTATAATGCTCAAAAACAAGTTGATGCCCTTAGCCGAGGCATGACAGATTTGTCTGATAAACGAAGAAACAATGGCTTAAACTTTAATTTTCAACATAAATTTGATAATGCTAATCGTGAACTTATCGCAGATGTGAATTATTTGCGTTACGAATCCGACGGTAGCCAACGTTTACATACTTTTAGCTCTCAACCAGAACAAAAATGGGAAAATGAAGCTGAATTTTGGTACCTGGTTCCTGGAAAAATAGACATCTATACCGCGAAAGCGGACTATATACATCCTCTAAAAAACAAATCTGTTTGGGAGTTGGGTGTGAAATCAAGCATTGTTAGGAATGATAATAGGGCTAATTATTATGATATCATAGCTAATGCAGCCCAAATAGACAACCGTAAATCCAATCACTATAAGTATCATGAAAATATCAATGGAGCTTACCTTAACTTTCGACAAGAAAGAAGAAGAGTAGGGGTGCAATTGGGATTACGGGCAGAAAATACCCAAGCCCAAGGATATCAATTGGGCAATGAAGTTATAGAAAGTAGTACTTTTTCTAAAAGTTATACCCGCTTCTTTCCAAGTGTATTTATCAACTATAAGCTAGATAGTCTCAACAAAAACTCTTTTAACCTCAGTTTTACTAGACGTATCAATCGTCCAAATTATCAGCAGATGAATCCCTTTGTGTTTTTTCAAGATGCCTATTCGTATACAGCAGGTAATCCTTTCCTGAATCCACAGTATCAAAATCGTATAGAGTTGAAATTTCAGCATAAACAATGGTTGCAGCTGGGGCTGAGTTACAATCACTTTACAGATATTATTTTGCAAACAACGGAGGTGGTGGATACGATTTTTATTGTTCAACCCAACAACATAGCGAAGGGTTTCATGCTCTTGCTCAACACCACTTTTTCGGGAGCACCTACCGGGTGGTGGAATTTAATTTATACACTCCGACTATCTCATCTCGGCCTGAATGGGACAAGTTATACCGAGACATTGGCACAAAGAGCTTATGTAGCTCGTTTTGAAATGTATAATCAATTTAGGTTTAAAAATAATTGGAGTGCCGATTTAAGTGGATACTATGCGAGTTCGGATTTGAGCGGACAGACTTACAGTCGAATGATGTATCGGGTGGGAATGGCGTTGCAAAAAAAGATTTGGAAAAATAAAGGTAGCATTCGATTGTCTGCTGATGATATCTTTCATTCGTGGATACGTCATAGTTATTCTGTTGGTGTCAAGCAAGCCGAGTTCTTCCAAACCAATCAATCAGATACCCAACGTGTGGGAGTAGCATTCACTTATCGATTTGGTAAGGACGGTTTTCGACCTAAAAGACATCACCAAGACAATGCTGCCGATGATGAAAAAGGAAGAATAAATTAAATAAAACGGAGATTAAACACTATAAAAGCTTGAAGTTTATGAATGATTTTTTTGTCTTGAAACAACTTTTCTATCATATTTACGTTTCATACAAAGTCAAAATCCAAATCTAACAACAAACATGAAGAACCTATTTTTTGTCCTGTTTTTGTCAATTGTAACCCTCAATGTGGCGTGCAGCCAAAACCCTCCCGCAAGTCCTCGTATAACAGCCGAAGGAAAAGACGTAAAAGTAAGCTATGGCCAACCTTCTAAGAAAGGACGTGTTATTTTTGGGGCAGATGGAAGCCAAAGCCTCGAAAAATATGGTAAAGTATGGCGTACCGGTGCCAATGAAGCTACTGTCATTACTTTCAAAAAAGATGGTACTTTTGGCGGTAAAGCTGTAAAAGCGGGAGAATATGGTCTCTTTACAATCCCTGGAGAAAAAGAATGGATAGTGATTTTGAATAGTGAACCTAAGCAATGGGGTGCCTATAACTATAAGGTGGATAAAGATGTACTTAGAGTGACAGTGCCTAATATCGCTTTGAAAGAGCCGGTTGAAAAACTAAATTTTGAAGTCAAAAACAACGCTCTTGTGTTTGCATGGGATACTTCGAGTTTTTCGGTGCCTTTGCAATTCTAAAGATGTATTTTTTCTAAAAAGCTCAACTTAGCGGTTGGGCTTTTTTTATGGCTTATATTTCTTCTTGACTGTAATTGGGATGCAGATTTGCTTAAAACAACAGTTTTGATTAGGCAAAATGATAATAGGACAGCATCCTTCATCTGGGCAAAGACCATTTTGGGTGGTAAAAGTATAAGTTCCGGGTGTTTCCAGTAAAATAGTATTTCCCTCTTTGCCTTCTATAAGTCCTTGACCGTCGGTTTGGTACCACCCTGTTACCTGATATTGTGCTGGTACTTTCACCTCTACTTTTTCTTGGGGGCATAGTCTAAAGGGGACACTAAAGCAAACATTGTCACTGTCATCTTCAAGAAGATTACCATTGTTGGGGGTTGAATCCTCGTCTACTTCATTGCTGTAAATGACTTCGGATTGGCTAAACCAAACACCTTCATGGCCCACTTTGATTTGGGAGCGTATAACTAATCTAACTGTGTCGGAATCTGTGCCTATAGTGTCAATCTCCCACCTTTGAGTAAGAGGATTGTAATTGCCTCGGGAAGCAAAACTGCTGATATATTTTAAAGCTGGCGGAAGAGAGCTACCAACTATCACACGCGACGCAGTTTGGATGCCTTCATTCCATATTTTGACAGTATAAATCACGGTATCGTCAATGGCTTTGATTTTTTTATCAATCACTTTCTTTACATGTAAATCAATAGATTTATTACAATTAAACACAAAAATGTAGGAAGGGATACGAGTGCGAGGAAGTGTACAGGCAGGATTGATAGCTTTGAGTTCTACATAAAGTGTATCAGTGACGGTGGCAATTCCAGGGAGGCGAAAAGCCGCCGTGTCGTGGGCGAGTGCTACACCTCCCTGTGCTTGGTGATACCAATGGGCAGTAGTGCCCGAAGGAATGGTAGTCTTTAAAGTCGGGAATGAGTCACCTTGGCAAAGTCTTACACTTTGTACAATGGGCAAAGTAGTAGGGCAAGGATTATTAGTAGATGTGTTAGTGGTATCGTTGCTAAAACAAGGGGAAGGAGAGATTGCTCTTGTTTTAATGATGATTCCAAAATATAAAACACATAATATCCACATAAGCCCTGAGAAGGCTTTTTGGGATTGTAAAAATGTCATAATTTTATAGAGTTGGTATCGTATGCTTCCCAACGTCTTACGACATACTATTACAACCCGACTGGAATGTCAGTGGCTATTTTTCAACAAAAAGGCTCCTATCAATAATCGAGCCAAATAACAGCAGTAGGGTAAATAAAAGTATTAATAAAGAAAGCAAACGGCTTTAAAATAGATACTTGTGGAATATGAAAATAGTTTTGATACCTTAACTATGATTATATCCCATAAATATATCGCTTAGAGGAGCAAAAATTATACCAAAATGACAAGCCGAACTCCTTGAAATCAATAATGAAGTACAAAAGGGGGGGAGGTACAGAAAGTGGAGAAGATAAGATTTTGACAATTAGTAGGTTAGTATATAGGTAGTGTCGCCTTAAAAGAATATTTTATGAACAACATCAATAAATAATAAGCCTTACGGTCTTTAGTATTAAAAAAAGTAACATATGTCCATTTCTCGTCGTCAAACCCTTTTCACACTTGCCACTGCTAGCGCCGCAAGTGTATTGCCCCAAAACTCCTCAGCGTCTGTGACTAAGTCCCCTGCGTTTGTACCTTGCCTTAATATGAGCACCATCCGAGGACAAAAACTCGGTTTTGTGAAAGAATTAGAGATAGCTTCTAAGGCAGGGTTTCGTTCGGTCGAAATCTGGATTGATTCACTACAAGAGTACATCAAAAATGGAGGTACGCCCGCTCAAGCACTCAAGATTTTGGGGGATTTAGGGATTAAGGTCGAAAACGCCATTGGGTTTGCTCCTTGGATTATTGATGATGATGCCGCTCGTGCCAAAGGAGTAGACCAACTCAAAACGGAAATGGAGCTCTTAGCCCAAATTGGTTGTATGAGAGTAGCTACTCCGTCGGTAGGAGCGCAAGGGCCACAAGCTCCTCGTATTGATCTTCTCAAGGCTGCCGAGCGCTATCGGACCATTCTTGAAATCAGCGACCAAACCAAGGTGATTCCGCAGCTCGAACTATGGGGCTTTTCAAAAAACCTCAACAAACTGAGCGAAGTGATGTATGTCGCTATTGAGAGTGGACATCCTTCGGCGAGGGTGCTGTTGGACGTATACCATTTGTACAAAGGAGGTTCTAGTCTCGATACCCTAAAACTAGTAGGAAAACCTGGCGTTGAGATTTTCCACATCAATGATTACCCTGCCTCATTGCCCAAAGAGACCATTACCGACGCCGACCGCGTATACCCCGGAGATGGTATAGCTCCTATCGCTCAAATTCTCAAAACAATCAAAAATCCGGACCGCCCTATTGTACTTTCTTTGGAAGTATTCAATAAGACTTATTATGCCCAAGATGCACTCAAGGTAGCTAAAACGGGGCTCGAAAAAATCAACAAAGCTATTGCAGGGGTTTGATTTAAGGAGAAAATAAACGTTTTGCACGATATTTGCGTTAACTACCCATAAAAACGCCTAATATTGTTGTACAACGACTATAAAGCACCAATAATACCCAAGCCCGAATGCAGTTTCTCTTTCCAACCTTTTTGTGGAGTCTATTGGCGGTGAGTATTCCGATAGCAATCCATTTGTTTAATTTTCGTCGTACCCGACGCATCTATTTTTCAAATGTCTCGCTTTTGAAAAATGTTGAAATGGAAACGAGTTCCTTTCGGCGCCTTAAGCAGTATTTGATTTTAGCAACGCGTGTCTTGGCTATTGCTGCACTTGTTTTGGCATTTGCACAGCCCTATCTTCCTAGTCAAAACAAAACGGGAACCAATGCCCAAAGCGTGACGAGCGTATACATTGATAATTCATTTTCGATGCAAAATGAAGATAATAATCAACGCTACTTGGACATTGCTACTGGCAAAATAGATCAGTTGTTGACATTGTTTCGAAATGCTACTCGTCTTCAACTTCTCACCAACGACTTTAGCCCTGACGAGCAGCAGCTTACTACCACTGATCGTGTCAAAGATCGCCTTACTACTCTAAAACTGTCGCATACACCTCGTAGTTTGCCTAGTATTTATAAGAGACAATCAAATCTGATGGCTCGCTATACTGGAAGTGGCAAAAATCAATTGTTTTGGTTTTCAGATTTTCAAAAAAGTACATCAGGAGACTTGGCCAATTTGAAAATAGATTCACTCAATAAGCTTTACCTTGTGCCTGTTCAGACTACTGCGTCGCAAAATGTGTACGTAGATTCGGTTTGGCTCAATACGCCTTTTGTGAGAGAGTTTCAAAACAATATCTTGTACGTAAGAGTAAGCAATGCTGGTAACAATGATGTCAAAAATCTGGTAGTTAAGCTGTTTTTAGACGACGTCCAGGTATCAACTGCCCCCGTGAGTCTTGCCCCCAAAGGTTCAGCTACAACTGCTTTCAATTTCAATGTGCGCGGCAAAGGGTTTAAGCGTGGCCGGGTGACATTTGATGATTTGCCCATTACTTTCGACAACGAATATTTCTTTGTACTCAATGCATCGCCGTTGATAAGAGTGGTGCATTTTTCGGGACAAAGCAATCCTGCCCGTGCCGTCGAAAATGTCTATGCTAATGATAGCCTTTTTACTTTTCGTAGCCTCAATGCCAGCAATGCTGATGTGGGTTTGCTCAAGCAAGCGGATTTGGTAGTACTAGAAAGCTTAGAGCGAGTAGAGGGTACCTTACGTACTGAAATTGAGAATTTTGTAAAAAAAGGCGGAAGTGTATTGGTGATTCCACCTTCCAATCCTGACGTAGTCAGTTATGGTAGTTTGTTGGCAGCTTTGGGGGTAGGAGGCTTGGTTGAGCGCCCTTCCAACGAGGGGATTCCCTTGGCAAATCCTGAACGTAATAGTCCATTTTTTAGTGATGTTTTCGAACAATCTGTCCGCCAAGAAAACCTCGAATTGCCAATAGTGAAGCCAGTATGGCAGTGGCAGCCAAGTGGTGCTAAAATCCTCAATTTGAGAAGTGGAGATGTGTTTTTGAGTCAATCATCATTACAGCGTGGCAAAGTATATGTCATCGCCAATCCTCTCACGGATTCCTTTGGGAGCTTTGCACAAAATGCCCTTTTTGTACCTGTCATGTATAAAATTGCGGCTCAGAGTGTCAGAGAGCAGCGTACTGCATACTCATTTGATGAAAACACCATTACCCTTACTGTACCCGAAGCACCTCAAAATACGGTTTTTAAACTTAAAAAAGGCAAAATTGAGTTGATACCGGTGCAGCGTTTGAATGGCAATCAACTCACTTTAGAAATGCCTAAAAGCAACCAACTAGGAACCGACCAAGAAATGGAATCGGGCTATTATGAGCTTCAAAAAGAGGGACAAATTTTGCAGCTATTGGCTTTTAATCATGACAATCTTGAATCCCAATTAGATTATTTTAGCCCAACCGAGCTGCGTCAGCTATTTAATAATCAGCCTAATGTACAAGTTTTTGACAATGTAGCCGACGGGGATTTTATCAAAGAATTTCAGAAACAAAATATCGGACTGAGCCTATGGAAATATTTTCTTTGGGCAGCCTTAGCGTTTTTACTAGTCGAAATTCTTATCATTCGCTTTGTAAAATAAGTGAAGAAAAATAATCAAACCCCGATAACGCTTTGGTCGTTGTCGGGGTTTGGTATTTCTTTTCTTATAATTGAGTTTCGGCAAAATAAGTCATGGCTTTACTCAAAAATTGAGCATAAGCAAGGTTAGATTTACCATCAATCGTTGTATAACGTTTGTCAGTGAGATACAATTCACCTAACCCTTTATAAGCCTCTGCTTGAGGGTCGTCAGAGTGAGCCGTTCCCCAAAATTGACGGATATTTTCATAATGCCTGAAAATCAATGCCTGAACAGCTACACTTTCGGGAGATAAGTGCATCTTGGCTATTATGGCCTTCGCAATTTCTTGTTGTTCGGCTTTAAGCTGCTCAAAATTTCTTTTACCCATTTTTAATAAATAATTTTCAGCTTTGCTTATGACCTCATCGCCGTAGGCATCTATCGCAGCTTTACGGTAGGTGTCTGCTGTCTCTTTAGACAGCCCTTCATATAAGTCTTCGTGATTAAGCATGTTTTTGTTTTTTAGTTCTAACATTGTTTTGTCAATCGTCTTAAGAAGGATTTCTAGTCGGTTTTTGCGAGTTTGGAGAGCTGCTTTATGAGTGGCAAACGCTTCAAACAAGTCAAATTTGGGATCGTCGAGGATTTGGCGAATCTCCTCCAGCGGGAAGTCTAGCTCTTTGTACAACAATACTTGCTGTAGTCTCAGCAATTCTTTTTCTCCGTAGAGTCGATACTTAGCCTCTGTACGTAGCGAAGGCTTTAGCAATCCTAGACGATCATAAAGATGTAGTGTGCGCACACTCACCCCTGCGATTTTAGCTAGCTGTTTTACCGTATACTTTACCATTTCTATTGAAGATTGATGGTTCAAAGGTAAACTATGACCTAAGGTAAGAGTCAAATATTTTTTTGAAAAAAGTAAAGAAAAATCAGTGACTTTTTAAAAGATCAAAACGTCCTTAAAATAAGAAAAAGCTGTTTTAAAGTTGTATGTGCAATTATTTGCAAGAAAATGGCGTTAGTTTTACGGAAATTTTAAAAGGATTTATGTCGCGATTTTTTAGATTATTAATTGTTGTAATTACGGGAAGCAGTATAGTATCTCAAGCCCAAGATAGTCGCTTTACACTTAACCTAGCCGTAGGTAAAAGCCTTTCTATGCGCGAAGTGGCTACCAAAATATTTGGGGAAACGAGAGGTGGAGAACTGGCTGATGACGGTCTTGGAGCCCAAATAGTAGCAAGTTACTATCCTACTAGAAGAATAGGATTGGCCGCTCGTTTTTCTTATAATCAAAACAATACCCGAGAAGAGGGCATTAAACTCGTTGCTTCGGGGCAGTATGGGGTGGTCAATCCTGTGGTTGTCTCCTCAGAGGGATGGACGGCACTCAGTGGGATGATTGGGCCAACATTGCGCTTAGGGGGTGAGCGCCTTGGTTTAGAAGGGCGTCTGTTGGTAGGATATGCTACGGTCAAAAGTCCCAATTTTACGACCAAAGGAACATTTCAGAATTATGACATCCAAGTCATAACCAATTCACAAAATGCCCAAGATTGGGCTTATGGGGCAGGAGCGACTTTTCATATAGGTATTACGTCTGCGGTAGCATTGGTAATTAATGCTGATGCTACGCTGATTAGTACTACTTTTAAAAATGTAAGTAATCAAGTGTCAACCACAGGTTTTCCAGAAGTAAATCAGCTGGTTAACATTGAGCAGCATGTAGGGGTTATGAATGTAACGGGTGGTTTACGATTCTCTTTTTAAGCAATTAGTCGATTCTATAGCGACTAAACTTTGCTTGTATACAAATTTTGTCTCTTCCAAAAAGAGGTGATTACACTATTTATTGTTTAGTTTGTAATGCTAATCTAAGCCGATGAGAGAAACCCTCGTCGGCCTTTTGTTGTTAATACAATTAGGGAATATTTTAGATTCTCAAGTTTTTTTCTCTTTTGGAGAAAGTATTCATATGCTCTCAACACACAATTTTCTTACGTTATATCAGAACGATAGCTTCGTTCAAATGATTATTAATCAAATAGCTAGTCAGCAGGCTCACGTCCAAGTAAAAGGCTTGGCAGGTAGTTTGGATGCTGTATTGGCAGGGGCGGTTTATCAAAGTTTGCCTCGTTTGTGTCTCTTCGTAACCAACGACCGCGAAGAGGCGGCTTACTTGCAAAATGACTTGCAGAATTTACTTGGAAAAGAGGTTTTGTATTATCCCACTTCCTACAAACGCCCTTATCACTACGAAGAAATCGAAAACGCCAATGTATTGATGCGGGCTGAGATTTTAAATAAACTCAACGTATCGACTCCTGAGCATCTTCTGATTGTGACCTATCCAGAGGCATTGTTTGAGAAGGTAATCAATAAGCGTTCTTTACTTTCTAATACTTTTACCGTAAAAGTTGGGGAAAGGCTGGATGCTCAATTTTTGCGTGAGTTTTTGTTGAGCTACGACTTTGAAATCACCGACTTTGTGTATGAAGCAGGACAGTTTTCGGTACGAGGGGGGATTATCGACGTGTTTTCATTTGCAAGTGAGCACCCTTACCGCATAGAGCTATTTGGCGATGAGGTGGAAAGTATCCGTTCGTTTAATCCTGACTCACAACTTTCGGTTGAGACCCAAAAGCAAATCAATATCATTCCAGATATTCAAAACAAGCTTACGCTAGAGACGCGTGAGTCGTTTTTGAGTTTTTTTCCTTCCAATGCTCTCCTTTGGTTTAAGGACGTTGAACTTACGCTTGAGGTCATTGAAGAATGTTTTGAAAAAGCGGAAAAGGCCCTAGAAAATGTGAAGGGAGGAGATATACAGCTAGTATCGGATCCAAACGAAATATTTGAAACAAGGAGAGGGTTTTTGAATCAAATCAAAAATTTTAAGACGATTGAGTTTGGTCGGCGTTTTTATAGCCCTTTTACCATAAAGGACGATAGTAATTTGCCAATTCGTGGTACGTGGGGGGCTAAACCGCAACCTTCTTTCAATAAAGACTTCAAACGTCTTATTGATGACTTATCAGAGCGCCAACACCAAGGATTTACAAACGTGATTGTGGCGGAGTCGGTCAAGCAGCTCGAACGCCTCGAAAAAATCTTTGACGAACTCGACCCTTATGTGAAGTTTCGTCCGATGAATATCTCCTTGCGAGAAGGATTTGTGGATGAGCAGCTAAAAATAGTGTGTTATACCGATCACCAAATATTTGCTCGGTTTCACAAATACCACGTCAAAGAAAAATTCAGCAAATCCAAAGCCCTTACGTTAAAAGAACTGAAGTCGCTCAAATCGGGCGATTTTGTGACTCACGTTGATTATGGTATTGGTCGGTTTGCGGGTCTTGAAAAGGTAGATGTGGGCGGAAAAGAGCAAGAGGCGATTCGGCTCGTGTACCGCGACAACGACATCTTGTTTGTGAGTATTCATAGCTTGCACAAAATCGCCAAATACACTGGCAAAGAAGGTGGGATAGTGACAATGAGCAAGTTGGGCTCACAAGAATGGGAAAATAAAAAATCAAAAGTAAAACGACAACTCAAAGACATTGCCCAAGAATTGATTGGGCTATATGCCAAGAGGCGTTCGGCCAATGGATTTGCTTTTAGTCGCGATACCTATTTACAAGCAGAGCTTGAATCGTCGTTTTTGTACGAAGATACTCCCGACCAAGCCAAATCGACATCTGACGTCAAAGACGACATGGAAAAACCACATCCTATGGATAGATTAGTATGTGGAGATGTGGGATTTGGCAAGACTGAAGTCGCTATTAGAGCGGCTTTCAAAGCCGTAACTGATAGCAAGCAAGTGGCGGTGCTAGTGCCTACGACGATACTGGCCATGCAGCATTACAAGACTTTTAGCGAACGACTTGCAGATTTTCCGGCTAGGGTAGAATACATCAATCGCTTCAAATCCGACAAGCAAATCAAGGAAATTCTGAAAGAGGTAGAAGCAGGAAGGGTGGATATATTGATTGGGACGCACCGGATTGTTAACAAAGATATTAAGTTTAAAGATTTGGGGCTGCTCATTATTGACGAAGAGCAAAAGTTTGGGGTAAAGGTTAAAGACCGACTCAAAGAAATGCGGATCAATATTGATGTATTGACATTGACGGCGACGCCTATTCCGCGTACGCTTCATTTTTCGTTGATGGGAGCACGAGATTTGTCAGTGATTGCTACACCACCTCCCAATCGCCAACCCGTGACCACAGAGGTACAAGTATTCAATGAAATATTTATCAGGGATGCGGTAAGTTATGAAGTAAACCGAGGAGGACAGGTATTTTTTGTGCATAATCGAGTCAATGATATAGAATCTATCGCAAACCTTATTTTGAGACTAGTACCAGAAGTGCGCATCGGCGTAGCTCATGGTCAAATGGAGGGCGAAAAACTCGAAAAAGTGATGATGAGGTTCATCGAAGGTGAATACGATATTTTGGTAAGTACCAACATCATCGAATCGGGTATAGATATTCCCAATGCCAATACCATTATCATCAATCAAGCGCATTATTTTGGAATGTCGGATTTGCACCAGATGCGTGGACGGGTAGGTCGTAGTAATCGGAAAGCGTTTTGTTATCTGCTTACGCCTCCTATTTCGCATCTAACTACCGATGCTCGTAAGCGTTTACAAACACTAGAAGAATTTTCGGAGCTAGGGGATGGCTTTAAGGTGGCTATGCGGGACTTGGATATTCGGGGTGCTGGAAATTTGCTTGGGGCAGAGCAAAGCGGTTTTATCAACGACCTTGGTTATGAGCTATATCATAAGATTTTGGACGAAGCCGTACAAGAATTAAAACAAACTACTTTCAAAGATTTGTTTGATTTGGGAGAGGCTGTTCAGGTAGTCAATACCGACTGTCAGATAGAAACAGACTTGGCAATTTTAATTCCTGATAGCTATGTGAAAAATATTTCTGAACGTTTGTCGTTATATACTCGTCTGGACAACATCGATAGTGAAGATGAGTTAAGTGCGTTTAGAGGTGAGGTTACAGACCGCTTCGGCCCGCTCCCTGAGGAAGTGAAAGGGTTAATAGAGATGGTGAAAATCAGGTGGATGGCCGAAGCGCTATTTATGGAAAAGTTGACCCTTAAAAACAACACGCTCAAAGGTTATTTTGTCACTACTGGCAATGATGCCTTCTTTCAATCAGATAAGTTTGGGCATATTCTCTCTCATATTCAGCGCAATCCAAAGCGTTTTGCGCTCAAAGATCTCAAAAATAAATTATTAGTAACTTGCTCAGATGTCAAAACCGTAGACGAAATGCGGACTATTTTAGAAGCCTTGACACTGAAATAAAATAAAAAAGCCCGAATCGAAAGATTCGGGCTTTTTTATTCAAAGAGGGTATTTATCCAGGGTACTTTTCCAGAATTTTGTTTACCTCACGAGGAAGCCTTTCGGTAATGTTGGCGGGACTACTCACCGCATTTTGAATAGAACCTCGCCAAACCAGTTTCTTGGTACGGGCATCTACCATATCTACTACGAGGGTGCCATCTTCATATTTTTCGGTACGAGTACGTCCCCATCCCCAATACCCAGGAGCCCATCCTCGCCATCCCCAGCGTCCCCATCCCATATAGGGACCATAAATAGGCGGATCGGTGACGGTTCGGGTTTTTTGCTGCACAAAAAAGTGATAACCAATCAGCAAGTCTGGAGAATCTTCATCTTTTTGTAAGCCTTTTTCAGAAAGGGAATTGTCAACGACCATCTCTACATTTTGGGTGGCGATGTCATTATAATAAAGAGGATTTTTCCCTGCTTTTACGTCGGGCTCCATGAAAGCATACGTCTTGTATTTAGATAAATCGGTCTTTGAACGAGATACTTTTACGGTATTACAGCTCATCACTGCAAGTATAATCACTGTACTTATTAAGAGCGTTTTCATAGCGTGTTTTGATTGAATTAAATGTCAGTACTTATTTTCTAAGTGTTTTATTACTAATAATATACCATGTCTCAAATGGGGAAGAATGAGTACTAAATAGAAGCAAAAGAGGGGATATGCTATGCTAAATAAGAGAGTATGGGTAAAATTTTTCGCAAAAAAAATGTTTTTTAATTTGTACTTAGTCTAAATAATGTAGAAGTTTGCGTCGGTAAATGAAAAAGCCTAAAAACGATGTTAAACATTTCTTCATTCTCAAAATTTTCATTGGTAGCGGTTGTAGCTTTAGGACTAGGCGCTTGTTCAAAAGAAGACGAAACCGTACCACAGCTACGAAAATCAATTGATTATAGCACCCTTACAGAGACTACACCTTACAGTAGTTTGTTTGTGGACGAAACGGGCACAACCACCGTTGATTTAGCCAATGGCAATAATCGCTATAAGATGTTTCAGGCACTTAATACCTACATCAGCTCCTCAATCAGTGGCAATAAGCAGATTGATGCTACGGTCTTAAAAAATATGTATGCCAATACAGGCAGCCCCTTTGCGGACAGTACTAAACTAAATACTTCAGGGGTACAGTTACGTAATGTAACCGCCTCTTCTTGGTCTACTACAGAAGCAGAAAAAGTAAGGGCTCACATTGATACTTACATTAGTGCAGTAGCCGAAGCAAGTAAATCAGTAACTGCCGTGGCCGAAAAAGGCAAAGCTGGAAAACTAGGTACTTACTTGGTAGATGCCAAAGGAATTGAACCTATCCAAATCATTCAGAAGTCATTGATTGGTGCTTTACAGTATGATTATATTGGCAATGTGCTCTTAACCAAAGGGTTGGATGCTGATAACTCTAAAGTATTGACGGGGAAAAATTACACCCAACTTGAGCAAAATTGGGATGAAGCTTATGGCCTTTTGACCCTCAATCAGGTATTTTTGAAGGGTTCAACAGATGCCCAAAGAGGAACTACCGAATTTGCGTTGGGTTCGTATATCTGGGAATACAACAAGGGCGCTTATGCTAAGATATTCCCTGCTTTTTTGAGAGGCAGAGCGGCGATTGTCAATAATGATAAAGTGGAGCTTAAAAAACAAGCTGACTTTATCAAAGCTGAGATGGAAAAAGCAATTGCCTCGGCGGCACTTGGATACTTAGGGCCTAAATACGTAAATGCCCAAACGGAAGCAGCTCGTGTACATGCGATTGGCGAAGGGTTAGGGTTTATTTATTCATTGCGTTTTGCCACAATCAACGGCGCTGACGCTACCTTCTCCGACAATATCCTCAAGGCTTTAATCTTAGATGCCCCTAATGGCTATTGGGACTTGACGCCTGCCAAAATCTCTGCTGCATCAGACGCGATTAAAGCAAAATTTAAACTTTAAAAAACTAAAATACAGTTGAGTGATGAGAATAATCTTAGTTGATTATCAATCACTTATTCAAATATCCGTTTACCAAAAGGAGGACAGAGCATCCGTAGTTGCTTTGTCCTCCCTTGTCGCTTAAAAACCCTATGTTAAAATCGAAACATACTTTATTAAAAACGAGTGTTTTGGTATTGTTCGGAATGCTGATTTGGGCTTGTTCTAACAATGACACCCCTCAAGAACCGGAGCCTACTGATACTTCCAAAGATCGAAAAGTATTACTAACGCATTTGGCGGATAATATTATCATTCCTTCTTATGCCAATTTCAAAGTGAAGTTTGATGCAATGAATAGTAAGTCGCAAGCTTTTGCAGCTAAACCGGATGCTACTACATTGGGTGAGTTTCGTCAGGCTTGGCGTGAGGCTTATATCGAATGGCAAAAAGTGGAGTTGTTTGACGTAGGTCCTGCCAATCGAGTGGCTATGCGAAATTTTTATAATATTTACCCCACTAGCGTAGCAGGTATCACGCAGTATATAGCCGACCCGTCGGTCAATTTAGAAGTAGCAAGTTCTTATGACAAGCAGGGATTTCCGGCATTAGATTACTTGCTCAACGGAGTAGGCACAACCGACGCCGAAACGGTAGCTTTTTACACCAATGCTACCGACGGTGCTAAGCGTTTGGCGTACATAAAGCGCATCGTGGATCACATGAATGCTTTGATTACCAAAGTAATAAGTGATTGGAACGGGAGCTATCGCGAAGAATTTACGACCAAAACAGGTTTAGACATTGGCTCGCCAATGGGAGAGTTAGTGAATGGGTATGTGCTTCATTATGAGCGTTTTATTCGTTCGGGGAAGTTTGGGATTCCATCAGGTGCTATGCTTAATGGGGTAATCGCTCCCGAAAAAGTAGAAGCTTTTTATAAGAAAGATATTTCCACTGTTTTGGCCCAAACGGCTCATCAAGCCGTAGTAGATTTTTTCAATGGTAAAAACGTAAAAACAAGCACAGAAGGGCCTTCTTTCAAAACCTACTTAGATGCTTTGGGAGCCAAAGACAGTGCCACTGGCAAGACCTTGTCCGAAATCATCAATGCGCAGTTTGGGGTGAGCAAATCCAGAATGGATGCCCTCAAGTCTAATCTTTATGAAGAAGTAAAAACCAATAATACTGCCGTAGTCCAAGTATATACCGAAATGCAAAAAGCGGTTAGAATGCTTAAAGTCGACATGACCGCCGCTATGAGTATTGTGATCACTTATACCGACAATGACGGTGATTAGGAAGTAATTGATGAGAGCTATTTTTACATTTTGATGTCATCTTATTTTCAAAAATCAGTATCAGCCGCACCGCTTGCCGTTTTTAGGATTGTTTTTGGGTTGATGCTTTTGGGAAGTGTGGTGCGGTTTTGGGCTAAAGGGTGGATTGAACAACTCTACATTCAGCCGCGCTTTTTTTTTCCTTTTTATGGCTTTGAATTTGTCAAACCACTGGGTGAATATACCTACGTGGTTTTTGCTATTTGTGGACTTTCGGCTTTATTAATGGCGTTGGGGTGGTTTTATCGTTGGGCAAGTGTAGGGCTTTTCTTGAGTTTTACTTATATCGAACTTATCGATAAATCCACTTACTTGAATCACTATTATTTTGTGAGTCTGATATGTTTGATGCTTATTTTTCTGCCAGCTCAGGTCTATTTTTCGGTAGATGCGTTCCAAAATCGGGTTCGAGTGGCTGATAACATTCCGCTATGGTGTCTTGATGCGTTGAAGTTGATGGTGGGTATTTTGTATTTTTATGCCGGTTTGGCAAAACTAAACAGCGATTGGTTGTTGCACGCGGTGCCCCTGAAGATATGGCTTCCAGCCCGCAATGATTTACCCATTATTGGCTTCTGGTTTAATCACCCAATCGTCCCTTTTGTTTTTAGTTGGTTGGGTTGTATTTATGATTTAAGCATTCCTTTTTTACTCTGGAATCGTCTTACTAGACTTTGGGCTTATGGAGCGGTGGTTGTTTTCCATTTGCTTACGGCGATTCTTTTCCCGATTGGTATGTTTCCTTATGTCATGATTGTGACGGCGCTTGTGTTTTTTTCTGCAAAATTTCACCAAAAAATCATTGAAATAATAGGCAATACAATAGGGGTATCGGAGGCTTTTATGTATCCTCGTCAAATCTTCAAATATGCGTTTGCGAGTCAAAGATTGTTGTTAGGAATGTTTGGTGTATTTTTTTTGATACAACTTAGCTTTCCATTTCGGTATTTATGCTACCCTGGAGAGTTGTTTTGGACCGAGGAAGGGTATCGGTTTTCGTGGCGTGTGATGCTGATGGAAAAGGCAGGTTATGCGCAATTTACGGTCAAAGACGTTTCTGGCCGACAAGTCATCGTCAACAATAGTCAGTTTCTGACGCCTTTGCAGGAAAAAATGATGGCTACGCAGCCTGATATTATTTTGCAGTATGCGCACATTTTACGGGATTATTACAAAAACCAAGGCTTTCATGCACCGCAAGTGTACGTGGATTCTTATGTAGCTCTAAATGGTCGCTTGGGACGTCCTCTCATCGACCCGCGTGTAGACTTAGCCAAAGAAAGAGAATCTTTTAAACACAAATCGTGGATTATTCCATTCAATGATGAAATTAAAGGTTTATAACTATAAAATCGTTACGAGTTATTTGTTGAATATTTCTTGTAACTGTTTAGTAATCAATAATTTTTGTCAAGAGAATATTTTTAAAATGAGGAGAATTCTAATAATGAAATGGAGGAAATACTCATTTCCAAATTATCGAATTTTTAAATTAGTATCTCTAGCCAATCTCCTTGTTTTGAGTTTGTTATCAGCTACGGCATTTGCCCAATTTCGAGTGTCGGGCGTAGTGCTTTCGCAGCAAGATAGTAGTGCCGTCAAAGGCTGTGCCATTTATTTGGAAGGACGACAAGAAGGCGAACGCTCTACTATTACCAACGAAAAAGGGGAATTTTCTTTCGGAGATTTATCCAATGGTAATTACACATTACAGCTTATTTCGTCCGATTTTAAAGCACTTAAATATCCTTTTAGGGTAGAAGGTAAAGACCAAACCTTGCGTTTACTATTGCAAGGGCGTCAGGAGCGTCTCGACGAAGTTGTCATTAAAGACAAACAGACTGATTTTGGTTTTACGCGGATGAGAGGTGTCGAAAGCATGGGTATCTATGAAGGGAAAAAAACAGAGGTGATTATTCCAGAACAACTCGTAGCCAACCTTGCTACCAACAATGCCCGTCAGGTATATGCGCGGGTAGCAGGATTGAATATTTGGGAGAATGACGGTGCAGGTTTGCAGTTGAGTATCGGAGGGCGGGGATTGGACCCCAATCGTACGTCCAATTTCAACGTTCGTCAAAATGGCTATGACATTAGTGCCGATGCTCTCGGCTATCCCGAAAGCTACTACACACCTCCAGTAGAAGCGATTGGACGAATTCAGATTGTGAGAGGGGCTGCTTCGCTGCAATACGGAACGCAGTTTGGCGGACTGCTCAACTTTGTGATGAAAAAGCCTAATCCTACTCGCAAACTGGAATTGTTGGCGCGGCAAAGCGTGGGTTCTTTTGGGTTTTATAATACCTTCACAAGTGCAAGCGGAACCGTCGGAAAATTGAGCTATTATTCTTTTTTTCAGTATAAAAGAGGCGACGGCTGGCGTGCCAATTCTCATTTTGATAATGTTACGCTTTATGCCGATGTAGATTATCGGCTGTCGGAAAAAAGTGTGGTAGGGATTGACATCACCCACATGAGTTATTTGGCGCAGCAACCCGGAGGATTGACCGACGGGATGTTTCGAGACAATCCACGACAGACCAACCGCGAACGCAATTGGTTCAAGGTAAACTGGAACTTGATGGCGATGCATTTTGACCACAAGTTTAGCATCAATCAAGAGTTTAATTTGCGATTGTTTGGGCTTTTGGCCAATCGTTATTCATTAGGATTTCGGCCCAACCGCGTTGCCACCATCGATGATAACTCTGAGCGGGATCTCATCAAAGGGGATTTTAAAAACTGGGGTGCGGAGGCTCGCTATTTGAATCGGTATTTTATCAAAAAAAGCCTTTCGGTATTGTTGGCGGGAGTACGCTATTATCACGGGTTCAATCATAGTCAGCAAGGACTCGGTAGTACAGGAAGAGATGCCGATTTTAGTTTTGTAGAGCCAGAGAGATTCATTACCTATGATTATCGTTTTCCTAATCGAAATGTGTCTGCTTTTGTAGAAAATGTGTTTTATCTCAATGACCAATGGTCGATTACGCCGGGGTTACGTTATGAATATATCTATACTACTGCGGATGGTTTTTATGGAAATATTACCCGCGATTTGGCAGGAAATATCCTAAATATACAGCGAACTAACGAATACCGTACCAACGGACGACAATTTGTGTTGGGTGGGGTAGGGGTGAGTTACAAGCCTCATAGCCAGATAGATATTTATGGAAATGTCTCCCAAAACTATCGCTCTATTACTTTTAGCGACATGCGCATTGCGAATCCGTCGCAGGTCATCGACCCCAACATGAAAGATGAAAAGGGCTATTCGATAGATTTGGGCGTAAGAAGCCAACAAACCACTTTCTATAATTATGACATTGGAGTGTTTTATCTTAATTATAATAATCGTATCGGCGAAGTACAATTTTATGATGAAAACAACCGTGTTTTGCGGTTGAGAAGTAACATTGGTCAGGCGATTATTATGGGCGTAGAATCTTACGCCGAGGCCGATTTTTGGCGACTACTACGACCTGAAACCAAAAACGTAAGCGGGGTGATTTTTACAAATGTTGCCTACATCAAATCAGAGTACAAAGCGAGCCAAATGCCCGGTATCCAAGGAAATCAGGTGGAATTTGTCCCTAAAATCAACCTAAAAAGTGGCCTACGGGTAGCGTACAAAAACCTGAAAGCATCTTATCAGTTGACTTACCTTACTGAGCAGTTTGCGGATGCTACCAATGCCCGTGAGGGGGGAGTAGCGGGAGTCGTAGGCGTGATTCCGACTTACAAAATCATGGATTTAAGCCTTTCGTATGAATTTAGGAAGTACCGGATAGAAACAAGTCTCAACAATCTGGCCAACGAAATGTACTACACTCGGCGTGCCACAGGCTATCCTGGTCCCGGAATTTTACCTTCTGATGGCCGTAGTTTTTATTTGACTTTGCAAGTAAAGTTATAAGTTGGTTTGATCAAATGATGATTACTCTTTACTTCCATTGTGATTTGCCCACCAATAAAGAGGCGGGATGATAAGGGGTGCAAAAATCAAGGTGCTTGTCAGTCCCCCAATGATTACGGTGGCCAATGGTCGTTGTACGTCAGAGCCAATGCCGCTTGAAATCGCGGCAGGGATAAGCCCCAGAATCGCTAGCACAAGAATAGACAAAATAGCTCTTAATTGCTCTTTTGATATCTGATTGATGAGTGATTGCGAAACCAAGCCGCTACTTGCGGCTCTATTTAATGCCGAAACCAACAATACACCCGCCATCACTGATATTCCGAAAATAGACACAAAGCCCACCCCAGCCGATACATTAAAATAATACCCTCTAATAAGCAAGGCTATAATTCCGCCCGCAAGGGCAAACAAAACACAGCTTGTAGTAATGAGTGTATGCGTAAAATTTTTGTAAAGCATAAACAAGAATACAAATACCACGACCAAGGTGAGTGGAATGGTCAATGCCAATTGTTTTCCAGCTCGTTCTAGGTTTTCGTATTGACCGCCATAGACAATTTCGTAGCCTTTCGGAATATGGATTTCTTTTTCAATTCTCTTTTGAAGTTCTTTTACAAACCCGCCTTGATCTCTACCTCTGATGTTGGTTCGTACCGTGATCATTCGTTTGTTGTTATAGCGGTAAATGTTGGTTTGTCCTTCCACAAAATTGATTTCGGCGAGCTGTGCCATTGGGATAAGTGAACCATTGGCAGACGGAACAAGTAGTTTTTTTATTTCATCAATGTTATTTCGGAATTGGGGCAAGTAGCGAATTACGATATCGTAGCGTTTGGTACCGTCATAGAGTACAGAAATATTTTTGCCCCCGATTGCGGCCTCAATCATATTTTGAATATCCGAGACATTGATGCCATACCGGGCGGCATAGGCTCTATTGATTTTAATGGCAAGTTGCTCTTGTGTACCTTCCTGCTCAATATTTACGCCTTCGCTTCCTGACATTGATTTTACCACCCTCGCGATGCTATCGGCCTTAGTACGCATCATTACCAAATCATCGCCTATGATTGAAACGGCAAGGTCGGCAGCGCTACCCGTAACGATTTCCATCACTTGATCAATGATAGGCTGGCCAGAGGTGAATTTTACGCTGGGCAATGCTCTTTCTAATTTAGCGCGAACTTGTTTTACCAATTCTTTTTTTGAAATGGTATCACTCCACAAATGATAATCTTTTAATCCAACCAAAATTTCATTTCGGTTGGGTGGGAAAGGATCTGTGCCATCGTCGTTTCTACCTGTTTGGGTAATCACAAAAGATATTTGGGGGTATTGGGCAATAATACTACGAATCGCGGGAGCATATTTCGCATTTTCTTGAATGGTGATTCCGGCAGGAAAATTTCCGCGAAGAAATATGGAACCTTCATCTAGCTCGGGCAAAAACTCGCTCCCTAGCTTTAATCCTAAGGAGATTAGTAACAATACTACTCCAAAACCAACTAAAACTGTTCTTTTATAGTGTTTTAAAAGCTCAGAAAGAGTTTTTTCATAGAAATTTTCAATTGCTTCAAGAACTCTATTTTTGTGTTCTTGAAAGGGTTTGTCAGGATTGGAAATGGCTTTGTGATAAACAAAGGAAATCAAAACCGGAATGAAAGTTAAGGCTGCAATCATGGAGCCAATCACCGCAAAGGCCAAAGTCAATGCCATAGGGGTAAATAATTTGCCTTCGACACGGGTCATTAACAAAATCGGTATGTAGGCCAAAATAATGATAGTGACCGAAAAAAAAATCTCTCTGCTTACCTCCTGTGCTGAAAATAGGGTGATTTTTTGGATACCTTCTTTTTTTTCATTGAGGGTTGTCGTTCGATATTTTCTTATCAAGTGCTCCGTCATTACGACTGCGCCATCTACTATAATCCCGAAGTCAATCGCCCCTAAAGAGAGGAGATTGGCAGGAATACCCGTAAACCACATGATAATAAAAGCAAAAAGCAATGAAAATGGAATGGTAAAAGCCACTACCAATGCACTTCGCACACTTCCCAAAAAGAAAATCAAGATAATAATGACGATACTTACTCCTTCAAAGAGGGTTTTGCCAACGGTATGTAAAGAATGGTCAATTAGAAAACTGCGGTCGTAAAGCGTTCTAATTTTGACTCCTTCGGGCAATTCATGTTCTTTCAACTCAGCTATTCGCCGCTTAAGCTCTACCAATACTTCACTTGGGTTCTCGTATCTTCGGAGGAGTATGATTCCTTCTACCCCGTTGTTTACATTTATATTTTCATTCGTAACAGTATACCCCAAAACACCGCTTGGGGGAGGGGGCGTAATTTCTACGCTTGCTACATCTCGGACAAAAATAGGAATTCCGTTGTCGGACTGTAAAACGATGTTTTCGATGTCAATTTCATTTTTGATAGCGCCCAATCCGCGAACCGCAAATCCCTGTCCTCCTCTTTCGATGAGATTTCCGCCCGTATTTTGATTATTAGATTTAATGGCATTTTCGACGTCAGAAATTGTCAAGTTATATTTCCGTAATTGATCGGGGTAAGTAAGAATATGGAACTGCTTTAAAGGCCCGCCAAAAGTCACAATATCGGCGATACCGGCGGTTTGAAGTAAATAAGGCTTAATGACCCAATCTTGTAAATCTCTTAGCTGAATTGATGAAAAATTGGGGGGAGCTTCTACTACATAACGAAAAATCTCGCCTACTGCCGTTGACAAAGGAGCCAACTCTGGCGTTACTCCGTCGGGAAGTTGGGCAGTAGCCAAGCGCTCTATCACTTGTTGGCGCGCAAAATAATCGTTCGTTTTGTCTTTGAAAGTAAGTTGAACCACCGATAATCCAAAAATGGTTCGGCTTCTACGATCCAAAACATTGGGCGTGTTTTGTAAGGCTCTTTCAATCGGAACCGTTACTTGCTGTTCGACTTCTTCGGCAGCGCGCCCTGGATATTGAGCTACGATGATGACATTTGTATCAGCAATATCGGGGTAGGCTTCAATTTTGAGTTGGGTAAAACAAAAATAGCCAGCCACCATTAGTGCCACACTGAGACCTACTACCAACCAGCGGTTTTTTAAGGAAAATATGAGAAGATTTTTAAGCATAATTTACCATCGGGTTAGTAGCCAAAAGATAGCCCTTTGAGTTGCATTACACCTTCTGTAGCGATTTCGGTACCATTGGCGAGTCCGTTAAAAACAATGATTCGGTCGCCAATTTGTTGCCCAATCTGAATTTCTTTGCGTTCAAATTCATTGATTGATTTTTTGATAAAAACATACTGTTTGCCTTGAATGGTTATCAATGAATTTTTGCTAATATTTATAAAATTGGCTTCACTCAAACCAAATGAAACATTGGCAAACATCCCCGCTTTCAATTGATTTGTTGCATTGGTTACTAAGATTCTCACTTTCATCATTCGGGTAGTATGGTCTACCACGTCTGCCACGGCATCTATTTTGCCGATGAATTTTTCGTTGGGAAATGCCGTAAAAACGATGTTACAAGATTGGCTCACTTTAATTTTCTCAATTTGATTTTCAGGTATCTCACAGATGATATAGGCCGTTCCTACTTTTGCTCTTCGTAATATTTCGGGATTAAATCCCCCTGATTTTAAGATAGATTCATGTTCGATAATCCCAGCTTTAGCATTCGATAATTCAGTTTGAGCTACTTGTAAGTCAGTTTGTGAAGATGTACGTTCTGTTTCTGCAATCAACAAATCCGTTTGCGCATCTGCTACTTCTTTACCCGTAGCTACTCCGTGGGCTGCTAAATCTTTAAAACGGGCTAGCTCGACTTGCTTTTGTTTAATAATGGCGTCTTTCTGCTGAATGATGCCTTGTTTTTGCCTGATAATCCCCGCCTGTTGTGTGATACTAATCTGGTGTTGGATGATTTGGGTATAATTGCTGGCCAACTCTGGATTGTCAAACAAAATGATATTTTGTGAAGCCCCCTCACTAGAATATACAACTGTAGCCGCTATTTTGCCCGGAGCTGTTAGTTCAGCCTCTATATTAGCCATGTTGACTTTTTCGGTTTTGAAAAAAGAAACAATAGTCGTGTCAGGAAAAATAATATTCGTTCCGCTATTTTTTAAAATAGGAGAGGTCTGGTTATTACTTATTTTTTGTTCATTCTTCCCGCAGGAGATGAACAAAAAAATAAATATAAATAGATAAACTAATTTTTTTATCATTGTGCCAATTGATTAATTAAACCTGTTACGTAAAGTAGCTGAATGTAGCTTTGTCTATATGATTGGTTTGCTTCATAATATTGTTGCTGTGTTTCCAGCCAACTACGTTGTGCTTCCAGAAAATCTACGATAGTGGTGCCGCCTTTTAAATAAGCATATTTTACATTGTCCAAAATGGTTTGCGATTGTTGTAAAAGCAAATTAAAACTTTCAAGGTTTTGTTGTTGCAATTGAAAGTTTGCAAATGCAACTTTGATTTCGGTTTGGATTTTGGATTGAGTAACGAAAAGCTGTTTTTCTGCTTGCTCTTTTAGTAAATATGATTTTTTTATTTCGCCTTGATTTCGATTAAAAATAGGTAATTCAATAGTGGCAAAAATGCCGAAATAAGGAATGGCGTTTTGAGGGTTCCAAATGAAGCCAATTTCGGGCTGTGGAAAGGCAAGAGATTTTTGTAATTTTATATTGCTACTAGCTACTTCAATTAAAGACTTTATGGTCTGAATGTCGCTTCTACTTTGCAAAGATTGTGCGAGTAAATTATCAATATTAGAAGCTATAGTAAATAAAGTACTATCTCTAGTGTCAACGCTTATTTGTTCCTGAATTCCTAATAGCAATTTTAATTCATCGAGTCGGTTGATTACATCTTGAGAGGCGGTTTTGGCCTGTATAGAAAATTGTTTGGCTAATAGCTCCGTGCGGAATAAATCTGTTTGGGTAATCACCTCATTTTTGTACCTCATTTGATTTTTTATAATCAGGCTATCAATATTAGTTTTGGCAATTTGAATGATATCTAATTTTTTTTGAGCTATCCATACTTCAAGCCATTTTATGGATACTTCTGCAAAAAGATTGCGCTCGGTCTCAAAATAATATTGATTGGTATAAGCCACATTTTTAGTCGCAACCTCAATTTTGTAGGTACGTTGAGCAGTAGTTTGAAAAGGCTTGGTCAATTGCCACCAAACCTGACGATTTTTTGTATTATACCAATCTGTATTTGGGAACAATTGGGTGTGCTTAATCAGCTGTAAAGTCTGATTGTTTAAAATGGGATTAGGACGAAGTTTGGCCGAAGTGATTCCCGTCTGCGCAATACTTATATTTAACTGCTCAGTTTTGAGCGTAGGATTGTTGTTTCTAGCCGTCTGTAGTGATTTTTGTAGGGTATATTTGTCTTGTGCTATTGCTTTCAAGCAATGGCACAAGATACAAACCCCCATGAATATATGCCTTAACGAAAATTGCATTGTTTACGCCTATGAATTATTGGGCGCAAAAGTCGGCTTATTGTCAGTCAGTGTCTGTTAGAAAATCAATAGAAAAAAATTAGAATTTTATTAGAATGGCATCATAGATGAGGCAATTCAATCCGAAATTCACTCCCTTTCGACGGCACAGACGTTGCTGTAATGGTACCTTTGTGAAGTTGGATGATTTTTTGAGTCAACGAAAGCCCGATGCCATTTCCGTCGGCAATTTTTTTGTTTTCGCCGCGAAAAAATGGCGTAAAAATGCTTTTTAAGTCTTCTTCTTTAATCCCTACTCCTTTGTCTGAAAAAACAAAGACGATAGTTTTATCGACAAAAGAAACAGAAACCGTACTTTGATGGTCATTTGAAAACTTACAGCCGTTTTCAAAAAGGTTCACAAAAGCCGTTTTTAATAAATATTCGTTTCCATTTACCGAAATCTCATCTTCGTTTTCGAAATAGTAAGCAAAATGAATATCTATTTTATAGAGGGGGGTGGCTTGTTGTAGCTGTAGTCGGGCATCTAAAAGTACTTCATCAATCCTTACGGGTTTAAAAGAAATCTTAGAAGGATCATAACTAGCTTTGGCAAAATCAAGCAAACTATTTGAAAGACGAACCAATTTTTTAGCATCGCTCAAAGCGTTTTGAACGGCAGATTTATACTCTTCAATGCTGCGTTTTTTATGGATAGAAAGTTCTAATTCAGTTATGATTGCAGCGAGAGGTGTGCGTAGTTCGTGGGAGATATTGGATACAAAATGTTGCTGAGCATCAAAGGAGTTTTCCAGACGACTCAACATCTCATTGAAAGTGTTTGCCAATTCTGAAAGCTCATCTTTACTACCGTTGTTATTGAGACGTAAATCAAGGTTAGTAGCGGATATAAGTTTAGCTTGACCTATCATATCTTTGATAGGATCGAGCGCTTTTTTAGAAAAAAAATAACCGGCTAGGTAAATAAATAAGATTGAAATTGTGAAAGCAAAAATGATGTTTTTGAATAAACTGTTGAGTTTTTTATAACCATATTGATCGTACGAAGCGGCGATAATAATATAATCTTTGTTGCTAAATGTGTGCCGTAATCCCACTACTTGCCAGTCGTCTTGATAAAACTCCTTTTCTCGGTTTTGATAAATTTCTTTTATCATTTGAGGCGTTTCTTTTACAAAATCAATGTCTACTGCATCATGATAAATGAGGTTGAAAGAAGTGTCGTAAATAGTAACTTCAACCTCATTCAAAATTTGACGATTGCTTTTGTAAATATTCTGTAATACTGCCGCGTCAACTTGTGCATCAAAAAATAAGTCAGATTTTGTAAGTGCTTCTTTTTTTAAAGAAGAGAAAAATGCTTTTTCCCGGTTTCCTTTGGCAGAATAATAGATAATAGAAGCAAAGGCCAGTAATATAGCGGCCATGATAAGTGTGAACAACAAAGTAAGACGTGTCCTAATTTTCATTGTTTTGCTCTTTCAATATAAAACCCATTCCTGATTTTGTGTGGATGAGTTTTTTGTTGAAATCTTTGTCAATCTTTTTTCGTAAGTAGTTAATATAAACATCAATAAAATTGGTTCCTGTGTCAAAATGGGTGTTCCAGACTTTTTCGGCAATTTCCACTCTTGACAAGACTCTTTCAGTATTGTGAAGCATATATTCTAAGAGATTAAATTCTTTTGGGGTGAGATTTATTTCAATGCCGTTTCGTTTTACCGATTTTGTGTGCAAATTCATTTCAAGGTCGGCATATTTTAATACATTACCATTATGATTTAAGATTTTGTTGTTTCGCTTTAATAAAGCACGGATTCTAACTAAAAGCTCTCTAATTTCAAAAGGTTTTACCAAATAGTCGTCAGCGCCAGCATCAAAACCCTCCACTTTATCATCAGTGGTGCCCAATGCCGTCAGCATGATGATAGGCATGTCAGGTTTGCTTTCGCGAATTTGTTTACACAAATCTAATCCGTCAATTTTGGGCAGAATAATATCCGTAATTATGAGGTCATAATGATTTTGCAAAACTAATTTTTTCCCAGAAAGACCATCATAGGCAATAGTAGTCTTGAAACCTTGCTCTTCTAGCCCTCTTTGTATGAGCTCTGCAACTCGCGCGTCGTCTTCTACAATCAATATTTGCATCTGCCTAGAAATGAGATGTTAGATATTCTATTTAATCTCCGACACCACCACATAATTGCCCGTTCGGGTGATTCCGTATTGGAGCCATTTGGATTTGTGGCTACGATCAAACGCAAAACCCTGGCCTTCGCTGATGGTAGGTATTTTTTTGATATACTCTAAAGTAGCTCCTCTGGAGGGTAATTTGAGTACGTATAGCTCAGGCTTGTCGTGGCCGGTGCAATAGAGCAAGCCGTCTTTGCCCCAAGTACCTCCAGAAGTACTTTTTGGTGAAAAGGCTTCTAAAAGCAAAGCAGGAAAAGCCCAAGAAGCAACTTGTTGCCATTGAGACGTAAATTTGACGAGGGTAGTCCAACGATTGTCGCGCCCACCGTCCGAATTTTTGTCGGAGTAATTGGCAAAAGCTACCCACCAATGCCCCTGATAAAAATCAATCCAAGTAGCTGAGCCCGGAAAAAGACCAAAACTGTGGGTATCAATATGTTTGAGGGTAGTTTTGTCAAAGATTTCGATGGAGCTATTCATGGGTTTGTCGGGATAGTTGGAATGCGCACAATAGAGCTTGTTCCCAATCACGATACCGCTATTGAGATGTTTGAGTAGTCCCGTCGAATCTTTCCACGCCGCTACCTGTTTGGCACTTGCCTTGGTATGTTTGGTAATGGAGGTGTTGTTGATGACATAAAAATGCTCCGCATCTACAGCTACTCCTTGTTTGACCTCTGCGAGTTGGAAACGTTGAATTTCGTGGGCGGTTTGAGCCTGTACAGTTAGAGGTAAAGTCAGCCCAGTGAGTAAAATCAGAATTTTATACATTGTTATAATAATAAAGACTATATTCAGAAAGCGGCCTCTAGCCTTCTCATACCTACTAGCTGTTGGTTTTGGGGGAGTAATTTTTAGTCTCCATTGTCTTATGCACAAGATAGATTTTTCTTTTCAAAACAAATTTGACATTCATGAGTCATTCTACAAAACTGCGTGCAAAGCGCGTATTTTCCTTCTTTTTTTCAGTGGCTATGTTTTTCGGTGCTACTACCTTTGCCCAAACGGCCACTTTGGCCGATGTGTCTTTTATGAAAGGGCATTGGCTAGGTACTTTCAATGGAGGGCCTATTGAGGCATTTTGGGCTGCTCCCGCCGGCGACAACCTGACAGGCTTCATGCGGATGATGAAAGACGACAAAGTAACCATGTACGAAATGCTCGTTTTTGAACAAACCGCCAAAGGACCCATTGTATTGGTAAAGCATTTCAAGCCAGGTTTGATTGCCATGGAGGAAAAAGAGATTTCGGATCGTTATCGTTTTATTGAAGCCAAGAAAGGTCAAGCTCTTTTTGAAAAAGAAGACGCTTCAGTGCGTATCATTTATGAGCATCGTAGCGAAAACCAGCTTGTCATTCAGCGGGGCAAACAAGAAAACGGTAAGTGGGTTTTTATGGATTTGTTTGTTTTTAACCGTGTGAAATAACCTACTTGGGGACTGCAAGCAGCACATTGCTGACTGCTCTTTCGCCTGCGTGGTCAAATTTTTTGTTGTCACTCGGATAGTTGACCACCCCTTGGTCGGCGATCCACATCGTAGTAGAGCCGCCTCCGTCGAGATTGAGGGCGTCGCGGCAGCCTAGTTGCCGCGCCAAAAAGGTAAGTTCGGGTAAGTTCACCCCAAAAGATTGGGACGAGCGCCCATCCACAGTGATAAGCAAAACCTTGTTGTGATGTGTAATACAGACACAAGTACGAGGATGCCGATTATCGTTAAATGCGTTTTTGTCCAGCGTTTCAGGCTGTCCATTAAGCAGGAGCAACGGCCCCGATAGCATTACATCTTTGTAAGGAAGGTGGTATTCCCAGCCTACTTGTGGTTGGCCTTTCAAAATTTTAAGTTTTTTGTGAGCAATGACCACGGCGGCTTTTCCATGAAATGCCGCCGTGCTTCCTTTGAAAGCTCTCGTTGTATCAGTGATATACCCTCGGCTTTTAAAAAAATCGACCGAACCACCATTTTTTACATCAAAAAATCCTCCGTTGACTCCCACAATAGCCCCGTTCTCTTGCGCTATTTTGCTAGCAGGGCGGAGTTGACCTTTGGTTTTGTCGGTTTTTTTGAGAGAATCGGCCGTAGCAAGTGCCCATGAAAATTGTCGGCTTTTGAGAGGCAATTCCAAGATATTGATGCTTTGATTGGCCTTAAAAAGCTCATTGTTTTGGAAGTGTATCTTCTTCCAAATGATACCCTTGGTTAAGTTTTGTATCTCCCAGGAGCCTTGTACCAAGGCAGTTGAGTCGCTGTCAGTTTGGGCTTGCAGATAGGAGACGGTTAGAAGTAATAAAAACAGAATCGGTTTCATTTTATTTTCTAATTTTGTGGCATAATTCGTTGGGAAGGTAGAAGTAAAAAGCTATAAAAACGGACAAAAGTAGAAACAAACTTAATCATAATCGCTTCGGCGACTCATAATTAACCAGCAACAGTTAACAAAAAAAATCAATGGCAAAAGTTCCCGTAAATAAACATCAGCCTGTCTATCAAATGCCTACCTCACCTTTGGCGGTGAAGACCAAGAAGTTTGGTTTGGATAAAAAACAATACGTAAATATCGCAATGCAACAACTCTGGGAGCAGCAAAAAGTGTGGACCTTGCTACCGCTTGGGTTGTTGTTAGTGAATGCAATTTTGGGTATCACGGGGGTCTATCCCAATATTTGGGCTTATATCGTTATTATTTTGGGGGCATTGTTGTATGTGGGTTTTTGGTGGGTACAATATACCGGTGTGACGCAGCTCGAACAGTACAAACAGTTGTTTGACAAGTATATGTACGAAATAGACAGCCGTCAGATTTTGGTCAAAACCAATGCCAAAGAAGGGGGAATCATGCAGTGGGAGCAAATCAAAAGTGCTTATAAACACAAAGATGCCTATGTGCTTGTGATGGGAAAAGGGCAATTCCTGCACTTCCCAACTTCGGTGTTTAATTCCGAGCATGATATTCGGCTTTTTGAACGGATTCTCAAACAAAAGAATCTGTTGGTAGAAGATAACAAGAAATAAAAAAAGCGGCACACGCCGCTTTTTTTATTTCTTGAAGATATCTATTACTGCCAATTATCATAGTTAGATTTCAAACTCCAAAAAAATCCAAACATAACCACCGAAAGTCCTAACCCTACGAAACCTCCAATAAAAAGAAGTACAATAGAAAGGAAAGGCACTAATAACATTCTTTTACCCACTTTTTGCATGTCTTCGGGTTCCAGTTGATACTCGGAAAGTTTAAATCCAAAATAGGCAGCACCGATACAAAAAATCCATTTGATGATATCGGTTCCAAAAAAACCGTACATTCCCGAAATGAGAGTGAGTACAATACCAATAGCAGAAATGACGATACTAATGATAGCAATTGACTTAATAGTAGTAGGTTTAATCATGATTTTGACTTTATTTTGAGGAATTGTTTTGGTTACTATTTCTTGTTTTTTTTCTAATTCTTCTTCAGGATTGCCTCTCAATCTATTCCCTAATTCCTGCTCAGATAATAAAAAATTAGTTGTTGGGATATTTTCAATCTTTTCTTGTTTTTTTTCTTTTGCCTCCAAATATTCTTTGACTTTGATTGGGTTATCGTATTCACTTGATAGAAGGAGGTATTGGTCTTTGAGGTTTTTTTCTATATACCTCGCAGGTTGTTCATAATCAATTTCTTCACTCCACTCATAGGCAATGCTTGTTAAATCATAATAGATATATATATTGTTGTCCTCAAGAGTTAAATATCCTGTTCCCGTTACAGTATCTTCTCCAGTGCTAGGTAGATTTAACTCTTCAAAAATTAGCTCTTCGAGATTGAAATAAAAATCGTCGTATTCTAATAATTGACCATCAACAAAGGGGGCAACATGCCCTTCATCATTACCACAGTCAAAATCAAGCTTGATTTTTTTTCCAGATTTAAGTAATTCATTTAACTCATGCTTTAGTCCATATTTATCAATTTCTTTCATTTTCTTGTTCTTGAAGCCAGATTAAATCAATTTTGCTAGGGAAAATTTGCCATTTATGAATAAGTCGAAAATCCTTTAAAAGATGATTGATTGTTTGTTGAGGTGAAATATATTGAGCCAGTAATAGAGCTTTTTCTAGGCCATAAATTTTTTCAACTAAATATACACCAAAATTACTACAAGTAATTATCATTGATGATTTACATGATGAGCGCAATAAAGGTTTGAATAAAAATTCTTTTAATTGTGAATCCTCAATATTAGGTATAATAAAATCATTTGGCAACTCAAAATCAATAAACCAATCATTTAAGGTTGGGATAAAACCACTTAAATCTTCCTTGCAATGTTCGGCGGCAATATCTCGAACTAAAATGGTTTTGTTATCAGTGTTGACAATATAATGTCCAAATAAAGAAATGCATAATTCGATACCGTAAAGATTGTGAAGCATTGCGCGGTGCTTTGCATGGAATATGAACAATTTGCTAGAATCGATGAAATCATGAATGCTAAAATAGTCCTCAGGCAGTCCTCCAAATTTTTTTGTTGATAATAAGCAATGCTTCCAAACGTTCATTTTACTTAGCTGTTTTAGTTTTTGATAGAAAAGCTACATACTTAATTCTCATACTCGTACCTCTGCATCCTCGGGAGCGAGGCTAATCTGTTTAGGGGTAAGATTAAACAGGCATTAAAAATAAAAATATTTTTAGAAGTTTAAAGATTGAAAAAGTACAATTTTGATGATGTTAAAACTTAATACTACATAGGCTTTAACCCGTTTATTTACAAATAGTTGACTAATTTGACTTTCGTTTAGAAAGTGTGGTATTATTTCTTGTTTAACGAAAATTTTATAAAACTCTTTCAAGAGAATAAACTATATTTGTAGCCATAGCATTTACAAATCAGTTAAAAATTTTTATTTTTCCTTTGATTTGTCCCATAAAATAAAACTTAATCCTTGATTATGAGCTACTTGGTAAAAGAATCTAACAATTACCGATACATCGATGAAGGGCAAGGAGAGGTACTGTTGCTTCTGCATGGCTTGTTTGGTGCTCTCAGCAACTGGGATGGGGTAATTAACCATTTCAAGAAAGATTACCGCATTATCATTCCTATGCTTCCTATCTATGAAATGAATCCTAGGGAGGCAGGTTTAGAAGCTTTGGTAACTTTTACGGAAGGGTTTGTAGCTTCTCAACAACTAAGTGATATGACGCTCATTGGCAATTCGCTCGGTGGGCATATTGCGATTTTGTATACTCTCACACATCCTGAGCAAGTCAAACGTTTGGTATTGACAGGCAGCTCTGGGCTGTTTGAAAATGGCATGGGAGGCTCTTATCCTAAGCGGGGTAGTTATGAATATATTTCTGAGCGTGTAGCTTATACATTTTATGACCCCAAAGTAGCCACTAAAGAGCTGATTGATGAAGTTTTTGAAACTACATCAAGTATTCCAAAATGTATGAGTATCGTAGGGATTGCCAAATCAGCTCAGCGAAACAACGTGGCAAAAGACCTGCACAAAATTCAAGCACCGACATTGTTGGTGTGGGGACTCAATGATACAATCACCCCACCACATGTAGGGCACGAGTTCAATCGATTGATTTCTAATTCGGAATTATATTTCATTGACAAATGCTGTCATGCTCCTATGATGGAGCACCCTGAACGCTTCAATGTATTGTTGGAACAGTTTTTAGCAAAACACGCTATAGCTGAGTTGGCATAGTGAGTAGTCAAAGTTTGTACGTTTTGGGTTCAAACTTTGGCTACTTTTTGTTAAGAAATTCCTATCTCTTGTAATTCTACGAGCTTCTATTACTTTTACATCCTTGAAAGTATATATAGCTTGTAATGATGACATTTCGTCGCCCGCCTTCTCGGTTTAGTTTTCTTCCTCAATGGCTCGCTTTCCTGGATTTTATGGGAATATTTGAGCGTGACCCTTTTGGCAACTCCCTGTTTATCAAGCGCATCTTAATTTCAGTCATTGGTTGGTTTACGTATTGGCGCTTTACGGTGGTCAACAAAATGCAAATCGAAGGTATCGAGCATCTCGAAAATCTTCCTGAAAATGGGGTATTGTTTTTGTCAAATCATCAGACCTATTTTGCGGATGTCATTTCCTTTTATCATATTTTTTCAAGTGTAAAGTGGGGGTTTAAAAGTACGATAGTACCGCCTCTGTATTTGTTGGCTCCAAGAGCGCGTAGTTATTATGTAGCTGCTAGTGAGACAATGAAAGCCGGAATTGTTCCTAAGCTTTTTGGATTAGGAGGGGCACTGACGGTGGAGCGCTCGTGGCGTGCCGAAGGAAAAAATGTAAAACGTGAGCGCGACGCCTCGGCGGGCAATAAAGTCGCTGAAGCATTGGAACACGGGTGGGTGGTGAGTTTTCCGCAAGGTACAACGAGCCCCTATGCGCCTATCCGAAAAGGTACGGCACACTTGGTTCTTGAAAATCAACCGATTGTCGTTCCTGTGGTCATCAACGGCTTTCGAAGGGCTTTTGACAAAAAAGGGTTGCGTTTCAAGAAACGTAATACCGTCTTAAGCGTAAGATTCAAAGCTCCAATGGTGTTTGATGATTCGATGTCGGTCGAGGATATTGTCGAAAAAATTCGTAAAGAAATAGAACAGGAAATTCCTGAAAAAATGGTTTGGATGAAAAAAGAAGGGGAATAAGATTATTTGATTTCACCCTTCACCGAAAATGTTTTCTTATCTGTCAACGTCAAATGTTGAAATCCACTTATTTCGTAAGTTTTGATAAGCCAAATACCTTCGGGGCGCATTGTACAAGTAAGCAATAGCTTTTTTTCTGACTCAAAAAGTTGATTTTCTTCTTTTAAAGTAGCTTCCACAGACGACGGTTTTTTAGAAACACCGTCAAGGGTGATTTTCAATAGCTTAACGGGTAAGTTTTCGCCTTGCTTGAGGGTATATACATAGGAAGTAGATGCGGGCTGAGAGACATCATAGCTTAATTGATAAGCTTGCTTGTTGAGGTCAGCTTTCAGAAACAGTTCTAATTCTTTGGCCCAATCAATTTGAGTAGTGTTGAGGACTTCTTTGTCTGCTCCTACAGACATTTGCTTGCTAACTAGCGGTTTACGTTTGTTTAGCTCGACTATTTGTTGGTCAATAAAACCTTTCAGGTCAAAATAAGAAAGTGCAGAGGTAGTTTCGGCAGGGTTGTTACAACCGAAAGTGCCTATGAAAATTAAAACAATAAAAAGTAGTTGTCTCATAAAAAAAGTGCTTCTTGGACTTAACCAGAGAAGCACTCGAAAAGTTCTAAAATTAGATATGTTGTATAGACTACAGCAGGCTTTCTCCGGTCATTTCTTGGGGTTGAGCTACGTCCATAAGTGCCAAGATAGTGGGAGCAATGTCGGCTAGTTTGCCATCTTTGGGCTGTCCTTTATACTCATTTCCTACAAATATACAGGGAACTAAGTTGGTACTATGAGCGGTATTTGGCGTGCCATCGTCGTTGCGCATATAGTCCGAATTTCCGTGGTCGGCAATAATAATAGACGTATAGCCATGTGCCATTCCAGCCGTAGCAACGGCTTCGGTACATTGGTCAACGGTCTCGCAGGCTTTTACGACCGCCTCAAAAACACCCGTATGGCCAACCATGTCGGGGTTCGCAAAATTGAGACAGATAAAATCGGCTGTTTCGGCTTCTATTTCGGGCAAAATGGCGTTTCTAATGTCAAAAGCAGCCATTTCTGGTTTTAAATCGTAGGTTTTTACATCCTTTGGTGAAGGGCACAAAAGCCTTTTTTCTCCCTCAAAAGGCACTTCTCTACCTCCCGAAAAGAAAAATGTCACGTGGGGATACTTCTCGGTTTCGGCAATACGGATTTGGGTCTTGCCGGCATTGGCTAATACTTCACCGAGCGTATTGGAAAGATTGTCTTTGTCATAAATAACCTTGACTCCCACGAAAGCATCATCATAATTAGTCATTGTTAGATAATACAGACTTAGTTTGTGGGTATTTTGCTCGGGGAAATCCTGCTGAGTGAGCATCTCGGTGATTTCGCGGCCACGGTCGGTACGGAAATTGAAGCAAAGAACCACATCTCCTTCTTCAATCGTAGCTACTGGTGTACCGTCTTGATTCACAGCCACGATTGGCTCGATAAATTCGTCAGTAATATCCGCATCATAGGAAGCTTGCACACTCTCTAGCAATTGGCTAGGGGCTACTTGTGTCCCTTCTCCTTTGACCATTGCGTTGTAGGCTTTGGCTACGCGCTCCCAGCGTTTGTCGCGGTCCATGGCATAAAAACGCCCCGTGATACTGGCAATTTTTCCGGTCGTTTTGGCGAGGTGTTGTTCCAAATCAGTCAAAAAGCCTAAGCCACTTTTAGGGTCGCAGTCGCGCCCATCTGTGAAAGCGTGCACGTATACATCGCTTAGCCCGGCATTTTGAGCCGCTGTACAAAGCCCTTTCAAGTGATTGATATGAGAGTGAACACCCCCGTCAGAAACCAGCCCAATAAAGTGTACTTTTTTTCCAGCGTTTTTGGCATAGTTGAAGGCTTCTATCAAAGTAGGTTCCTGAGCAAGCGTGCCATTTTCGACGGCAAGGTTGATTTTTACTAAATCTTGATATACGATACGACCCGCCCCAAGGTTGGTATGACCTACTTCTGAGTTGCCCATTTGTCCGTCGGGTAAGCCAACGGCCAAGCCACTCGCTTCTAGTTTACTATGAGGGTATTGTTGTAAGATACGATCATAAAAAGGAGTATTGGCAGCGATTACGGCGGAGCGATTTTCTTCGCCAACTTTGGCGATACCCCAGCCGTCCATGATGATTAAAATGACTTTTTGACTCATATTGTGGGTTTATTTTAAACTTCTAAAATTAAGTAATAAAGAGTGCTTTATTATTTCTTCTTTTCTTTATATCAACAATTTTTAGACGATTATAGTCTCAAATTTTCAAATTATAGATGGTGTTCTTTGATAAGGTATTCTAAAAAATTCTCTCCACAACGTAGCACAATCTGATATACATTTTCAAAGGCCGTAATGTCATCATAATAAGGATCAGGAACATGGGAGCTATCGGCCTGTTCATCAAAATCACGGTAAAGAAATACACGTCCTTCTTCGGGATAAAAACCCGTAGAGCGATAACTCTGCGTCTGAATATACTCTAAATTGGATTCATCCATGGCGATGATATAGTCAAAATTGGCAAAATCATCACTAGAAAGTTTGCGAGCTTGGTGAGTAAGTTGGATGCCGTAGTCAGCGGCAACGCGGCGTGAGCGGCGGTCGGGGAGAGAACCTATATGATAACCATGTGTACCCGCCGAATCGCAGGCAATTTTGGCAGAAAGCCCTTTTTTTTCTATTAAATCTCTGAATGTACCTTCGGCAAGGGGAGAACGGCAAATATTACCTAAACAAACAAATAAGACATTAATCATACCGATGTTGGTATCGATTGTAGTTGTATAAACATCCAACAATCTGTGGGTTACTTTTCAAATGGCTCCCCTTTGGCATCCACAAGCACAAAAACGTCTTCGCTGTCTTTTTTCATAAAATATCTTTCGCGAGCGTATTTTTCCATGAGCTTGTCGCTACCTAGGGTGGAAGCTTGTTCTTTTTTCAAGGACTCTATTTGATCTAGGTAATATTCTTTTTGACTTTTGAGCTCTTGAAGTTTAAACCAGTTGCCAATTTGGTCTGGAATGCTGTTGAGCTCAAAAAAGCCTAACCATGCAAACAACATTACTAAACTTGTAAAATAGAAATTTCGGAACAAACGAAGGTATTTCATAGGTTTAGTTTTGTTTGAGTAGGAAGAAAAAATAAAACTTACTCTTTAAAATATAACTATGTTGGTATCTATTAGCAGTTGGCTCAAGCCAACTGCTAATGAGATAATCCTTAAAAGTTTTTGCCAGGGAAGTAGGCTGTTTCGCCAAGTTCTTCCTCAATGCGTAACAATTGGTTGTATTTGGCCATACGATCAGAGCGCGAAGCCGAACCAGTTTTGATTTGACCTGTATTAAGTGCTACGGCCAAGTCAGCGATGGTGCTATCTTCGGTTTCGCCTGAGCGGTGGCTCATGATGTTTTTGTAGCTATTGCGTTTTGCTAAGCTTACGGTATCGATAGTTTCGGTCAATGACCCGATTTGGTTCACTTTTACCAATACTGCGTTGGCTACTTGTTGTTCGATTCCCATTTGGAGACGTTTAACGTTGGTCACAAACAAGTCGTCACCTACGAGTTGGCATTTTTTGCCGATAGCCTCAGTGTGTAGTTTCCAACCTGCCCAATCGTCTTCGGCCATACCGTCTTCGATGGAGATAATGGGGTATTTGTTTACCCAATCGGTCCAGAAATCGGCCATTTGGGCAGAAGTCAATTCTTCTTTGCTTGATTTCTTGAATACATAACGGCCTTTTTCTTCGTTCCAAAGCTCAGATACGGCAGCATCCATGGCGATAAAGATGTCTTCGCCCGGACGGTATCCTGCTTTTTCGATAGCCGTTAGGATGGTTTCAAGCGCTTCTACGTTCGATTGGATGTTGGGAGCAAAACCACCTTCATCGCCTACGTTGGTAGAGTATCCTTTCGATTTCAATACACCTTTCAATGCGTGGAAAACCTCCGTACCCATGCGTAGGGCTTGAGAGAAAGTTTCGGCGTTGGTCGGCATTACCATAAACTCCTGGAAGTCGATAGCGTTGTCGGCGTGAGCGCCACCGTTCATGATGTTCATCATAGGTACAGGAAGGGTGTTGGCATTTACGCCACCTACGTAGCGGAACAATGATAAACCAGCTTCTTGAGCAGCCGCTTTAGCTACGGCGAGCGATACACCTAAGATGGCATTGGCTCCTAATTTACCTTTATTGGCAGTACCATCAAGCTCAATCATGATTTTGTCAATCTGATTTTGCTCATATACAGAAAGTCCTAATAATTCGGGATAGATAATTTCATTGACGTTTTGAACGGCTTTCAAAACACCTTTGCCCAAATACACGCTCTTGTCATCGTCGCGGAGTTCGACTGCTTCGTGAATGCCAGTAGAAGCGCCTGAAGGTACGGCAGCGCGACCCATGAAGCCATTTTCGGTGCGAACTTCAACTTCTACGGTAGGGTTACCGCGTGAGTCGAGAATTTGACGGGCATGTACCGATTGGATTGTACTCATCTTGTCAGGTAGGTTTTGTTTAATAATTTGAAAATAAGACGTTGACTGGTAGTCGTTTGAATTACAAAGTAAATCAAAAAAAGCGGGAGCTAAAAAGAAAGCTATTTTTTTAATTGAGCATTTGAAAGAGATAGGGATTGTGGAAGGAGTATCAAGTATATTTTTTTAGTTGTTGATGTGAATATAATAATAGTACAATTATATTTTTTTGAGAGTTTATTGTTGAAAACAAACAATATTCTATATTTATTGGAAATGATTATTTTTTGTATTGTGTTTGTTGTTATATTTGAAATATTAGTTTGGTTTGTTAGTGATATGTATTGTTTTTTTTAATACTATTATTGGCAAAGTTATATTTTACACACTTCATCCATTATTAGTTAACATGAAAAAAATTTTACTAAGCATGAGCTTAGTGGGCTATATGTTTATGGCCCAAGCTCAAAGCAAAAATGATTGGTTTAAAGGAGAAATCCTGCTTACCAGCGGCGAACGTTTGGAAGGCAGCTTGGTTTATGCCAACGACGTAGAAGTTGTATCTGTGAAACTACCAGAAGGTATTCAAAAATCATTTGGAAATGTGCAACTTCAGTCTTTTGAGTTTTTGGATACTAAAAATCAGCGACTTCGCCGTTTTAAGACCAATACCTTACCCGAAAATGGCCGTATGGCGGTTGTTGAAGTGGTATTGGAAGGAGAGGTTGAAGTGGTAAGATGCTTCAAAATGAGCAAAAAAAACTATGCTCGGTCATTTTACAATCATTTGCCTCTTCAAGAGACCGAACATAGCTTTTATCGATATTATGTACACGACGGGGTGAGTCTTACGACTTTAGAGCATTTCTTAAAAAAGAAATATCGCCATAAATCAGTCCATTGGCAGGGTGAGCTTGAGTTGTTTAGACTCCGAAACGACTTAGACAATGGGGTATCAAGCTGGTTAAAAACCTTATCTTTCTTTAATATTTTACAAGAAGATTGGAGGCGTCAGCAAAAGCCCCTCATGCTTAGAGATTCTTTGCAGTGGGCGCGCCAGGTTTATTAGGGAGCTAGCCGCTCAACTGCCTGCCAAATTCTTTCGGCTGGCATGCAAAGTGACAAGCGAATGTATCTTTGCCCTTTGGGTCCAAAAATAAAGCCCGGAGCGATAAAAATATGTTTTTGGTACAGTAAGTCATCTACCAGTTTCTCCGCAGATGCAACTTTTTCGGGGAGCTTGGCCCACAAAAACATGCCTTCTTGACTTTGATCATAAGTACAATTCAAAGCTTCTAAAAAAGCTTTGGCAGCATCCAAACGGCTTCGATACACATTGTTTTGAGCAATGTGCCATTCGTCAGCGTTTTGGAGAGCAGCTACGGCGGCTTGTTGAATTCCCAAAAACATGCCAGAATCTACGTTGCTTTTGATAGTGAGGATGGCATCTATGTAGTCTTTGGCTGCTGAGAGCCATCCCACACGCCATCCCGCCATATTGTGGGACTTCGACATAGAATTAAGCTCGATGGCTACTTCTTTGGCTCCTTCAATTGAGAGCAGACTAATCGGGGGTTTTTGGTTGAGAATGAGGCTGTAAGGATTGTCGTGGCAAAGCAAGATGCGATGCTCCAAGGCAAACTTAACCGCTTTCTCAAATAACTCGCGAGTGGCGGGTGCTCCCGTGGGCATGTGAGGATAATTAAGCCAAATGATTTTGGTTTTGGGCGTGACCAAGGATTTCATGGCTTCCCAGTCGGGTTGCCACTGTTGGTTTTCCAAAAGAGGGTATTCGATTACTTTGGCTCCTACCATCTCACTTACTGCGCGATAGGCGGGATAGCCTAGTTCGGGTACAAGTACTTCATCATCAGTATCTAAGAAGGTAAGGCTGATATGGGTGATTCCTTCTTTAGAGCCGATGAGTGGTAAAATTTCAGATTCGGGATTGAGAGCGACGCCATAGACCCGGGCGTACCATTGGGCAATCCCTTGGCGAAGCGCCGGAATTCCTTTATAGGCTTGATAGCCGTGGCTATTGGCAAGAGAAGCAGAGTCGGTGAGTGCTTTGATGGTCGCTTCGGAGGGTGCTTGGTCTGGATTGCCAATTCCCATATTGATGACATCATGGCCGGCTGCAATAAGTTTGCGGACTTCGGCGAGTTTGACCGAGAAATAATATTCTTGGGCTTGAGTGGCGCGTTGAGCGAGTTGGATAATCATTGACTAAATACTGGAACCTGAAAGAGTACAATAGGAAGGAAACCACCCAAACGTACCCATTTTACAATACAACAAACGGTTTGGGACTAAAACAAAGCACAAAGATAATGAGCGAAATCCAACCTAAAATTTGGCGCGTAAGATTTAGGGGCTTGGCATCGTCGGTAGGGGGGTGATAAACGCCCAAAATACGCCCTAACAAAAATCCAAAAACTAAAAAACCTGAATAGCCCTCTGCCTGAGGGAAAACGAGCGAAATGCCTAACTGAACCGTAACAGATAATAAGGCTAACATCCAACTAGTGAGGGGGTTGGATTCGGAAATTCGGCTAAAGCAGATTTGTAAAAATAAAATATAGAGCCCCAAATAACCTACTTTTTGCCAGAAAATTTCGTCGTTGGCAATCGCAAACTCTTCAGGATGATATACCCCTAAACCAGCGTAGGTAATAAAAATAAAAAATAAGATGGGTGCTACAATTCTAAACTTTTTGCCCCCAATCAGTCCATAAAGTACGTGACCGCCGTCGAGCTGGCCGATTGGAATCAGATTGAGCGAGGTGAAAAACAGCGCTAAGTATCCCGCTAAGAGAAGGGGATAGTGGATGATTTCTTGAGGGGGGGGAAGGCGAGTGGGGTCTGCTACATAATTTTTAAAGAAAGAAAAAAGCAGATTATCACCCAGCAGAATATTGCCACTCATATTTTGATTGGCATAGACAACTCGGGCAAATCCCATTCCAAATTTTTTGTATTCGGGATGAATTTTGAAGATATAATCTAAGGTGGGGAGGTTGGCAAAGCCGTACCAAAGTACGCCTACTGCTACTACAAAGCCAGCCAAAGGGCCTGCAATCCCAATATCAAAATATTTTTGACGCGAACGGATGAATTCTTTGATCCGAATAAAAGCCCCTAAAGTACCGATAGTTTGTCCAAATCCTAACCACAAAGGAATATAAAAGGGAAGCGTAACGCGGACCTTGTGTTTTTTGGCGGCAAAATAATGACCAAATTCGTGTACTGTCAAAATCCCTAAAAAAGGGATAGAAAATTGAAATCCTTGCCAGAAGTGTTCCCAGCCAAGTGGATTTTCAATTTTGAAAAAAGGTAAATCAAATGGGCGTCCAAACATCCACTCTGCCCCCGACAAAGAAGTGGTAATGAGCGTTGCAATAAACAACAGGAGTTGGATGATATGAATGCGTTTGATATTCATGCTGTGTTAGAAATCGCGTAAGTACTCAATCATCGAAACAGGTTTTTGGACATGAATCGTCTGAATCCCGCAAATAGAGGCTGCTTTGATATTGTCAGCATTATCATCCAAAAATAAGGTTTCGTGGGTTGCCAAACGGGCTTGTGCCAACACCTCTTCGTAGATAGCGGGGGTGGGTTTCATGATGCCCATTTCGTAAGAAAGAAAAAGTTTTTCGAAAAGAGTATCAAGTTTTTCGATGCCAACCGTACGATAAAGGATTCGGTTTACTTCTTCGACGTGAATAGAACTAGTGTTGCTCAACAAAAACAAACGATAACCTTTTTGGACGAGTTCTTGGAGTTTTTGGATGCGTTGGGGGGGGATGTCGAGCAAAAGTGAGTTCCAAGCTTGGTCGATGGTCTCATCCGTCCAAGTGGGTTGTTGGAGAAGTTCTCGGATATAGTCTCTAAACTGAACAGCGGATAGCTGTCCAGTTTCAAATTTTTTAAATACTTCGTTTTGATGAATCAGCCCTTGAATTTCGTTCAAGGGCTTTTGGGTCAAAGAAGCAAATGACTGAGCCGCGAGAGGTACATCAATATTGATGATGACATCACCTAGATCGAATATGATATTTTTGATATGTTTCATTTACTCAATAAAAACACCCATTGAACAAAACTTATCAATTCGTTGGTTGATACGCTCCTCGGGGCTTAGTTTTTGAAGTTCGTTGATATGCTCCAAAATTACTTTCTTGAGGGTGCTAGCCATGGCTTTATGGTCAAGGTGAGCACCACCTAGTGGTTCTGGTACAATACCATCTACCAAGCCTGCATCTTCCATGTCTTTGGCGGTGATTTTCATCGCTTCGGCGGCTTGCTCTTTAAAATTCCAGCTACGCCACAGAATAGTAGAGCAGTTTTCGGGAGAAATGACGGAATACCAAGTGTTTTCGAGCATCAGCACACGGTCTCCGATGGCAATTCCTAATGCACCTCCCGAGGCGCCTTCACCGATTACGATACAAATAACCGGTACTTTGAGCATAAACATCTCCTTGAGGTTGCGAGCAATCGCCTCCCCTTGGCCGCGTTCTTCGGCCTCAAGCCCCGGAAATGCGCCTGGGGTGTCGATGAGAGCCACGATAGGTTTATTAAATTTCTCGGCCAATTTCATCAGGCGAAGGGCTTTGCGATAGCCTTCGGGATTGGCCATGCCAAAGTTGCGTTGTTGGCGTTGTTTGGTATTACGACCTTTTTGCTGGCCAATAATCAAAAGATTTTGCCCATCAATGTTACAAAAACCTCCCACCATAGCGGGATCGTCACGTACTGTACGGTCGCCGTGAAGTTCAATAAACTCCTCACACATAAGCTCAATGTAATCGAGCGTGTAAGGGCGGTCTGGATGGCGCGAAAGCTGTACCCGCTGCCATCGAGTGAGGTTTTGGCTTATATCTTGCCTCAATTGTACGATGCTAGTTTCGAGTCTAACGACGGCCTCCGATACATCCACTTGGGTAGTTTCAGCTAATTTCTTAAGCTCTATAAGCTTGGATTCAAGGTCAGCCACAGGTTTTTCAAAATCTAAATAGGTTGGCATAGCGTAAATTGCTTACAATTCAAAAGTTTGTCCTTTTACAGGAATCTCAACATTCTCGTACCCCATAGAAGTCAAAGTATTTTTGAAAGCTTCCATACTTGGGGCTTCTCCGTGCACGAGAAATATTTTTTTCAGGGTTGTGGGAGATTGTTGTTGTACAAATTTGACGAGGTCATCGCGGTCTCCGTGGCCGCTAAATACGTCAATTTTTTCGATATTGGCCAATACTTGTTCGTCTTTCCCACGAATACGTATCGTATTTTGGCCGTTGAGAAGGCGCCATCCAAGGGTGCCTTCGGCACAGTAACCTATCAACAAAATAGTACAATAAGGATTACTAATGTTCTGAGCTACATGGTATTCGACGCGTCCCCCACGTACCATGCCGGAAGAGGAAATGATAATACATGGCTCTGTATGGTTTGATACTGACCGACTGGCATCGGTACTTTCAAGATAGATTAAATTTTCGAAATCAAACAAGGTTTCATTGTCTTCATAAAACTCTCGCGCTTCTCGATTGAGCATTCGAATATTGCGCTGATACACCCGAGAACTTTCGAAGGCCAAAGGACTATCAGCAAACACTTTGATAGGAGGAAGATGATTGTCAGTGTAGATTTTGTTGAGGGTATACAAGAGCGCTTGAGTACGTCCCACGCTAAAAGAGGGAATTATAAGACGTCCAGGAATATCGATGCAAGTACGGCGGATGACATCTTCTAAGGCCAATTCGGGAGTGGTTTTGAGATCATGGAGGCGATCTCCGTAAGTACTTTCGCACACCAAATAATCTACTTGCGACAATGTGCCGGGATCATTGAGTAGGGGGTAGCCCTGCCGTCCAATGTCGCCCGAAAAGCCAATTACTTTTTTTTGCCCATTTTCCCATGTTTCTACCAAAATATGAGCAGCACCCAATAAATGTCCCGCTGGCACAAAAGTCACAAAACAATCGTCGGCAACTTTAAATCTTCTATTAAATGCTAGTGGTACAAAATTTTCAAGCGCTTCCTTTACTTGTTTTTCGAGATACAGGTCTTTGGGAAGGTCTTTCTTTTTTTTGCCTTTTTTACGCTTAGGGCCATTGGCGTTGTTGATTTCATTGAGGCGTTTTTGATTAAGAATCGCCGCATCTTTAAGCAAAATCGCTGTCAATGAGTAAGTAGTATCCGTACAGAGGATTTGCCCTTCATAGCCGTCGCGGTACAGGTTGGGGATATTGCCCGAGTGATCGATGTGGGCGTGGGTCAATAGGACCAAATTGATACTAGAAGCCTCGAAGGGAAAAAGTGCGTTAGGAAAAGGTGTGTCTGTTTCGTTTTGAAGACGCTTGCGGTCGCCACTTTCAAAGTCTGAGCCACAATCTACCAAAATTCGATAATCGTTGTCTAATTCTAGGAGGTACATGCTGCCTGTAACCTGCTGAGCAGCACCCCAAAATGTTAATTTCATATATATTGCTCGCTCCTTGTCCCAAAGGGGGTTATTACATTCCTCTAACGAGGGGACTCAACCAAAGGTTTTCAATGTTTGAAGAATGATTGTTACAAAAGTATCAAAAATGATGACATATATCACATTTGGGACATTTATTGAACCAACAGAAAGCTATTTTGGTAGGATTTTGATTGAGTAAAGTTACTCAGTCAAAGGGACTGAGCGGGCGATACGCTCTTCGAGAGAAATGAAGGTTTCGGTACGTTGGATACCGCCTACTTTTTGGATTTTGTCGTGTAATACTTGACGAAGGTGTTCGGTGTCGCGGCAGACTATTTTGGCAAAAATACTATAAATACCCGTAGTATAATGAATATTGACAACCTCAGGGATACGTTCGAGTTCAATGGCTACTTCTTCGTAAAGTGAACTTTTGTCCAAATAAATCCCTAAAAAAGCGCTGATATCCCAACCTAAACGGGTTTGGTCTACTAATAATTGGGCTCCTTTGACAATGCCAAGTTGCTCAAGTTTTTTCATACGTACATGTACAGTACCGCCCGATACGTTCACTCTTTTCCCGATTTCGGTGTAAGCCAAATGCGCATCTTCCAACAAAAGTGCCAGAATTTTGAGGTCTGTACTGTCAATTTTGTCAATTTCTAAATTTCGGTCCATGATGAAGTGATAAAATTGAATTTTATTCAACAAAAGTCGTGTTTTATTAAATAAAATCAAAATTTTTAAAATTTTTGCTATAAGATTTGCAATGAAAGATGAAAAGTGTTAGTTTTGCATCGTCAATCTACTCAATTGAAATGTTTAGTAAATAACATTGAGTAAGTTTAAACGACAAAGTTCTTTTATACTGTAGGATGATGAAACTTGGCAGCCATGCCCTCCTGTCTCGGGGGTGGTGACAACAGGACAAACACGATATAATGCCGGCACTCTAGTCGACTGGGGTAGACCACCAAACTTTGTATCGCGGCTAACTGCACCGTGGGCGGTTCGAATCCCCCTCCTACAGCAAGATACTCAAGGATAGCTTGTTGGACCATTTCGCACTGCGAACTATTGAATCTAACAAGTTATCCTTTTAAAATATCCCAAGAGGTAGCGTCGATGACACAACCTCAAAAAATAAAGAAACTATTTGGTTTTTAGTTTGTTGATGAAGTGTAATTGCGACACGCAGGCTCAACTTGAGGCCTGTGTGTTTTTTTTATAACCTCCAAAACTATAAAATCTAGGAAAGATTGCCTTGATTTGTAGGTGTATCCCTATTTTTCTAAATCTATTTCTATGATTTTTACGTCTGACGCCGTGGTTTTGGGGCTCTTGATGATTACCCTTGCCGTTATTTTTTATACAGCTTCTCTTGAGCATCCTTTCTGGAAAAAACTTTATACAATCGTCCCTCCTTTATTGCTTTGTTATTTCATACCTGGTCTTTATAATTCATTTGGAATTATTTCGGGCGAAAAATCAAAATTATACTCCGTTGTTTCCCAATATTTACTACCAGCCTGTTTGGTCTATTTTACACTTGGCATGGATTTTAAAGCAGTGTTGAGATTAGGCCCCAAAGCCCTCATTGTATTTTTTGCGGGTACACTCGGAGTGATGTTGGGTGGGCCTGTTGCTGTTGGCATAGTCAAAAGCGTAGCTCCAGAGGTAGTTGGTGGGCAAGGGGCTGATGCTGTATGGCGGGGGCTATCGACGATTGCGGGTAGCTGGATAGGAGGCGGTGCTAACCAAACTGCCCTCAAAGAGATATTTCAGCCTAGTGACCGACTGTTTTCGCAGGTGATTGCAGTAGATGTGATTGTGGCCGAGATTTGGATGGCGGTACTTATCTACGGTGCTGGGCAGGCGAGTAAGATTGATTCTTTTTTTAAAGCTGATGCCTCTTCTATTGAAGAATTAAAACATAAATTAGAGAAGGAACAAAAAGTATCACAGCGCTTGCTCACGCTCAAAGATTTGGTATTGATAGGTGCGGTAGGGTTTGGTGCTACGGGGTTAGCGCACCTTTTTGCCGATTTTATGGCTCCGTGGATTAAAGAGCATTATCCTTCTCTCGAAAAACTAAGCCTTACCTCCAGCTTCTTTTGGGTTGTATCTACAGTGACATTGATTGGTATTGTGCTTTCTTTTACGCGTTTACGCCAGCTTGAGTTTGCTGGAGCTTCCAAAATAGGGAGCCTTTTTTTGTATATTTTGGTCGCAACTATTGGGATGAAAATGGACATTTTTGCAGTTGCCGAAAACCCTGGACTGTTTGCCGTCGGTATTATTTGGATGTCGATGCACGTGATTATTACACTAGTCGTTGCCAAACTCGTCAATGCTCCTTTCTTTTTTACCGCCGTAGGTTCACAAGCCAATGTAGGCGGGGCGGCTTCGGCGCCTGTGGTTGCGGCTGCTTTTCATCCTTCTTTGGCATCTGTAGGGGTTTTGTTATCTATACTAGGATATGCCGTAGGTACTTATGGCGGGTACTTGACTGGCTTAATGATGCAGTGGGTTGCGGAATAAAACCATATAAAATAAATATTTTGAAGAGTAGATAATCGACATATAATACTTTTCGAAATATTATATCATATTAAAGCATATACTACCTATAACCTGACCAACCTCTCTATTTCTATGAAAAGCAATATTTATATCTATTTCAAGTGCTGCTTTGTGAGTCAACTCCGCCACCGCTAGCTTACTTTCCATTTTTCTATTCTAAAAGCCATGGCTAATCAAGCAACCCTATGAGGGTTTTTAGTAACGTATATATATATGCTTGAGAAAAAAATCGACTTGCTTTGGCGTTCTGATTATTAGTATTTAGGGGGCTTTTGGGGAGCTGCCTATTTGCTCAACTTATATATCTTATGTTTTTTAAGTTTGTCATTATGAGGAACTTATTGGTTTTTCTGTATTGTCAAGCTGGTACTTGTTACTTTACTATTCAGCATTTTTATTTTTAGCTTACTTCTTTTTATATTATGTCTAATTATCCACACATTCACCCTATTGCACTATGGACAATGCAACACCTCTCCCTGTTTTTAATCAGAACCAAAACCCTTATTATGAGCCTATTGTATTTAATCGAGAGGTAATGGAAGCTCATTCTTCTCTCAATTGTATTAATATTTTTGAAGGATTTTATCTGCATTGTCCTTTGGCGACTATTCAGATTTCTAAAGAAGGTATTGGTTTGGTGATAGATAATGTTTTTTGTTCGGCAGCCGATACTGATATTTGGACGATAGATTCTATTCCTATTTCGTTGATTTCAATCGCTGTGCCTTGGGAGTGGGCGTATGCGCGGTATCCTCTTGAAGTTTTTTATAGTATCAGAGCAAAGTTAAATCTAGATCTTACCTTGACACCGCTCAGTTTTAGTAGGCAAGATCTGCATAATTTATTGCATATTACCTCCTTAAAAGACTCCCTATATGACAAAGGGGTGGCTAAAAAACAAATGATAGGGAGTCTATTAGATGGCTTCTTTGCGGATTATTTACCTGAACTGTTTTTTACGCGAAAAAATGTTTTTGTCGAAGCTACCACACAAGATGAAGAAAAACTTGCCCAACTCTACGATAAATACATCGCTCAACCGCTGGTAAAGCTACCTTCGCTTGAAGAAATGGCAAATGAGGCAGGCATGAGTGTGTCAAAATTTAAAAAAACATTTAAAACCAAATACGGAAGGCCAGTATTTGAATGTCATACCGAAATAAAACTGAACTACGCATTGGATTTACTCCAAAATGGATATAAAGTAGAAGACGTGTCAAAACTTTTGGGATATAGTCAGCCTATTAAATTTATTGATGTTTTCAAAAGATGGTTTCATATTACTCCCGGCAAAGTAAAGAAAAATGTCTCTTCAGACGCAGAATAACCTTTAAATACAAAAGAGCCTCCTCATAAAATGGAGAGGCTCAAAAAGTCATTACCACTACTTTAATAAGTTAGACAAATATATCAAAAGTATAATTATTTATCAAAATTTTTTTATTTTAAGGTTAAAAGAAAGTAATACTTGCAGTTTTCTATACCACGACTATGAAAGGACACGCTGCTACGCCACTGATCCGAAGCACTTTTAAAGCTTTTTGCCTAGGCTTTGAACACAGGGAAAACGGAGGTTTCAATCCTTGTTCTACTGGAAAGTGCTTTTAAAGAGCATATTCACTACAACTACGACTTTCTTTAATTCTTACAAACATTTTATAGTACCAAAACTTGGTCTCATAATCAAAGTTTCATAACTTGTTAAATAAATGACTGGTAACGTTATTGGGAATGAAACTTACGTTGACATTTTATCCGAAGTATCAGCCAAGTATCACGCTTACTGTGATATATGTTCCGGAGCTCGACAGTGCTGAGAAGCGCCCTTACTTACATGTATCTAGTAACACCGCTTATGTAGACTGGGAAAACTTTAAAATATTTAATAATACAGACATTAAAGCCAAAAAGGAAGCTTTTCAGCGTCTACAAAGGATTGATTAAGGGATAGAGAAACTGAGGTTATCACTATATATTTAGCCATTTTAAACCATTCTAACCATTCTATGGATAACTCTTTAGGATATTTTCTTATTGACTTCCTTTATGAAAGTAATGAGGGAAGTGATTCCATTGTAGTGTCGCAGGTTGTAAAAAAAGATGATACTTGGGGAAATTTAGTGAAAAATGCCCCTGTCGTGGAAAATTATAGATGTGTGGGTTTTTTTGCAGATATGATTCCCGTAGATTATGATCCTACAAAACATTCGATACTGAAAAAAAAACTTTAACTTATTCTCCAAAAACTTGCTTACTGGAGTCGTCGTTTTCTTTGGGTGTAGCCGAAAGTATGAAGACTTACTGATACTCAAAAGGCTTTTGAAAATATCTTGTGTAGAAAATATCTAAAGCTTCAATAGACTGACTATAAAAGCCCTTCGAAAATTTATTTTTCAGTGAGTTGTCGATGTACAGATTTTACAAAATCTACTGTAACACCAGCAACTTCTGCAATTTGCTCAAAAGGCAAATTTAGTTTTTGAAGTAAGTTAGTTGAGGGGTGGGCATAAATAGGAACCAACGAATGTTAAAGAGTTGATGACCAAATC
>VFQP010000645.1_pt1 | contig 60279 bp, 53 predicted proteins | sample 3512351 | NCBI WGS metagenome assembly VFQP01 (sample SAMN10412372, study PRJNA504923) | tailings metagenome | isolation source: Relicate 1 Philex TSF1 revegetated site | place: Philippines: Tuba, Benguet | collected 2017-08-29 | reverse complement strand
AAGCGGTCCACCTCCCTACCGGTCTTTTGGTGCACAATATGCCTGGGAGCGGCACTTGCGTACGGGTACCATAACGCAAGTTATTTGCTGCCCTTGGCGCCGGCGCTGCTGCTCGTCCCAGCTACTTGGCTCTCTTGGCACTGGCTCCCGCTTGCCCTGCTCTTCAGCAGCGGACCCGCACTCGCCCCGGCCGCCACGCCCGGAGACCAACTGGCGGGCCGAGAAGCCCTGCATCTGGATGTTTCCGATCAGTTCCGCACCAGCTTGGCCCGCGGCGCTACAGTACGCTATGTTCTTTTCCTCGATCACCTGCCCCCCAATGGCCCCTTGGACTTCGAAACACGCGGCATCGCCAAGCCGGTGGAAGCATTCCTGGCCTCCCCAGGCCCGGAAGTCGATGTCGTTCTCACCCCAGACTTGATGGCGCTGCGAAAGCTGATCGCCTCCAGCCCCAATCGCGATTTCATATTGCCTGAAAGCGTTTGGCGAAGTCTGACCATGGAAGTCCCCCACCACACGGAGCCATGGATCGAAACTGGAAAGGTCTGGCTCAAGAGTAGGTCGCCGCAAGCGGGCCCCAGGCCCTTTTAGACTATTGCGAAGTGATTCAAACCTTGGCGAAGTGATTGACAGGGCCGCTTCCCCGCCCTAGGCCCGGGTTGGTCTCAATGGCTCGATGAATCCATTCCTTGGCGCGCCGCACCGCTTCTTCCAACTCGAACCCCAACGCCAGGTTCGCCGCAATCGCCGCCGAATAGGAGCATCCCGTGCCGTGCGTGTGCTTCGTTTCGATGCGTACTGCGGGCAACTCAAGAAACCCACTCTGCGCGGCCAAAAGATCCACGCTCTCCCCTCCCTCCAGGTGTCCACCTTTCAACAGGACCGCCCCCGGCCCCATATCCAGCAGCGCACTCGCCGCTACCCGCATATCCGCGAGATTCTCCACCCGCATTCCGGTCAGCGCCGCCGCCTCCGGCAGATTCGGCGTCAGCAATGTAGCCGCCGGCAGCAACAATTCCCGCAGCGCCGAAGCAGCTTCCACACTCATCAAAGGTGCGCCATGCTTGGAAATCATGACGGGATCGACCACCAGAGGAAACAAAAAGTCGGCCGCGGCGAACGCCACGGTCTCCACCATTTCCCGCGACCCCAAGGCCCCCGTCTTGGCCGCATCGGGAGGCAAGTCCTCCAACACCGCGCTTAATTGCGCCAGGACAAATTCCGGCCGCAGCACCTCAACCGCATCCACGGCCATGGTGTTCTGCACTGTCAGGAGCGTAATCACCGAAGTGCCGTAAACGCCGTGTTGATGAAAAGTTTTCAGGTCGGCTTGGATCCCCGCGCCCCCGCTTGGGTCGGACCCGGCAATCGTCAGTGCCAGCGCCATGCCTAAGTTCTTACAAGCAGAACTGTGATGTTATCCGGGCCGCCCCCGTCGCGCGCCGCATCGATCAGCTTCTGCGCCCGTTCCTTCAACGACATGGTGGGATCGGTCAACAGGCGCGCGATCTTCTCCTGCGGCACCACTCCATGCAGTCCATCCGAACACAAGAGGTACAGCGTCCCCGGCGCCTTCGGAATTGTCTTCAAATTCACCCGCAACGGATTTCCCACGCCAATGGCCATGGTCAAAACATGCCGCATCGGGTGCTTCTTCAAGGTGTCTTCGTCGATCCCCAATCGCCGCCCCACCTCGTTCACCCAGGTCTGATCTTCCACAAGGCTTTGCACTTCGCCTTCGCGGCAGGAATAAATACGGCTGTCGCCCACGCTGGCAATATGCAGATAATCTCCGTCTTCCAACAGCCCAACCAGCGTTGTCCCCATGCCCTCCAAAGCCAGATCCGTCGAAGCGAGCTTGCGCACGCGATCATTGGCCTCGACGAACGCTTCCTCCAGATCCTTCAAAGTAGGAATCGGCCGGTCGTTCAATACCTCCAGCACAGTCTCCGCCGCGAGCTTGGACGCAGTCTCTCCAGCTTGCGCGCCCCCCATGCCGTCCGCGACGACATAGAGTTGCTTGGAGTGACTTACCAGCAGGAAGTCTTCGTTATTTTTCCGCACCCGCCCGGGGTCACTGAGGCCGAAACTTTCCGTCATGGGCAACCTGAATTATAGTGCAAGCGAGTCACGGCTTAAAAAGCCGCAAGCCCGCTTCACTCTCAATAAGCGATAATTTTCGGTCTTGTGGGTCATTCTCTGGAGGCAGCTTCCAGGAAATCGCAATGGGAACCTACGTCGGCCTAACTGGCCGCGGCTTCCGACGCCAAGCTCGGCTCGGGTAGAATCGTGGGCCGGTTGCGAACGAATTCGTAACGTTCCAAGGTGGCGGCTGCGTAACGATCAAAGTGACGAATCACTTTCCCCATACACCGTAATTGCACTTCTCCGTCAATGTTCGGAGTCTTAGGGAGGGTAATATAGTATTCGATGATCTCTCCCACCTCGGGGGCGTTCGGCGCCTCAAAGAGGACCCCACTCGAGGAGAGATTAATCGTTTGGCCCGGGATAGAAACGGCGCGGTTAGCGCTCCGAATCACCTCAAAGGGCAGACGAAGTTCGAAGCGTTGGCTTTTCCGATGCTCAATCACGGTCAAATCCAATCTACTAATGGGTTTCCATGGGGTCAAGGAGAATGACAAATCCATGAGCAAAGCTCCTCCTAGTACTACGATTTCCTTAGGGGAGACACTTGCAGGGAATAAAGTGTTTCCAGGCCTTTATTACCTCACCAGCCTAGCAGGGATTGTGGTCGTATGAAACTGGTATGAGGAAAATTTGGCGAATCTCGCTGGGAGTATCGTTAGTACTGCTGGGCATCATAGGCGGCTTCATACCAATTCTCCCCGGCTTCATCTTTGGGATTCCTGGACTCATCATCCTGGCGGAATATTTTCCTTGGGCTCAAAAAGTTCTCGACTGGTTTAAGTCCCGCTACGAAGAGGCCCGCGAAGCAGCCAAAGCAGCCACGGAGAAGGCTGAGAAGAAAAAGAGGTCACAAAACTCGGACCCTCCCGTATAATTCACCCAAGGTGGGTCTCTTGTTGCAACGACTATTCGCCCTCGGGGTGTGTCTGGCGGTGTCGGCCGTTTTTTCCCCAGCCGCGCCTCCTCCCGGCTACCTCGGCAGCCAGGTTTGCCGAGCTTGCCATCCTGATATCTACGCGACTTTTTACCGTAATCCTCACGCAAAATCTTTAGCCGACGAAAAGATCAAGTTCGAGCAAAAGGGCTGCGAAAGTTGCCATGGCCCCGGTCGCGAGCACGTCGCCGCCAAGGGTGACAAGACGAAGATCATCGCCTTCTCCAACCTCAGCCCCAGACAGACCCTCGACAACTGCCTCTCCTGCCACCAATCCCAAATCAGCCGTGCCAATATCCGCCGCAGCTCCCACACCACCGCCGACGTAGTCTGTTCCAACTGCCACTCAATCCACAAGTCGCCCACTCCCAAACACCTCCTCGCCAAACAGCAAACCGATCTCTGCTACCAATGCCATTCCAACGTCCGCGCCCAATTCTCAATGCCCGTCAAGCATCGCGTCAACGAAGGCTTCATGCAATGCTCGGATTGCCATAACCCCCACGGCGCCGACGCCCTCAATACCCGCATGATGGCCCGCCCCCGCATGCTCGCCCACGGCCTCCAAAACGAAGAACCCTGCCTCAAATGCCATGTCGACAAGCGCGGCCCCTTCGTCTTTGAACATGCCGCCGTTCGCGTCGACGGCTGCGGCTCCTGCCACGCCCCCCACGGCAGCATGAACTCCCGGCTCTTGCGTCGCCCCCAAGTCTTCACCCTCTGTCTGGAATGCCACAACGGCGCCGGCAACTTCGGTCGCGACGGCGACGGCATCTCTCGCACCACGGCCACCCACTCGATGACCGACGTGAAATACCAGAACTGCACCGCCTGTCACGTCCGCATCCATGGCTCCAACACGCATGCGAGGTTCCTCCGATGAAAATCCCAGTGAGAAGCCTCCTCCTGCTAACCTCGGCCACGGCCTTGCTCGCCCAACAAACCGTCGCGCCCACCAATGAGCAGACCGGCCCCCGTAGCGGCACAAACGTCGGCAACTACAATATCCGCCAAAGCTTCGAAACCGGCTACCGCTTCGCCAACGTCGATGGCAATCGCGGCAAATACCGCAGCGATGTTAACTTCTTGAACGGCGTCCGCATCCTGGGCACGAATCTCTCGATCTTCTCCCGCGACGGCAAAGGAAGCTACTTCGACGAGCTCACGATCAACACCCAAGGTCTCGGCAACGACCCCTATCAGTTCACCTCGCTTAAGGTCGAAAAGAACCGCCGCTACCGCTACGAAATGCAATGGCGCTTAAACGATTACTTCAATCCCGGCCTCACCATTGCGTACGGCCAACACTTCCAAAACCTCGAGCGCCGCATGCAGGACCACCAGTTCACCCTCTTCCCCCAAGGCCGCTTCGAATTCTACGGCGGCTATTCCCGCAACGTCCAGGACGGCCCCGCGCTCTCCACAATTAACTTTTTCGACAGCCGCGGTCAGATCTTCCCCCTCTTCGAAAACGTCGTCCGCAAGCAAGACGAGTTCCGCATCGGTGGCTCCGCCAAGCTCAGCCTCTTCAAATGCTTCTGGCAACGCGGCTGGGAACAGTTCCGCGAAGACACCCGCGGCTTCTTGACCTCCCCCGCCACCGGCCTCGATCCCAACGTCACCAACGTTGGCCTCAACGGCTACCGTCGCGATCAGCCCTACTCCGGCTCCACCCCCCATTGGCGCCTCAACCTCCTCACCGACAAGAACAAATTCTTCGCCGTCAGCGCCCGCTTCACGCACTCCGACGGCCGCCGCAACTTCATCAACGACGAAGTCGCCAACGCTCTCAATCGCGGCCAGGCACGAAACCTCCAATACCTCGTCTTCGGCGACGCCCGCCGCCCCGTCACCAGCGCCAACCTCACCATCTCCCTCTTCCCTACGGACCGCATTACGCTTACAAACCACAGCGCCTACCACTCCACCAAAATGGACGGCAACAGTCGTCTGCAACAGTTCACCAACACCACCCTCGACACCACCGTCGCCGACTTCCAATTCCTCGGCATCCGCGCCGCTACTAACACCTCGCTCGCCGACATCGCCCTCCGTCCGTGGCTCTCCGTCCAAGGCGGCTACCAATTCGCCGATCGCCGCATTCGCTCCCGCACTCGCCAGGACGAATTCGGCTTCACCAACACGCTATCCAACGAACAAGACAACCAACTCCACGCCGGCACTGCCGGCTTCCGCCTCCGCCCCACAAAAGGCTGGACCATCGTTGCCGATGGCGAACTCGGCCGCCAATCCCGCCCCTTTTACACCACCAGCGAGAAGGACTACCACGGCTTCGGCCTGCGCAGCGAATTCAAGCAAAAGCAATTCCGCCTCGCCGGCCAGATGCGCTTCCACATGAACTTCAACTCCGCAAGCCTATTCCAACACTCCTCCCGCAGCCGCAACTACACGCTCGATGGCTCCTGGACGCCCAACACGAAATTCGCCTTCGACGCCGGCTACCAGAAGCTCCACCTCGATACCATCACCGGCCTTGCCTACTTCTCCAGCTTCCAGCTCATCGAAGGTAATCGCAGCTTCTACAATTCCAACGTCCACGCCGCCCACGCCGGCGCGCGCTTCGCCCTTTTGTCAAAGCTCGACCTCTTCACCGGCTTCTCCCTAACCAAGGACACCGCGCAAGCCCAACCCGCTTTCGTCACCGGAAACACGCAAAACGTCTTCGCTGCCGCCCAAACCTTTCCCCTCACCTTCCTCTCCCCCCAAGTCCGCCTCAGCTATCGCATCCGGGAAAACCTGCGCTGGAATTTCGGCTACCAACACTACAACTACACCGAAGCCCAACACACCGTCCAGGACTACCGCGCCCACACGGGCTACTTGAGCGTGCTATGGTCTTTCTAAGCTGTTTCTGAACCACACTTTATGATTAATGGCGAATGGCTAGCTACCGTCATCCTCTGCATGATGACCGTCGGGCTCATCCTCTTTCGATATAACTCCCCCAAAACGGAAAGCAACTGGCCGCTGGTCTATTACGCGCTAGCCGTGCTGCATTTTCAGATGTTCGAAGGCGGCTTGGACTCACGCATACTCTTCTCGGCGGTCATCGCCGCGATGCTCCTGCGCTTTGAGTTTATGGCCGGCTGGCCGCTAAAGGTCATCCACACGGCGGAATACATCCTGTTGGCGATACTCGCCTACCAGCTTTTCAACATCGTCTATTGAGACCTTATTCCAGTTCCAGCCCGCTATCCTTCAGCGCCCGCCACCCGCCATCCAGGCTGATCGCGTCCGTGTAACCCATCTTCTGTAAGTTGTCCGCCGCCAGCGCGCTCCGGAACCCACCGCCGCAGTACAACACCAGCTTTGTGCCCTTCTCCGGAATCTTCGTCTCTACATCGCGCTCAATCACGCCCTTGCTCAAATGCAGCGCACCCTTCACATGCCCTGCGGCAAACTCGCTCTCTTCGCGCGTGTCAACGAGAACATGCGGCGTCCCCGCCTCGCGCAGCTTCAAGTACTGCGCCAGATCAATCTCCTCGACGCGCGACTTCGCGTCGTTCACGATCGCCAAAAATCCAGGATTGTGTTGCATCGCCATAATCTACTTCTAACCGATCCTTTCAATATTCGCGCCCGCCGCCGCCAGCTTCTTCTCAATCGATTCATACCCGCGATCGATGTGATACACCCGGTCCAAAATCGAATTCCCCTGCGCCACCATCGCCGCCACCACCAGCGACGCGCTCGCCCGCAAATCCGAACACATCACCTGCGCGCCCGTCAGCGTGCTCGGCCCGGCCACGATCGCCTGCTTGCCTTCAATGCGAATATTCGCCCCCATGCGCGCCAACTCCGGCACATGCATAAAGCGGTTTTCAAAGATGTTCTCGGTAATAAAACTAATCCCCGTCGCCCGCGTCATCAGCGCCATGAACTGCGCCTGCAAATCCGTCGCAAAGCCTGGGTGCTCCTCCGTCGTCATGTCCACGCTACGCAGCCGGCCCGCCGGCCGCACCTCAACGGAAGTCCCCGCCTCTTCCACGCGCGCCCCCGCCTGCCGCAGCTTCACCAGCAACGAAGCGAAATGCTCCGGCACACATCCACTCACCACCACTTCGCTCCCCGTCGCCACCCCCGCAATCACAAAAGTCCCCGCCTCAATACGGTCCGCGATAATCTCGTGCTCCGCCCCCCGCAGCTTCTTCACGCCCTCAATGCGAATCCGCGAAGTCCCCGCGCCCTCGATCTGCGCCCCCATCTTGCTCAACAAATTCGCCAGGTCCACCACTTCCGGTTCCCGCGCCGCGTTCTCCAGCACGGTCGTCCCCTCGGCCAACGTCGCCGCCATCATCAGGTCCTCCGTGCCCGTCACGGTAATGCGCTCAAAGTGCACCGTGTTCCCGCGCAAGCCCTTCTCCGCCACCGCCTCGATGTCCCCATGCTCCTGATGCACCACCGCCCCCAGATGCTCGAGGCCATTGATATGCAAGTTAATCGGCCGTGCCCCAATCGAACACCCGCCCGGCATGGAAACCTTCGCCCTGCCCGTCCGCGCTGCTAGCGGCCCCAGCACCAGGCTCGACGCCCGCATCGTCTTCACAATCTCGTAAGGCGCCTCTGGGTTCTTGATCTCCGCCGCCGTAATGCGCAGCGCCCCGCCCTCCAACCACTCCACCGTCGCGCCATTGTGCTCCAACAGCTTCAACATCGTCCCGATATCCCGCACCCGCGGAATGCGATGCAACACCACAGGCTGCTCGCTCAACAAACACGCCGCAATCGCCGGCAGCGCCGAATTCTTCGAACCGCTCACCTGCAACTGACCCGACAGCGGATGCCCGCCCTCGATACGAAATTTATCCATGTGCTTTTACTAACTAACCTTCTAAAATAGCGTCCGCCACTCGATTCCCCGCGCGCGCCAATCGCGCCTCCGCTTCTTCACGGCTCACCTTCAAGCGTGCCATGACGATCGCCGTGCGCACAACCCTTCCCGAAGCTTCCAGCGCCACCTCGGCCGCTTCCCGCTCCACCCTCGCCGCTTCCATAATGATCCGCGCCGCCCTGTCTACCAGCTTCTCGTTCGTCGGCTGCACGTTCACCATCAAGTTGCCGTAAACATAACCCAGCCGCACCATCGCCCCCGTCGACAGCATATTCAACACCAACTTCGTCGCCGTCCCCGCCTTCATCCGCGTCGACCCCGTAATCGGCTCCGGCCCCGTCAACACCTCAATCGCAAAATCCGCCAGCCCGCTAATCCGCGCCCCCGGCGTACAAGCCACCGTCACCGTCAACGCCCCCAACGAACGCGCCTTCTCCAGCGCCCCCATCACATACGGCGTCCGCCCGCTCGCCGCAATCCCGCACAAAACGTCCGCGCCGGTGAATCCCCGCGCCATCATCTCGCTGGCGCCCAATTCCGGCGAATCCTCCGCGCCTTCCACCGCCTTGCGCAATGCTCCATCGCCCCCCGCAATGAACCCCTGCACCAACTCCGGCGGCACGTTATATGTCGGCGGACACTCGCTCGCGTCCAATACGCCTAAGCGCCCGCTCGTCCCCGCTCCCGTATAGAACAAGCGCCCCCCCGCCCGCATTCGCCTGACAATCGCGTCCAGCGCTAACGCCACCTGCGGCAGCGCCGCCTCCACCGCCAGCGCCACCTTCTTGTCTTCCTCGTTCAAGATGCGCAGCATCTCCAGCGTCGATACCCGGTCGATACCGCTCGTCGCCAGGTTCCGCTGCTCCGTCAGCAGCGCCGCAAGCTGTTCTTCCATCTAGCTCTTGATCCCGTGCTTGGCCAACAACTCGCTCGTCTTCGTCCGCACCAGCCTCGCCGCCTCATCCACGCTCATATCCTTCAATCCACGCCCAAACACTTCCGGGCTCAGCGCATCCTTGTAACCGATCTTCTTCAAGCCCCCCAGGAACCCCGCCCAATCCACCACGCCCTCTCCCGGAATCAGCCGCTCGTTATCCTTTACCTGCTCCGGCGGCAATTGCTGCGCATCCGCCAAATGCACGTGCACAATGGCGTCTTTGCCCGCCTTCACGATATCCGCCGCCGTCGCCCCAGCGTGGTGCCAGTGCCAGCTATCCAGCAGTAACCCGCAATTCGATCCGCACTCCCGCGCAAAGTCCAACATCTCCGGCATCTTCCAAATGAACTCATACGGCTTCGCCTTGCGAATGTGCAGCGGTCCCAGAAACTCCAGCCCCAGCCTCACATGGCTCCGCGCCAGCACATCGCACACGGCCTTAATCCGCCCCTGCATCAGCTTCTTCTGCTCTGCCTTCGGCAAATCGGCCGACGAAGGAATCCACGTCGCCATCCGCGGGCAGCCGATTGCCGACGCAAACGAAGCCGCCTTATCCAGCAGCGCTAGATCCCGCTTGAAAGTCTCATCGTCCTTGCGAATTTCCGTCGGCAACCCGATCGCCCCCGGCCGCAACTTCAGCTTCTTCAGCCTTTCGATAGCCTCTTGCGGCGTCGCTTCCAGCGCCTTCACTACCGGCACCTCCACGCCGGGAAACCCAGCCCGCGCGGCCACATCCGCCATCTCCGGCCACGCCACGCGGCCATTCAAAATTACGGGATTCAACGAGAGAATCATGCTGCCCTGAGTTTACAAGAGTGTTTCGCCCTAGGCGAAGAGAAACAGCGCGAATAGAATCCTACAAGCCTGGCGTCCGCGCCATTGCTTTTCCATGCGCGCTCGCATGTGGAACCAGCGACTCTTTCAAATGCAACAACCGCGTCTTGTAGTCCCGCACTAACCGGGTCGGCGTCACTAAAAGCAATTCTCGAAACTTCGCGTTCAACGCCACCGAACTCGGCCGCGCATACGGCCCCAGCTTGATCAGGTTCCCATTCACGAGGCGGGCAAACTGCGCCTCGTCCAGCGAATTCGCCAGGCGCATCGCCTCTTCCACATCGGTGCTCGCATCCTGCAGGCCTCGTTGGTAAGCCATCTTCGCCGTCTCCCCCAGTTCCCCGCACATCCCGCCACTCTCAAAGTACGCGCCCAACGCGCGCATCTCAGCCTTGTCTACCCGCGGCGAACCCTTGGGGAACAGCACCGGATCCGGCACAACGCTGAACTCCCCCACCCCTTGCTGCCCAATCACCTCGCTCCGCCAACGCCCTTCCTGCATTGTCCCATTCCCGAAGTAATACCGAATCGTCCCGCGCACTCCCAAGATCCGCTCCCCTCCCAGCGCACGGACCCGAATCTTGCCACCTTCCGCCGATTTCTCACCCACCATCGTCTCGCCCGTCAAAGCCACCCTACACTTGGTCTCAATCTGCCGCACATGCATCACACTTCTTTTCTCCACAGGCATCGTAGGAGTGTCATACTGAGCCCAAGCCAGCGACGAAAAAGCGATGATCAAGAGCTTCGTTGGCATATACCCGTAGGATAAGGTGTACCCATGACTTTTTCGTGTACTTTGGCCCTAATTTTGTCCAGTTTGCTCGCCCAATCGCAAAAGGCACACCAGCACGGCGCCGCCCAGATCAACGTCGCCATGGAAGGAGGCAAAGGAGAGCTGGAATTCGAATCGCCCGCCGACGGCATCCTCGGCTTCGAACACGCCCCCAAAACCGCCGCGCAAAAGAAGTCCACCGCCGACGTCCTGGCCAAGTTCAAAACCCAAGCTAACACCCTCTTCGAGTTCCCAGCCGCCGCCGGCTGCACCCTCACTCCCAAGGAAGTCGAAATCCACCGCGAAGGTCCCCAACACGCCGAAGTCCACGCCCACTATGCGGTCGCCTGCAAGTCCGCCCCCACGGGCCAACTCACCCTGGGCGTGTTCAAAGCTTACCCTCGCCTCACAAGCATCGCCGTCACCGTCCTCTCCGGCTCGCAACAAAGCGCCACCCAGGCCACCCCCGCAAAAGCCACGGTTAAATTGAACTGATCTTGCGCACTCGCCCCACCGGCACCCAAGGCAGCACAATCTGCCTCTCCCCACCCGCCAGAATCTGCCCCTGCCTTTTCCAGTAGTCCGCGGGCAGTGTTACCGTGCCCCGCCGCGCATCCACTTTGTAATGCGGCATCGGCTTGCCAATTCCAAGCACCGCCGGCAAACGCTCCCCCGCGCGCAATTCAAAGCTCTCCAACTGGTCGAAACTGCTCCAGTTAAAACAAACCGCCAACATCTCCCGCAACCAATCGAAAGCCGTCATCCCCGCCTTCGGCGCTTCCTCCCGGCACCGCGCCGCCACTCTTTCGCTAAACCACCACACCCCCACCGGCGCCTTCGAGCCCTTGCTCGCCACCCGATAAAACACCTCCCGCCCCTCGATCAGCTTCGCCCGCACACTCCCCACCTCCAAGCTATTCGCCTGCGCCACCGCCTGCGCCGCCAGCCGCGCCCGCAGCTTCATCTCGTTCGCAAAAGCCCCACGCTTCTCCGCCGGAACTTCCCGCACATTCGCCCAGATCCCAATCGCCGACATCGCCCTCTGATACTCCGGATCGTGCACCGCCAACACCGGATAGATCTCCGCCGTGTACATCTCAAACAATCGCCGCTCTAGTTCCTGCATACCCAATTCCATAAGCGGCAGCACCTGCGCAAACGGGCCAAACGCCCCCGGGACATACGCCTGGACCGTAAAGGGCCCGGCGTGTTCCCCCGAAAACCTCAGTCCCAAGCTTCGGCGTCCCGCAGTCCAAGCGCCCCAGCGCCTTGAAGTTTTTGAATATGCAAACCGCGACCAAAGCCCCCGCCGCTTATTCCTTCGCCCCTCTCTTCACCAGATGACCCGTTATCGGCGGAGCGGACAATCGTTCTCCGGCATAGCGCGGCACCTCGCCAAACACTTCGCCTCTCACCCAAGCACTCCGCGCTTCCAAAATCTCCGCCTCCGTCCGCGCCACAAAATTCCACCACATCAAGATCTGCTCGCCAAACGGCTCCCCGCCCAAGACCAGGATCGTTGCGCCTCCCCGGCTCGCTACAGCAAGTCCATGCGCCCCCGGAGCCAGGTAGTACAACGTATTGAGCGCCAGTTCTTCCCCCTCAACCCTGCCGTCGCCTTGCACCAGAACCACCCCATACTCAAAAGAGGGAAGCAGCGCAATCTCCGCCACGCTCCCCGGATGCACGCGATACTCATTCCCGCTCATGGCTTGAAACGCCGGGGCCGAACGAAAGGACGCGGGAATGAAAGAAACGGAAGTCGCCCCTTTCCATTCATCGAAACGCAGCTCCTTCGTGCACAAATAGCTTGGGGAAATCCCACGCTGAGCTTCGGGCAGCGCAATCCAGAACTGCACGCCATCCAGAAGCCCGGAGTTTTCGCCCGGCGTCTCCTCCGTATGAGCGATCCCCTTCCCCGCGGTCATCAAGCTGACCTGGCCCGGGCGAATCATGCACTCATTCCCGAGACTATCGTTGTGAAGTACCTCTCCGGAAAACAGCCAGGTCAGCGTTTGCAATCCGATGTGCGGGTGCGGCGCTACATCCATAGGCTTCTGATCCTGAAATTGCAGCGGACCAAAACGATCCAGAAAGCACCACGGGCCGATCATGCGCCTTCCGCGCACAGGCAGTAAACGGCGGACCGCCAAATCGCCCAGCTTGACCTCGTGTTGCGGAAGCCGCGCCAATTCCGGATGAGGAAATAGGTTACTCATCTCAATGGGCCGCGGCGGCTGCTGCCGGCAAGAAGTAGAAGAGGATGCCCAGCATGATGTAGACGCCCAGCAATTGAACGCCTTCCATCCAATGGCTGACTCCATCGTCGGCGACTTGGCCTGTAATGAAGACACTCACGGCGACCGCGAGAACTTCCGCAATCGTAAACACCAAATCCATCGGACGCGGCCCGATGAAATGACTCAACACCACCAGCAGTGGCGCAACGAAAATCGCGATCTGCAGGCTGGAGCCAATAGCAATAGAGAGGCTCAGATCCATCCGATTCTTGCGGGCAACCAGGATCGCCGTGGAATGCTCCGCGGCGTTGCCGACAATGGCGACCACAATCACGCCGACGAAAATACTCGACATGCCGAAGGCCTGAGCGGCGTGTTCCACACTGGCCACCAGAATCTCGCTAACGACGGCAATCGCGGCGGTGGCGCCGCCCAAGATGCCGAAGCTCTTTCCCATACTCCAGACAGGGCCGTGGGCCTCCGCTTCGAGTTCCCCCGTGAAGTAGTCCTTGTGGGTCTTTAGAGTAAAGAACAGGCTGAGTCCGTAAATGATCAGGAGCAGAACGGCGAATTCGAGACTGAGGTCGCGCTCTAACGTCGCGGAATCCCGCGAGCCGCGCGCCAGGTAGTGGAACGCAGCGGGCAGCACCAGTGAGATCGCCGCCAGCGTCAGCAACGTGGACTGAGAGCGCGCCGCCTTGGCGCTGAACTTCTGCTCTGGATACTTCAGTCCACCGGCGAGAATACTCGCGCCCAGGACAAGCAGCAAGTTGCCCACAATCGAGCCTGTGAGCGAGGCCTTGACTACGTCATAGAGCCCGGCGCGCAGTGCACTGATGGCAATAATGAGCTCGGCGGCATTGCCAAACGTAGCGTTCAACAATCCGCCGACACTTTCGTTCGTCTTCGCGGCCAGATGCTCCGTCGCATGGCCCAGCCAGCCCGCGAGCGGGAGAATCGCCAGACAGGCGAGAACGAATATCCATGTTTCGCTTACCGCGTGTGACCAATGCAGATAAATTACGAGGGGGGTGAGTGGCAGGAGCCAGTTCATGCTTTCGCGGCCTTCTTTGCTTTACGCTTGCGCCCGGGCGTGACGGCGGCTACGGCCTCGTCCTGATGCCCCCAACGCGCTAGCGGATAAGTCCGGGAATGCCCGGAACTCAAGTTTCGAATCTCCACGCTGACCCGGCCATTGGCGTCGCAGCGGTAGACTTCCTCCAACTCACAGCGGTAAGCGCGGTCGTTGTGTCCCACCGGAATCGCCCCCAGCTTCGCCTCGTTCTCCAGAAATGGATCGAAGGGAAAAAGGATCTCGTCCCAGTAGGTGAGCTCACCTTCCGGTTGCTGTTGCGCGGAGACGCGCGTGGATTCCAGGAAGCGGAAATGTCCGACATTGTGCACGGGGCGATAGCGCCGCGTCACAACCAGCGGAGGATCTTGCGGCCCCGGCAATACCGTGCCCTTCAGGAAGATCGGATCGAACACAATCTGCCTTCCCCCATCGGCCTCCCGCCAAACGCCGAAGTACTGATGGAAGCGTTCGCGCAACGTATAGCCGGATTGATTGTCCGCGTGGATCGCCAGGCCGATCGCCGTCGCCGCGCGCATGTAAGCGCTGCGCTTCACTTTGCGTGCGTACTTCTCGCGAAGCATTCGCGCGACCAGAGGCAATTCGCTGCCGCCGCCGGTTACATACACGGCTTCCATCGCTTCCACGCCGCCATACAAGCGCAACAAATCTTCCGTGGCATGAAGAGTCTCCGCAACCAGCGGCCAGGCGCGCTCATAATAATCGGCCACGGCTACCGATGCCTTCGCTCCTTCTCCGGCCGCAGGCTCCAGATCGACCTCGATCTTGCGTGTATTCGGATGCAAGGACTCTTTCTTTTCGCGGCAGTTTTCCACCAAAAGAAACCACTGCTGTTGACTGAGCGACGCGGCATCCCGCCCGATCTGCTCCAGCGCCATCTCGGCCAGCACCACGTCAAACTCGTCGCCGCCCAACGTGCCAATGCCTTCGCTGGCGATCACGCTGCGCTCGCTCTCCGTCAATTCGACGACCGAGACATCGAAGGTGCCCCCGCCCAGGTCGTAAACGAGGATCTTGTCCTTGCTGAGCTTATTGCGATGGCCGTATTCGATCGCCGCGGCCGCCGGCTCGTTCAGCATCGCCAGGACGTGGAATCCAGCCAGACGAAAAGCCTCCGCCGTGACAAAGCGTTGGTTCGAGTTAGCATGGGCCGGAACGCCCAGAATTACTTCCAGCGCATCGCCCTTGGGCACTTCCAGGTTGGAGCTTTCCAGCAGCGCCTTCCGCAAAGCTGTCGCCAAATCGATGTAGATCTCCATCGCCGGAAAGCGATAAGGACCAACCGCAATTGGAGTATGCGGACCCACTTCGCCAAGCAAACGCTTCAAACTCCGCACGCTTGCCCAACCGCTCTCGCTTTGCTTCGCCCACGCGTCCCAACCGTAAGCCCGCTCCGCAGGCTTCTCGACATGAAAGGATGCCAGCGCCGGAAACCAATCTCGGCTGGCCCCATCGGGACATTCAAAAGCGACGAGGGGATAGTTGCCGCGGTCCACCCACGAAACAACAATCCGGGTGGTTCCGAAATCGACTCCGAGCTTCAAGGACGAATTCGCTCCATCCTTTTACTGTAGCGAGCCCTAGGGACCAGCCCTTAAGGATTCGGCAGTGCGGAAGGCCCGCGCTTTACAACGCCCAGCATGGCCTCTTCCAGGCTCACTTGGTTGACTTCTAGCAATTGGCCCGTCGATTGGTCCAAGCCGTTCTTCGCACGGCTGTAGTTGGCGAGCGCCGTAACTTCGGCGGCCTGCGCCTGAGCGAGGTCGCGCTGGGCTTGGATGACCAGGAAGATCGTCGAACTGCCCAGCGCGTACTTCTTCTGCTCGGCTTCGAGAGTCTGCTCCTGCAGACGGCGGCTCTTGACCGCGGCTTCGTGCCGAGCACGGGCCTGTTGCAAGGCAATTACGGAATTCGTCACTTCCAAGCGAATGTTGTTCAACTGCCGTTGCTCCTGCAATTCCTGCTGGCGCAGTCGCAGCGTATCGTTGGCGATGTCGGCCTGAGCTGCACGGTTACGGATCGGCACGCTGAGCTGGAAGCCGACGTTGTAATCGGGGAAATTACGCCGCAAGATCTGCTCGAAAGCGCCAAAGTAGCCGCCCACGAAGAAGGGGTCCACCTGGCGCGGGCGATTGATCGGCGCGGTGTTAATGGAACCCGCCAAACCGTTGTTCGTCGCGCTGGCGAACAAATCGAGCGAAGGCAACAACTGGCTCTTGGCGCCGGCCAAACCGATTTTCGTGTTCTTGATGTTGATCGCGGTCTGCTCGATTTCCGGACGCTTGGCCAACGCGGTATCCGTCAGTTCCCGCAGGTTGATGGCTTCCACTTGCGGAATCCGGATCTGATCCGTGGGAACAATGCGGGCGTCGGCCACCGCCGGACTGGCAATGCCGGTACGGCTCAAGGCGTTCTTGATGATGGCTTCTTGCTGCAGCAATTGCGTCTCGCTCACGGTCAAGTCCTGCTGCGTGCGAGCCACTTCCGCTTCGGCACGAATGATTTCGATCGGCGCGAGCGTACCGATTTCCACCTGCTTCTTGTTATCTTCGTAAAGCTTCTGCGCGGTCTCCAGTGCCTTGCGCTTTACGGCCAGGTCTTCGTTAAAGGAAACCAAGTCCCAATAGAGGTTAATGATCGAGCCCACCGTCGTGATCACTTGCTGCTTGAAGACCAGATCGCTGACCTTCATGTTGTTCTTCGCGACGCGAATGTTACGGTTATTCACCGCAACGCCGAACCCTTGCAGCAAACGCTGCGTGATCTGAATGTTAGCGTTTGAGCGGGTAAAGGGGTTTAAGTCGTTGTTCGGCGAGTTCGAATTGATGTTGTTCGACTGATAGCTCAAGTTCACGCCCGTACCCGTGAGCCATTGCTTAGAAATGCCGGTATTGAAGGAGGTGGAATCGACCACCAGCGCGGTAAGGCCTGTGACAAATGAGTTCGTCTGCGGATTCGAACTCTTTCCGTGCGACAGGCTGCTCGTAAAGACCGGGTCGAGATTCGGGATGGCCGCACCAGTCACTTGGAAGACGGTTCCCGTATTACCGCCGCTGCCGGCGCCCGTAGTATTGGCGCCGCCACCGCCACCGCCGAAGCCGCCAGTCACCAGGTTCACTGCCGACGAAGGACCGGCTTGCACCTGAGTCTGCACGCCGCGGATCACACCACCCGCTTGCGCGCGCAAGTAATCGTACTCGGCAAGTTGCGGACCATAGCGCTGCAACTCGATATCCAGGTTATTCTCCAGCGCAAGCGCAATCGCATCTTGCAAGGAAAGATAGATCTTTCCCGCCCGCAAAAGGCTATCCAAGCGCCCGGAGTTTCCCAGATACGCTGGATCGAAACTCTTCTGCCGGTAATTCTTGGTAAGCCAGTAAGTATTCTTCTCAAAGCTGTTCTTAAGCTCGGCTTCCTTCGGCGCGGCGCCCGCGCCTTTCTCTGGCCGGATTCTCGGCTCTTCCATTTGCACCGCCGCGGATGCAGTTTGTTTCGCGGTTTCCTGAGCGAAGCTCAAGCTGTTTCCTAGCGTCAGCGCCACACCCAGGAGGGCTACGCTCTCTCGAATAGTTTTCATAGATCGAATATCCGGCTCAGTGATCCTGATGGGGTCCTAGGAAGGAAACGGAGCCACAAGGCCGTTTGTTCCTTGGGATTGGGTCAATTTCTCGATTCTAACGCGAAGGCTTTGGCTGCTATCCTTTTGAATTCAGGATGACTGACCGTACGCGGGAAACATTGTCCGCATTTGAACAGACTGGAGCTTACCTCCAAGGCCATTTTCGCTTGACCAGTGGTTTGCATAGCCCGGAATACTTGCAATGCGCAAAGGTATTGCAGTATCCAGACTACGCGGAACGATTTGCACGTGAGATCCATGAGCAATTCGGGGGCCTAAAAGCCGACGTGGTTTGCGCACCCGCCATGGGTGGCCTCATCATCGGCCATGAAGTGGCGCGGGCCTTTGGGGTTCGCTTTATCTTCACCGAACGGGACTCCGAAGGGAAGATGACGTTGCGGCGGGGCTTCGCCGTTACCCCCGGCGAACGAGTCGTGATCGTCGAGGACGTGATCACTACCGGCGGCAGCACCCGCGAAGTCGTCGAACTGCTGCGCAGTCTGGGGGCGGATGTCGTTGCCGCCGCTTCCATCATGGACCGCAGCGGAGGCGCGGCCGACGTCGGGGTCCCACGCGTCGCTCTAGGCACCCTGCAGGTACAAGCGTACAAGCCGGAAGAATGCCCGCTCTGCGCGCAAGGCCTCCCCGTTGTGAAACCGGGCAGCCGCCCGACCTAAGGCGAGTCCGTTATGCGCCGCCTCCGCATCCTTGTCTGTTATGACGGGACGGACTTTCATGGCTGGCAAGTCCAACCAGGCCTCCCCACCATTCAAAGCGCCCTGCAAGAGGTCCTTTCGGAAATCGAAGGCGCCCCCGTCATCGTGGAAGGCAGCGGCCGCACCGACGCAGGCGTGCATGCCCTGGGCGTGTGCGCGGCCTTCAACCTGAGGAACCCCATTCCCACGACGAACCTCCGCAAGGCGATGAACCGCCTGTTGCCGGGAGACATCCGGGTTCTCGATGCGGCCGAGGCCGCGGTGGACTTTCATCCGCGCTTCGACGCCATCGCCAAGACTTACGAATACCGGGTCTACCGCGAGGAAGTCTGCCCCCCCTTCGTCCGCCGCTACGTCCTCCACCATCCTTACCCCCTCGATGAGGCGGCCATGATCGCGGCCGCCCCAATTCTCAAGGGCGAGCATGACTTCACGCCCTTCGCCAGCACGGATGAGAGCGACATCGAGGGCAAGAGCAAAGTGCGCCAGATCTACTCCAGCGTCTGGTCGCGCGAAGGCGACGAGCTCAAATACCGCGTGCGCGGCAGCGGATTCTTGAAGCACATGGTCCGGCACATCGTCGGCTTTTGCCTGGAAATCGGCAAGGGCAACGCCAGCGCGGACGACCTGCACAAGCTCCTCAATCAGGGCGGGAAAGTACAGCAAAGCGCCGCCGCGAAGGGCCTAACGCAAATCAGTGTGGAATATCCGCTACCCTAGTAGTTTGCATGCTAGATTCACTTGCGAACTTTCGCTTCCGCATTGCCGGATGCGGCACTTCGTTGCCCAATGAAGTACTAACCAACGAAACGCTGGCCGGAGAACTGGGAGTGGAGGAGCAGTGGATCCTCGATCGCTGCGGTATCGAAACTCGCCACCAGTCCACCGGTGAGGAGACCACGCTCAGCTTGGCGGTAGATGCGTCGCGCAAAGCGCTCGCCTTCGAACCCCAACCCGTTCCGGAACTTTTGCTCTGCTCCACCTTCACGCCGCAGTACTTGCTGTGCCCTACTGCGCCCGCGATCGCCAAGGAACTCGGCCTGCCGCCAATCGGGGCCTTCGACATCAATGCCGCCTGCAGCGGCGCCGCAATTGGCTTCCTGACTTCGATCAACTTCCTCGCGATGGGCTTCGCCCGCAGGGTGCTCCTGGTCTGCAGCGATACGCCAACCAAATACCTGAACTCCACCGACCGCAATACCCGGATCCTCATGGGCGATGGCGCCGCGGCCATGGTCCTCGAAACCAACGAAACCTGCCAGAGCAGAATTCTGAGCTGGCTATGGGGTAGCGACGGTTCCGGCAACCAAATGTTCCACGTCCCCGGCGGTGGCAGCGCCCTGCCCCCAACCTCACTTACCGCGCCGGAAACCGAACTCAGCGTGGCCATGGACGGCCGCAGCCTCTTTCGTTTCGCCGTGGAGCAAGGCTCCAGCGCAATCAGTTCCCTGATTGAGAAGGCCAAGCTCAACGTAGGTGATGTCGACTGGGTGATCGTGCACCAGGCGAATCGCCGGATCATCCAAGCGCTCATTGATCGCAGTGGCATCCCCGGCGACAAGTGGGTTTCCAACATTAACGCCGTCGGTAACACCGTTGCCGCCAGCATCCCCCTGGCCTTGGCGCAAGGCATGGACGCGGGCGCTTTCCAGCAAGGTCATCGCATCCTGGTTCTGGGCTTCGGTGCCGGCCTCACTTGGGCCGGTTTCCTGATGCAGTGGTAGCCGGTTATTTGCGGCTCTCGTCTTTGCTTAGCAGCGAAGACAAAACCAAATCGAGCGCCCAGTTCACGCCAGCCATCAGAATCGAACCGAAGAACGCCGCGAAGAAGCCGCTCACGCTGAACCCGTCGATCAGGTAAGCCGCCAGCATAAACATCAACGCGTTGATGATCAAGCCGGAAATGCCCAGCGTCAGGCAACCAATCGGCAGCGTAAGTAGCTTCAAAAGATTGCCCAGCGTGGCGTTCACCAGCCCAATTACCAGTGCCGCCACAAAGGCGGCCTTCCAGCCGCTCACATTGACTCCCGGAACAACCTGCGTAACCACGTAAAGCGCGACCGCGCTTACCGCCCAACCCAATAGGATTCGCATCATTTCGCTTGGCTCCTTAAGAACTCCGTTATCTCACGATTCGTCTCTTCAGGCTTCTCCAACTGGAAGAAGTGGGATACTCCCTCCCAGAACTTGTATCGCAAGCTTGGGAACAATCTTCGCAGAAACGCTTCTTCACCGGGCGGCGCTTGCCTACCCGCTCGGATCGCCAGCGTTGGCTGCGAGAGTGACAATGTATCCCAAAGTTTCAAGTCAGCCAGGGCCCGCATCGCCCCTTCGCTGCTTTCCGGCTTCGTCTGCAAAACTTGCCCCAGCACCATCAACTGGAACTCGCGCGGCGTGGAGGGGGAATACATGTTGCTCAGGAACTCGCTCACGTTGCGCTCACGAACTTTCTTCTCCAGCGTGGGACTGAATCTCCGTGACAAGGACTGAATCATTTCGCTCCAGCGCGCCCGCCCCGCTTCTTCCGCAGGCAGTTCGAAGATGGAGCCATCTAAGAATATGAAGCCTTTGGCCACGCCCGGATAACGCCGTCCATGCTGGCGCGCAATCACCGCGCCCAATGAGTGCCCAATCAGTACTGGCCGCGAAGCCTTTTCCTGCGCGCGCACGGCCTCCACCGCGCGGGCGAACAAATCGATGCTGAGTTGCGGGAACGAATCGCTCTTCCCATGACCGGGCAGGTCCAGAGCAATCACGCGGTGCGACTTGCGGAATTCCTCCATCTGCGGCAGGAAGAAGGTCTCATTACAACTCCATCCATGAATGAAGAGCAGCGTGTCACTGCCCTTCCCTTCGGCCCGATAGTAGATTTGCTTCCCATCCAGGCTTGCCGTCGCCGCCCACGCATTGCAGGCCAACAACAAAGCAAATAGATACCTCACGCCAACTCCTTCGGCCCCAAATAACGGCGGACCAGCATCGCCGCCAAGGGGTGCATCAAACCCGCCACGAAGAACACCGGCGAGTAGCCGTAGTGTTGCACAACCCATCCGGTTCCCAGGTTCGCCAACATCCCTCCGATGGCCCCGCCCATTCCCGTCAATCCGGATGCCGTCGCCACTTCGTGCGGCGCAAAAGTATCCGCGGGGATCGACTGAACGTTCGACACCCACATGGCATGCCCCAATGCCATAACGCAGATCGCCGCCAACGCCAATTCATAACTCGGCGCCATCGGAGCGAAGATCGCCGCCGGCATCACAGCCGCGCCCAAGTACATGGCGCCTCTGCGAGCCCGTCCCAAATTCCAGCCACGATCCATGAACTTTCCCGACAGCCATCCTCCTGTCAAGTAGCCTACGTCGCCGAACAGGAAGGGGATCCAAGCGTAGCGTCCAATCATCTCGAGGCTGAAGCCGCGCTCCTTGCCCAGATACTCGGGCAGCCAGAAGATCACAAAGTAGATCACCGGATCCGTGAAGAATCTCGCTAGGCACAAAGTCCAGCAAGCACGCGTCTGGAAGATCTCACGCATGCTGCGCCGCGGCACACTGGTGGCCTTTGTCTCATAGACGTTCGCGGGCGTGTAGTAGACGCGCCACCAAACCAGGAGCCAAAGCAATCCAGCGCAACCGGTTGCCAGAAAGGCCGCGCGCCACCCATAGCTCACCGCCAGAAACGCCACCAACGGTGGCGCGAGCGCGGAACCCAAACTCGAGCCCGCGTTCATGATGCCAATGCCCAGCGCTCGCCGCTCCACCGGGAACCATTCCGCCACGGCCTTCGCCGAGGCCGGCCAATTCCCTGGCTCCGCGAGCCCCAAGGCGAAGCGGCTTACCCCCATGCTCCATTTCCCGACGGCAAAAGCGTGAGAGATCTGCGCCAGGGACCAAGCACCAACAAAAAGCAGGAACCCCTTCTTGACACCCAAGCGGTCCAGCAAAGGCCCGGAACCGGCATACATGATCGCGTAAGCGGCCAGGAATAGGGTCGTGATGTGCGAGTAATCGATCTCGCTCAATCCAAACTCTCGCCGCACGTCGCGCGAGAGCACGCTCAAGGTCAGGCGGTCGAGATAGTTCAACAAGGTCGCCGCAAAGAGCATCCCTGCGACTGCCCACTTCATGGCGTCACCCGTATCCAACGCAACATCGGCCTCGCTTGGCTCTGCAGTTCTACCTCAAGCTCGCCTTGCGTCCGCGTGGGCAAATCGAAAACCTCTTTGCCCTGCCCTTTCGACTCTCCCAACAATTTCCCACCAAGCATCACTTTCGTCCCAGCATCCTTCGCTCCAGCCCACTCCAGTTGCAAGCGTCTCGATCCCTCCGGCGCATATAGGGCTACGCGAGCCGATTCTCCCACCACTCTCCCTTCGTTCTCCCAGCCCACCCATCCGCCTCGCAAAGCCCAAGCGCTTTGCGGCAAACTTAAATCGACCTCGCTCAACTTCGCTTCCCGGTAACGGTGCGGCACGATGCTTAAGGTCTTCGTCGGGCGGAACCACTGCAACGTCATCAGGTCCTGGTCCTGCGCGCGCCGGCGATCCTCTTCAACTTCGGCGTTCAAGATCACCACATCCCTTTGCCCCGAAGTTAGAACCAATGCTCCTTGAATCCCATGCGGTCTCAATCCAGGAGCGAGGCCTTCCAGGAAAATCTGACGCGGGAATGGACGCAGAGCATAGAACGTCGTCAGTTGATGAACGTAGGCTTGATTCTCCTGCGCAATCGCCAGTTCTTCATTGCGCTTTTCCCGCAATCGCCCAAAGCTCAATCCCAGCCAAGCCACCATGCCCAGCGCCAGAACAACGCGAGGAATCTTGGCCACCACCATCGCAAATCCCAACGCGAAGGGAATCAGCGGCACATACCAATACACGCTAAAGAGCCGCTTCGGCAAGAACAACAAAGGCGCCAGCATCGCCAAACTGCCCAGCACGCCAAACACGAAACGGCGCTCGCGCCAGAACCAAGCCAGTGGCGCTAGCAACAACGCGCCCCATTTGTAGTGCAGGAGATTCTTCGTGTAAAACGGCAGGGTCGTCGCCAAGCTCTCCAAGCTGAAGCGCAAAGTGTAATCGTTGTTGCGGCCGGCGTTCACCCGCATCGCCTGAAGCGTAAAGCTCCCGCTGATCAACACGTACGGCCAGATGCGCCGCCAATCGTCGAAAGCCATCGCGAAGGGTAAGAACACCGCCACTTCCTTGGCTCGGTACGCAATCAGAAAGGTAAAAATTCCGATCCAGGTCTTGCCCGCACCCCAGAGCAGCCAAGTCACCAGGCAAAACGTTCCGCACAAAAGATCGAAGCAGTACATCGGCTTCCACCATGCTTCCAAGAGCCCTGCGTGAAAGCCCCAAAAGATCGCCGCGCTCCACGCCCCTAGCTCGCTCGCGCCACGGCGCCACGCCAGCCAACCTAGCAATCCGGCATTCAACAAGTGAATGGCAAAAAGCCAGGGAACATACTTCTTGAAATCCATGCCAAAGGCCAAGCCCGTCGCTTTATAAAACAACGCCCCAGTCGCCCGCGTATTGTTTTCGGAGAAGCGCAGCGACACAAAGTCCTTCAAGAGCCCCGGCGTTCCGGCCACAGTGGCCCACGAAAGATTGTCGAGATCGTCGTCGGAAAAGAAGCCTTCGAAAGCGCCTCGATTGGCGACGCAAAACACCGTCACCAGCGCCAGGGCCAATGCGATTCGCCGAATCATTTTTCCTTCTTGAGAAATCCGAAATCGCAGCCCAAATGGGCTTGCTCAATGTGGTCCCAAAACAACTGCGCATAGCCGCGCGACGGCCGTTGCCGCACGGGCTGCAGCGAAGCCAACCGATCCGCGATCGCGGCATCGCTGAGCATGACCTCAATCTTTCGCTCCGTCACATCCAATCGAATTTGATCGCCCGTTTGCACGACAGCCAGCGCCCCTCCCGCCGCCGCTTCCGGACTGATATGCAGCACCACCGTTCCGAAACTGGTCCCGGACATCCGCGCATCCGAAATGCGAACCATATCCTTGACGCCTTTCGCCAGCAGCGACTTCGGCATCGGAATCTGCCCCCACTCCGGCATCCCCGGACCGCCCAAGGGTCCGGCATTGCGCAGTACGAGAACATCGCTCGCCTCCGGCGTAAAGCTCTCGTCGTTCACCCGCTCCAGCATCTCGTCTTTCGACTCAAACACAATCGCCCGCCCCACATGCCGCAAGAGTTCCGGGCTCGCCGCGCTCGACTTGATCAACGCCCCGTCCGGCGCCAGGTTGCCCCGCAATACTTGAATCCCGCCGGTGTCTTGCAGGTGCCGCAGAACATCCTGCGGCCACGGCTCAAAACGCGCAATCGCCTCGCCAATCATTTCCCCCGCCACAGTCTGGGCCGAACCATCGATCCGCTCCCCTAACATTTGCATCAATGCGGGCGCGCCACCAGCATACGCAAAGTCCTCCATTAGGTACTTCCCGTGGGGCTTCGCGTCCACGAGCAATGGCGTACGCTTCGAAATTTCCTCAAAGTCGTCCAACGCCAGCGGCACTCCCAATCGCCCTGCGATTGCCAGCAAATGCACCACGGCATTCGTAGAAGCGCCCGCCGCCATCAATGCCGTTATCGCGTTCTCAAACGCCGCCCGCGTCATCACTTCGCTTGGTTTCGGCCCTTCCAACGCCATCGCCACGGCCCTGCGTCCGCTTTGCTCGGCTACCGCAGCCCTGCGCCCATCCACGGCGGGCCACGCAGCCGCGCCCGGCAGAGTCATGCCCATGGCTTCGGCCACCAACGCCATGGACGACGCGGTCCCCATCACCATGCAATGTCCTGGGGACCTGGCGATACCGCAAGCCAAGTCTTCCATATCGTTTTCGGACAACTTCTCCTCGCGATACAGATCGAAGAGCTTCCGGCCATCCGTGCCACTCCCCAAGGTCTGTCCGCGCCAAGTGCCCCGCAACATCGGCCCCCCGGGCACGACAATCGCTGGCACATCCGCGCTCGCCGCCCCCATCAGCATCGCCGGGATCGTCTTGTCGCAGCCCCCCAACAAAACTACCGCGTCCATCGGGTTGGCGCGGATCATCTCCTCCACGTCCATGCTCATCAGATTGCGATACAGCATGGCCGTGGGCTTCAAGAACATCTCGCCCAAGCTGATCACGGGAAATTCCGCGGGCACCCCACCCGCCGCCCAAACTCCGCGCTTCACGTCTTCCACCAACTCCGTGAAGTGCTTATTGCAGGGGTTCAAATCCGAAGCCGTGTTACAGATCCCGATGATCGGCTTGCCATCGGTCGCCTCCGCCGTCCACCCTTGCGCCCGCCAAGTCGACTTGCGCGCAAATGAATAGTATTCTCGCCGGTCGAACCAAGACTGGCTCCGCAGTTTTGCCATGCCCTACGAGTTTACAGCGGGCCGGAATTCCGTCTTTTCCTCCAAACGCCGAGGGCAGTCAGGGCCGTGCCAATCAGCACCCAGGTCACCGGTTCCGGTACATCCGCACTCTCACCGGGCTCATCCACTACGCCCATTGCTGTGAACTCAACGTCTGGCCAGTTGGGCCCGGATTCGGGGATGCCCGCTGGCGGAAATAGAGGCTCCCATTCCACTTCGCAACTGGCGCAGCTTTCTTCCCAAGGCAACTCGAAGGAAATCGAATCGTCTTCGTCCATCACGCGGGCCCCCGCCACCACGGTGCCCAATACAAGCAAAGTTGAGAAAAGCAGAAAGCGTTGCACCAGCCCAATCTAGAAGCTACGCACGACGCCGTCACTGCATCAATTTCACGCGCTTTACTAAATCACCAAGGGCAATCTATCCCCGACGGACTACACCGTACTTCTGGATCGCGTCTTGAATTTCACGGCGCGCGTCCGCGCTTTGCAGCCGTAAGGCGCGACGGGAAACCTCGTCGACCATGGCCGCATTCAGATCCGGCCGCGACAAGATGGCCAACAAGGAACTGACCGCGCGCTCTTGCGAATGAAATGCATCCACGCGCTCCAGCACGAGACCTTGCACGCTCTCTAGCGGTGCCTTACCGGCAATCACTTGCCGAACGAAGTCGCCTTGTCTTTCTTCGCTGTGCATGGACGCAAGCAAACGGGAGATCGGCTCTAACAGCGATGACAACTCTGCCGGGTTCAGTTCCACACGCTCCCAAGCCCGCTTCAGGACTTCTTCTTTGCGCTCCTCCGAATGCAGGCTGCGCGCCACGGACAGCGCCCTCGCTACCGAACCTTGTGCTACAAATTCCTGCAACATCTCCGCTTTGGCTTCATCGTTACCCATCGATTCAATGAGCGGCAAGGAGTCCGCCTGAGGCGTCACCCGCGTTCCTTCGCGGTAGAACAACTTCTTCTGCTCATCGGAGTCAAGTCCTTGCGCCGCACGCCAAATCCGCCGCACGGCGAATTCGTCCGCGCTATTCCGCGCCAGAAGTTCCGACAGGAATCGCCGCTGTGCTTCGGAATTGGGCACCGAACGAATCTCGCGCAGCGTACCGTCAAAGCCACGCTCTTCCAGGAGCCAGTTCAACGTATCGTTGATATCTTCGCCCCGGCTCATCGCCCACGGCGTTACTTCCTTGGCCAAGAGCCGCTGTGCTTCGGCGCCAAAGCGTTGCTGCATGCCATCGGCGTAGTAGCTGCGAAGAATTTGACCCTGCGCATCGGCCTCCATCTCGATTCTTTGCGTGCGTCCATCCTCACGCAACTCCAGATAGAAACGTCCACCTGGCTGCAAATGATCGATATCGCGATTGCCCTTCGCAAAATGGATGTCCCCACGCGATCCGATCTCCAGCCGGCGCTTATCGCTGGAATTCACCATACGGTGGTCGAAGTGGCTGATGCCCAACAAGTGGTTCAACGGTGCCGATTGCGACACCAGTACCGCCAAGCCGCAAGCCGCCGCGCCCAGGACCGGCCCGGAAATCCGTGGCGCCCGGTTACGCGCTTGATCGAAAATCGCCTCCATCCGTTGGAAGATCTCCTTACGCCGCCCCGCACCGGTCGCCAGCAAAGGCGCACGTTCCACGCTAGCCATTTCCGCCACGCGTGACAGTGCCCGTGCATACTCGCGAGTCTCCCCACTACGCTGCAAGACCCAATCGTCGCAAGCCATTTCCCGCTCACGGTCGATCTCGCGCCCAATGAAATACACCGCGGGTTGAAAAAAGAAGATCGCGCGCAGGAATCGTTCCCACAGCCCGAACCAATCGTCCCGGCGTTCCAGGTGTCCAGCTTCGTGAAGAATAATGTGCTCGATGTCGGTCGCCGATAGCTGCATCGCCATGTTGCGCGGCAGCAGGATCATCGGATGCAAAAAGCCGATGGAGATGGGCATTCCAGCTTTATCGGAAATGCGCACCTGGGCAACCCGCGTGACAAAGCCCGGCAATCCAAAGCCGGAGGGAAAGCTCTTCTTCTTCAATCGGCGCAGCCAGAGATAACCGATCCCGAGCCGCAACAATTGCGCGCCGGCCAGCAGCAAGGCGATCACCAGAAACACTTCCGCAGGTTCCCGGTCGCGAATCTCCACCAAGGGCTTCGGCGGCAAGGAAACAAGTGGAAGCGCTTCGGAATCGGCTTGCGCCGTCGCGCGAGGCGCTGCGGTCGATTCGGGAGACGCCATAGCCCGTGTCTCGGCGACCACTGGCGTCATCCAGCGAGGAACCCGCTGCAGCACCGGCAAGGCGACCACGGCAAGCAGAGTCAATTGCCAAATAGCCAGGCGCGTAGCCGCTCCAATGCGCGGCATGTCGCGCATCACCAGCCAAACAACGGCGGTCAAAACGATGCCCTGCCACCAGCCATTCCAAATGGCCATGAGCAGCATCTCGAAATTTGATTCGTGGTTCATTACGCCTCCTCGATCATCTTCTTCAATCGGCGCATCTCAGCCCCGCTTAATTTTTCGCTCTTCAGCAGGTTATGCACCAATTGCTCCGCGCTGTTCTCAAAAAAGCGGCTCAATAGATGCAGCAGGGCGCTCTTCCTCGCCTGTTCCTTGGGAACCGTGGCGCTGTATATGTGCGCGCGGCCATCCTTCTTGTGCTGCAAGTAACCCTTGTCTTCGAGAATCCGCAAGGTAGTGAGCACGGTGCTGTACGCCAGCGGGACCTCCGCGGGCAAGCGTTCGACCACCTCATGCACGGTGCTCGGGCCGTGCTCCCAGAGGATCTCCATCAGCCGCAGTTCGGCTTCTGTCAGGACGGGTGATTCTTTGCGAGCCATGATCTACTAATAAATTAGTAGCACTGGCCAAACCCTTCGTCAACTAAAGAATTAGTAGATAATCCGCTTCGGCCCAGGCAGTATCAACATTCGCTCTGCATCAACTTCGCCACCAGCGCCGTCCAGCCGGTTTGATGGCTTGCGCCCAAACCCAACCCGCTATCGCCATGGAAGTACTCATAGAACAGCACATGGTCTTTGAAGTGCCGATCGCTCACGAACTTGGGATGATGGCGCATCGCCGGCCGGCCTTTCCCGGCCTGGTCAAGAAACAATGAGGACAGGCGCCGGGACAAATCCCGCGCCACCCAATCCAAGCCTTTCATCTCTCCCCCTTCTGCGGGGCACGAAACCTGAATCACCTCGCCATGATAGTGGTGGAACTTCTGAATGCTCTCAATCAGCAAATAGTTCACGGGAAACCACACTGGCCCGCGCCAGTTTGAATTTCCGCCGAACATTCCGGTTTGCGATTCTCCCGCCTCATAGTCAACTCTGAACTCCTGCCCACTGGCGTGGAATACATAGGGATTCTTCTGATGAAACTTTGACAGGCCGCGAATGCCATAGTCGCTCAAGAACTCTTCAGGATCTAGCATCCGCTTCAGAATGGCCCGCAAGCGATCGCGGCCCACGAGCGAGAGCAATCGCCGCTCCGCCACGCCTTCTCGAGTCATCGAAGCGAGGTTCCCCGCCAAGTCAGGCCGGTTTTCAAGAAACCATTCCATCCGGCGACGGAAGCCCTTCAAATTCTCAATCACGGACAACTCCAAGGTATCCACGGCAAACAGCGGGATCAAACCAACAAGCGATCGCACCTTGAGAGGCAGCAACCTTCCATCCGGCAAACGCAGCCGGTCATAGTAAAACTGATCTTCCGGGTCCCAGAGTCCATGCTCGCCGCTGCCATTCATCGCGCTTGCAATGAAAAGGAAATGTTCGAAGAACTTGCTCGCGATGTCCTCGTAAACCGGGTTGTATTGCGCCAATTCGATGGCGATCTTCAGCATGTTCAGGCAATACATCGCCATCCAGGAAGTCCCGTCGGATTGCTCCAGGTGTCCGCCTGTGGGCAAGGGCTTCGACCGGTCGAAAATCCCGATGTTGTCCAGCCCCAGGAACCCGCCCTCGAAAATGTTGTCGCCCACCGAGTCCTTACGGTTCACCCACCACGTGAAGTTCATCAGCAGCTTGTGGAACACGCTCTCCAAAAACTTCGTGTCCGCCTTGCCGCTCATCTTCTTGTCGATCTTGTAAACGCGCCAGCACGCCCAAGCATGCACCGGCGGATTCACGTCGCTGAACGCCCATTCGTAAGCGGGTATCTGCCCGTTCGGATGCATGTACCACTCACGCAGGAACAACCCCAACTGCTTCTTAGCGAATTCCGGATCGATCAGCGCAAACGGAATCATGTGGAAAGCAGAATCCCAAGCGGCGTACCAAGGGTATTCCCACTTGTCCGGCATCGAGATGATGTCCTCGTTGAACAAATGCCGCCACTCTGCGTTGCGCGCGCGTTTGCGCTCCGGTGGCGGAGGCGGCTGACCGGGGTCGCCCTGTAGCCAGTCCTCAATGGAAAAGCCAAAATACTGCTTCGTCCAAATCAACCCGGCGCAAGCTTGCCGCTGCACATGCCTGGCGTCGGCGTTATTCATGCGCCCGCCGCGACCCAACAGTTCCTTGTAGTACTCGTCGGCCTCTGCGATCCGCCTTTCAAAAATCGAATCCACACTGCCCAGCGGATGACCATCCGTCTCCCGTTCCCGCAAGCGGAAACGGAAAGTATGCGAGCCTCCGGCGGGGATATCCACGCGATACATGCCGGCGCCCTTTGTCCCACGCCCTTGCGGATTCACCGCATTCTCCTGCCCTTGAATCAAGAGCCTGCCAAAGCCGTCCTTGAAGTACCCGCCACGATCCGGATAGCCAAACAACTGAATCACGTTTGTCTCGTTCTCCGTGAAGACCAGCCGATCCGGCCGCTCGGCCCAGAACTCCAAATTCCCCAGAGTCTCGTGATGCAGCTTGATGCGGTCCTCGTCGAACGCTTCCATCACCGGCTTTCCGCCACGGCCGAAGCTCCATTGATTGCGGAACCACACCTGCCCCAACATCCACAAAGGCGCGGTCTCCGGCCCGCGATTATGCGCCGTCACACGGATCAATGTGTCGCGCGCGTCGGCTTTCGCGTATTCGATAAAGACATCGAAGTAGCGGTCCTCATCGAAGATTCCGGTGTCGATCAACTCATACTCCGGCAAGCGCCGGTCGCGCCGCCCTTTCTCGCGCAATAACGAGTAAGGGAACTCCCGCTGCGGATACTTGTACAAGCCCTTCAGGTACGATGCCGTCGGCGTGGCATCCAGGTAGTAGTAAAGCTCCTTGACGTCTTCCCCATGGCTGCCCAACGGCCCCGCCAAACCGAAGAGCCGCTCTTTCAAAATCGGATCGCGGCCATTCCACAGGGCCACGCTAAAGCACACGCGGCAATGGTTGTCGCTATAGCCCAGCAGCCCGTCTTCCCCCCAGCGATAAGTCCGCAGATGTGAATGCTCAAAGGGAAAGTAATCCCAGGCCGTTCCGTAAGGCGAGTAATCCTCGCGCACGGTTCCCCACTGCCGCTCACTTAAATATGCCCCCCAACGCCTCCAATGCGCCGCGCGAGCTTCCGATTCTTCCAGCCGCTTCCATTCCGCTTGCATACTCCATTGTCACCCTCAAAAGCTTCAATGGAGCATGCGATCACTGCATCAGGCGCCGGGTCTTTTCCAGCGCTTGCCGCGCTAGCGAGTAATCCGGCTCAATGTCCACCGCCTGCTGGAAACAATCCACCGCCCGCCGGTACATTTCCTTGCTGATATAGGCGCGCCCCAAGTTGTACCAGGGGAAGTGGTAGCTGTCGTAGCGTCGGCTCTGCGTCGCTTTCACCAGCCACGGGATCGCATCGTCCACTTGCCCCTTCTCAATCAGGTAAGCGCCGATGTCGTTGTACGGATTCCCGAAGCTCGGGTCCAATTCGATTGCATGCTTGCATTCGACGATCGCATCGTCCAAGCGGCCTTGAAAACGATACGCCCAGCCGAGGAAGGTATAAGCCTCCGGCGTGGGGTAAATCGAGATGGATTTCTTGTACAACTCCAACGCGCCATCCAGTTCGCCTTCAATCTGCATCTGGTTGGCGTCGTTCATCAATCGAACTGCAAGTTCGACCCTAGGGTCGGTCATGGAGACACATCTATCGCGCTTTTCACAAAAGAGCAATCCTTTTCTTCGGGTTAATTGATTAAATTTCCACACGGCCTTCGATAGACTTAGGGGTACATGATCCCAAAAGTAAGGAAAGCTGTTTTCCCCGCCGCCGGCCTGGGCACTCGTTTCTTGCCCGCCACGAAGTCGAGCCCCAAGGAAATGCTCCCGCTCGTGGACAAGCCCATTATCCAATATGGCGTAGAAGAAGCTCTCCACTCCGGCATCCAGAACATGATCATCGTGACGGGCCGCGGCAAATCCGCCATTGAAGATCATTTCGACGTCAGCTTCGAGCTCGAACACACTCTGGAATCCAAAGGCAAAAAAGACATGCTGGCATCGGTCCGGGCCATCTCCGACATGATCGATGTCTCATATGTCCGCCAGAAAGAAGCCCTCGGCCTCGGTCATGCCGTGCTCCGCTCGAAGGAACTCGTGGGCAACGAACCTTTCGCCGTTGTGCTGGCCGACGATGTCATCGATAGCGAAGTACCCTGCATTCGCCAGCTTATCGACGTCTACGAATTCTACGGCGCGTCGGTGCTGGCGCTGATGGAAGTCCCCAAGGAAAAGATCTCCGCCTACGGCGTAGTCGATGCCGAACCGGTGCCCCACAACGGCGCACAGGACCGCCTCTACCGCATCCACAACCTCGTAGAAAAACCCAAAGCCGAGGACGCGCCCTCGAATCTCGCGATCATCGGCCGCTACATCCTCACTCCAGAAATCTTCGCTTCCATTGAGGCCACCGGCCCTGGCGCCATCGGGGAAATCCAACTCACCGACGGGTTGAAGCACCTTCTTCGCAGCCGCCCCATTTATGGCTTCAAGTTCGACGGTACCCGTTACGACGCCGGCGACAAACTCGGCTTCTTGAAAGCCACCGTCGAATTCGCGTTGAAACGCCCCGACCTCGGCGGCCCCTTCCGCGAATACCTCAAAGGCCTCCAGCTCTAACGAAATCCCATGAGCTCACCGCTTCTGCTACCGGTTCGGGCTAGCGAAGCGGTGGCCCTCGCGGACTTGATCTTCCAAGCGCCGCCCACTCCTGCCCGTCTCCTTGCTCGACTCCCCACACTCGGCCTGCAAAACACCAAAGTCTTCGCCCATACGCTCGCGCCGGACCCCATCCACGGGAACTCATGGTATCTCCTGGTCGCCAACGCGTCCAGCGAATACTGGCTGCTCCATCTCACCTCCGCATCCGCTCCCGCCTCCACGCTCTTCCCCCAGCCCCTGCTCCTGGCACGCGCCCGCACGGCCTCGGGCATCGAAATCGTAGCCAACGCCATTCCCGCGCTCGAAAACCTGGGCGCCATTGTTCCCACTCTCGCGCCGCAGCTCCTCGCACGCGCCTCTTCGGTGCACAACATCTGGAGCATCCCTCATACCGCCGCTTGGCCAAGCTTCGCAAGCGCCATGCCACAACGCCACGATCTCCTCCCAGGCATCCGCGGCACGGCGTCTACTTGGGAGCCATATCTTCCGGTACTTCTCTCACCCAGACCCTTCAGCTACATCCGTACCAACACTCCGCCGAACATTGATGCAGCCGAGGCGCTTCCCTTTAGCCGCTTCAGTATTGCCGTGAATCGGCTGGATTCGCCTCGCAATACAGCCAGCCACATCGCGCATCTCCGCACGATCGCTACCCGCGCCATCGATATCGAACTCGATCTTTCCCAGACAGACGCCACGGCCGGGCAAATCCTCCAATACCTCAACGACCTCCGCCTGCTCCACGCCCAAATCGAAGGCATTGAAGTGCCGCCACAAGTTGCGCCGGAAAGTCTATCGTCTCCTCAACTCGCCATTACCATTGCAGCCGCGAGGCCAGGCGACAACTCACTCCCAGGCCATATTCACTGGAAGCTCAGCTCTTTCGCAGCGTAACCGCTGCCCCACCAACCTGCATAGGCAACGATCCACTCAGCGCATCGAGACTCAACATTCCAAAGCCCACCACCAACCTCTCGGCCGGCGACCATCGCGCGCTCAACACAGTCCCCACCTTGCTATCGCCCGAAACGATTTCGTCCCCCACGGCGGGAGCGACCGTTGCCGCAATCGCAATCGCGCTCAAACCCTTATGCACTTGTCCCCGCGCGCGCACGCGCTCCACGATCTCCTGGCCCAGATAACAGCCCTTCGAAAAATGCACACCGTGCATCTGCCGAGTCTCTTGCACTAGATGCTTATCCAGAATCTCCACGCCGTAACGCGGCAAGCCGCGTTCCAACCTGACCGTTTCCCAAGCTTCTTCGTCCGCCTCCTGGAGGGAGAGCCCCAGTTCCGCGCCTTTCGGATAAGCCCAGCGCAGCTCGCTATCGCTCAGGCGAATCACGTAGCCTCCCTCATGCGCCAGGATCCCAGGCGTCTTTTCAGGGATCGGCAAGCCACACTCCAGCGCTTTCGGCCCCACGATGCCAATCTCGCCGTGACTCTCGCCCAAGCTCTCCAGCGTCACATCGTCAGCGATGATGAATTTATCCAAGTGCTCGAAGAGGCTCTGCTTCGTCGCGCTCTCTGTCTCGATCAGAATGTCCCCACCCACGCGGAGCAAATACGCATCCGCCTGAATCCGGCCCTGAGCATTCAGGAAGAACGCATAGCATCCTTCCCCATCCGCCAATCCCTGCACATGATTCGAACTCATCGCGTGCAGTAGCCGCGCGTTGTCTTCGCCATGCGCGAGAATACGCCCTCGCTCACTCAGATCGTGCCAAGCGGCGGCTTGACGTAGCGCCTCGTAGCCCTTCACGGCGCTTAACCCCGCAGGTGGCGCATGTACGCCGCGATCGCAATCACCACTGCCGTTCCAATCAATGCGGAGACTTGCCAGCGCTGCCGCTTGCTATCCGGCGCGTTGGGATTCGTCATAAGGAAAATCATGGTCAGTACGTGCAAGGCCCCCAGGAACTTAATCCCAAACCACATATGCCAACCCTTGGGCACCGTCGAAATGATCCGCACCATATTGATCAACCCGGAGGTGATGATCAGGAAAGCTCCCAGGAACACAGCGTTCCGGCTAAAGGCCGAAACCACGGGAGCCCCCAGCCAGCGTCCGCCAACGGCGCCCCCTATCATCACGACCACGGGAAAAATGTGCGCCCAGCGCAACAGGACATCGAGGATTGCATCCATAATCTATCTACAGTGTATGATTCACGAGATTATCCCGGTGGGGTTTTACTTCCAGCAAAATTGCTGCGTTCTCGCCGACGAGGACACGCGCGAAGCTTTCCTGGTCGATCCCGGCGATGAAGCGGGCGTCATTCTTGCCGCCATCGACAAGATGCAAGTCCAGGTTAAAGCCATCTTGATTACCCATGCTCACCTGGATCATGTCGGCGCGCTCGCCCAAACCAAAGCCGCCCTCGGCGTCGAAGCCTACATGCACCCCGGCGAGATTCCGCTCTACAAATCCGTCAGCGAGCAAGCCGCACTCTTTGGCCTTCCGCCCATTGAGATGACCAACATTGAACACCCCCTTGCGGAAGGCGACATTCTGAAGATCGGCCGCTACGAACTGCAGGCCCTGGAAACCCCGGGCCACTCCCCCGCCAGCATTAGCTTCTACATCCCCCAAGCCAACTGCGTCATCGCCGGCGACACTCTCTTCAAACGTTCCATCGGTCGCACGGATCTTCCCGGCGGCAATCACGCTCAACTCATTCGCTCCATCAGGCAAAAACTTCTATCTCTCCCGCCCTCGACGGAAGTCCATCCCGGCCACGGGCCCTCCACGACCGTCTCCGAGGAAGCCAAGTACAACCCTTTCCTTACCGGAGCCTGAGCCCGTTCCATGCCTTTACGCGCGTGAATCATCAGAGAATAAAAATGAAGCTATTTGCGCTGCTTCTTTTCGCCGCACTTGCCCAAGCCGCCTCCTGGGAACAACTTGCCCAATTCACCCAACGCCAGATCGAATTGACCTCCACCCAAGGCGCCAAAACACGCGGCACGCTCTTGGCCGTCAATAGCGATTCGCTTTCCATCAGCGACAACACGGGCCAGAAATCGATACCGAAGTCGGAAGTTCAGGAAATCCGCCTCCACGATCCCGAGCACAAAATCCGCCGCGGCTGGCTCTTTACGGCCATCGGAGCTGGCGCCGGCGCCGCGCTCGGCGTGGCCGTCTGCCCCGGCTGTGCGAACGAAGGCAATGGGGCTAAGTTCGTCGCCCCGGGCATTGCCGCTGGCGCGGGCCTCGGAGCTCTGAGCTTCCTCGCCTCGCCCTACCGCAGCATCTACCGGATCAAGTAAGCCCGGATCAAGTGAGCACGGCCCCTGTTTGCCGGGTATCGTAGCCCGCTACCCCCTCTAACATCCGTCGCAATCTGCCTCTTTGCAAGGCGCCCAGAAATTCGCGCACGGCCGCAAGATCCGCATCTTCCCGCTTCATTACAAAATCGAAGCGCTCCCGCCGCACGGGGACAAAATCCAAATGGAAGGCTCTGGCGGCGGAAGCCGTCGCCAGGCAACAGTCCGCCAGCCCAGCCGCTACCGCCTGCGCCGCGGCCAAGTGGCCATAGGAAATCGTGTCCCAACCCACAAGCCGACGCGCGTCCACACCGGCGCTTGCCGTCAATCGTTCCAGCAACGCCCGGCTACCCGATCCTTCTTCGCGATTTTGGAATCGTACGCCACGCTTTGTCAGGTCTTCCACACTCCGCACTCTCTTCGGGTTCCCCTTCAAAGTCACCCATCCTTCTTCCCACGCCGCGAAGCTCACTACCAGGAAATCCTGCTTCGGATAACGTTCCTTCAAATACGGCAGATTGAATTCGCCGCTCACCGCATCTTCCAAATGCGCCCCGGCCACATGCACCTTCCCCTCCATCAGCCATTGGATCGCCAACTGGCTTGCCGCCGGCGCCGCTACCAGGTCCACCCCGCTTTCTCTCGCCAACACGCCAACCATCAGCCCAATCGCGGGGTCGCAGCCCGCTACCGCCAATCGCTTCGCATCGGCATCTTCCCAGAGCCGCAAATGCACAATGTCTTTCTTGCCCAGCGCTGTCACCACCCCATCGGCTTCAGGCAGATAGTAAGGCGTGGACGATGCCGGAACGCTCGTCAGCCGGTCGCCTGTGCGGGCCACGCGGACGGCTTGACCAACCTCTACGGGCTGCCCTTGCAGTAGCGTGCTTGCCACGTCCTCTCCCTGCGCGACTTCAGCATCGTCCAGGGAAAACAACTCCTCCACCCGCACTTCTAATTCCCGGGCCAGTCGCAATGCAACTTGCGTGTTGGGCACATAGCTGCCTGACTCGATCGCATAAATCGTCTGGCGGCTTACACCAACTCTTTGCGCCAGGTCCGCCGCGGCGATGCCTCGCAGTTTGCGCCATTCCCCCAGCCGATTCCGGACTTCCGTTCCCATGATCTTCTGCCTTCAAAGTCTAGCTGGATAGCGGGGCGCCAGGGAATTCCCAGGCGCCCCCTGCACAAATTCGACTTCGATCTAGCCCGCCGCCAGCCCCCGCATGTTCCAGCCGCAGATCGTCGAACCCAGCATCTTATTGCCGCCCGGCCCCGCCCAATGCGTTTCCAAGCTCAGCCAGCCCGTGTAGCCATCGTTCAACAGCGCCGCCACCTGGCCCTTCCAATCCACGTGACGCGTGCCCACGGGGCCCCATATAGGCGTGTGGCCTTCCATGTGGCAGTCCTTCACATGCACGTGCGCAATGCGATTCTTCGGCAGCAACCCGTATCCATGGGGAAAGGGCTCCTCGCCACCCACTAGCGCATTCGCCGGATCCCAAACCAACTTCAAATTCTCTTGAGGCAGCGCGGCCAAAGCCTTCGCACTCTCCGCGGCGGTTCCGATATGACAGGCATGCTCGTTCTCCAGCAAGATCGTCACACCGTGCGGCTTGGCGGTATCGGCCGTTTTCGAGAGCGCTTCCACTACGGCGTCGAAGCACTTCTCCGGCTCCACCGTCCGCCAATAGCTAAACACGCGAATCATCTTCGCGCCCGTCATCTCACAGAGCTGCAAAGCACGTTCCAGCAACCGCGGTTGATCCTCGAAAGTATGCTTGGAATTGAAGATGTCCTGCTGGAATCGCGTATCGACGGCCGGGCCATTCGGCAGCACGCACTTCCAGATCGGCGAAGCGATGCCGATGATCTCGATACCCTTCGCATCGCAAAGTTCCTTGGCGCGCTTCACTTCGTCGTCGCTCAAGTCCATGATGTTCTTGCCGAACACGACGCGCAATTCCGCCCCCGTCATTCCAATAGAAGCCATCGGCTCCACAGCCAACGCCAAATCCGGCGAAAACTCGTCGGTAATCGACGCAATCCTGAGTTTGAGATTGTTCATTTCTCTACTAGTCTATCGGCGTCTTCCCGCACTGCGTAGAATTTCCGCGCCGCCACGTTCGTGAAACGCTGCTTCTTCCCGCTGGGCCATTCCACCTCGACGGCTTTCACCGTTTGCTCGCTCCCCAGCCCAAAATGCAAAGCCAGGTCGGACTGCGAGCAATAGCTCGCCCCGCTCGTCACGCTCCTCCATTGCTTGCCATTCGCCATCTCCAGCCGCACGATCGCACCCAATCCGCTCTTGTTCGAAGTCACGCCTTCCAAACGGAACGAAACCCAACTCGCCTTGTCGCCACCCTCGTTCTTATAAAGCACGGCGGCCCCGTGGTTATTATTCAAAACCACGTCGAGGTCACCATCGCGATCGATGTCCGCATAAGCGGCGCCTCTGGCCACCAAAGCTTTTTGAAACGCCGTCCCCACTTTCTTCGACGCGTCCTCGAAGGCTCCCCGCTTCCCTGCCCCGCCCAGATTGCGAAACAGGAATGGCGGCTGCGCGAAAGTCACTTTTGGCTGCACCCGGTTAATTTCTTCGTCAATGTGACCGTTAGCCGCGAAGATATCGAGCCACCCATCGTTGTCGTAGTCGAAGAAAAACACTCCAAATGCCAAGCTCAGCAAACTCGCCCTGCCAATCGTACTCCGCGGCGCCTCATCCACAAAGAGATTCTTCCCTTCGTTGTGATAGAGCCCCAGCATTTGGTTGGAGAAATTTCCCACCAGCAAATGCGGCCGGCCGCTTCGGTCGTAGTCCCCGGCATCCACACCCATCGCCCCGCGCGCCACGCCATCCTCGCCAAACGCTACGCCAGCCGCCACGGCCTCTTCCGTAAACGTGCCGTTCTTGTTGTTCCGGTACAACTTGTTCGGCTGCGTATCGTTCGCCACGAAAAGATCCGGCCAACCGTCCCCGTTGTAATCCAAGGTCACCACGCCCAAGGCCTTCGACGCCGCATCGTTCACTTTCGCCTCCGCGCTGGCATCCACAAACTTCCCGCCCCCCAAATTCTTGTAGAGCTTCGAAGGCATACCCTTATAGCTCTCCGGCGTGCAATAGCTCTTCGTCGCCCCATCGAGCGAGCAATACAGATCCTTCTCGCGCGTCCACTGTACATAGTTGGCGACAAACAAATCCGCCTTCCCATCCTTGTTGTAGTCCACCCAAGCCGCGCTGGTGCCAAAGCCCACGTTGCGGATACCGGAAGCCGCCGTCACATCCTTGAACTTGAAGTTCCCCTCGTTGTGGAAGAGTCGGTCTCCCTCGAGCGCCGTCACATAAATGTCTTCCCGCCCGTCGTTGTCGTAATCGGCCACCGCCACGCCCATCGCGTACATCTCGACGTCCAGGCCGCTTCCCGCCGTCACGTTCGTGAATCCGCCCTTCTTGTTGTTCTTGTACAGCGCGCTTAAGCTACGCCTCCCGCGCACCGTCCAATCCTTCGCATTCAAAAGCAGCAAGTCCGGCCACCCATCCGCGTCCGCGTCGAAGAACGCCACGCCGCTCCCCATCGTCTCGGGCAGCCACTTCTTCCCCGCCCGGCCGCTGTTATGCCGGAACTGTATCCCCGCGCTTGCCGTCGCATCGACGAACTGCGGACCCTGCGCCTGCGCCATCGCCGCTACCAGCACCACTGCCATCATCTTCATCGCAACTTTACGCTCTCATGATCGTGAATCGGCTGCCGCTCATTGTTGTCTTCCGGGCTCAACATTCGCGGTTTCGCCGTAATCGCCGTCGAACTCTCATCCGCTTTAAAACGCCGGAACAGGATTTCTTCCCGAGCCGCATTCTGCGCATCGCCCAAGCCCCGGTAAGCCAGCATCAGGTTGTAGTGCGCCTGCACATCTTCGCTATCCACTTCCAGCACGCGCTTCAAGGACGCCACCGCGCCCGCGTAATCGCGCTTCAGGAACTGCAAACGTCCCAACTGGTTCAACACCACCCGGTCTCGCGGATACAAAGCTTCGGTCGTCCTCAAGGATGCAATGGCCGCGTCGTAATCACCGTCCGCTTTCTCGATCATCGCCTTGAAGAAATGCACGCGCCCAAGTTTATTGTTCAACTGAAGCGCCTTGGCCACGAATGGCTTCGCCGCCTCTGTCTCGCCTTCCTGAATCAACGCCCGGGCCACGTTCAGCCATCCATCGGCGTAATCCGGTTCCGCTTCGGTGACGCGCCGGAACGCATACTCCGCGCCCTTCAAATCGCCTTGCAGCAAGAGCCCAATCCCCCAATCGTTCCAGCGTTCGCGGTCCAATTCATCAACCATCGGCTTCCACTCCGTCTTCCCCGCGCCGACTTCCACCTTTGTCTGCGCCACTGCCACGATCGGGATCTTGGGAACTTCATGCTTAATCGGCCCGCTCACATCCGGCCGCTTCTCATAGGAAAACTCGTTATACGAATGCGCGAACTTCCGGTAGTTCACCTTCGCCTCAAAAGTAAATGGCGCCTTCGCATCCTTCGGAATTTGCACACGATAATGCACCGTATCGGCCGCTCCCGGCGGAATCAGCCGTACATACAGCGTGCTCCGCGCCTGCCAGGCGTTGCGCTTGTTGATGTGATTGCCCTCGCCGTCGAGCATATAGGCGCGATAGAAATGCGCGCCCTTCTCTACTGGCCCATGCTCGCCTTCTGTTTTGCCGCTCCAGAAGAACGGCTTTCCCGTCGCGTCTTTTCCCACCACTTCCAGCCACAAGTCGTAAGCGTCCACCGTCCCGCCGGGGAAGAAGTGACCCACCTTGCGCGTCCGCACCACCGCGTCTAAACGCACCGTGGAACCAGGCTCCACCTTCACCTTCGCCGTATTGATCGGCGCGGCCACCTTCGACACCTCGCGGATGAAGTATTGCCCGCCCATCTCGGCTTCCTCTCCCACGGCCATCGTCGAATTCAACGCCTGCTGTTCGCCGCCCCGGCGCATCATGGGCATCTGCCCCTTCATCTCTTCCACTGGGGTAATCGCAAACAGATCCACGGTCAAGAAACCACTCTTCAAGAAGCTGATCGTCTCTTCCAATTGCTTTTTGTCGCCATTCACAAACGGCACCGCCGTATTCGCCACCGCGAAACGGTGCGAATGCACCATGCCATTGCGCGCCGCCGGATCGTTGCCCTTCACTTGAGGCATATGGCATTCGCTGCAGGTAGAGGTCTTCGGCGGATAGTAAAAGCTCCTCGCCCCTTGTCCGCTCACGCCGCTCGCCTGCCAGTTGTCGTAATCGTTAAACCCGCGCAGCCATCGGTAATTGTTTACCGGCTCATCCAAGTGCACCTTGTGGCAAGTGGAACAATACTCCGCCGATTGCTCCCGCATGAACGGCTTGATAAACGTACGCCTATGCGGCTCCGGATCCGCATACGTCAGGAAGTTATCGATCCACCGGATGTACTTGTTCTTGCTTGCCGCCAGATCGTGCAGAGGCGGATACTCGATCAGGAATCCGCCATTTCCCACGCTCCCATTCACTTTCGTAATCGAATGGCAGCTCATGCACCCCAATCCGTTCTGCGCCTCGGGAGTATTCACCTGCTCCCGAATCGGCTTCTCCCAGCGTCCATTGAAGAACACCGCATGGTCGTGACAGCCCGCGCACCATTTCGATGGCTGCGTCGATCCCTGCACGTCCTGCATGTGTTCGATCGAACGCCGGTAGTACTGATTATTGAAGCTCGCGAAGTGGTGCATCGAAGAGTTCCACTGCTCGTAAATGTCTTTATGGCATTCCCCGCAGAGCTTCGAGTCCATAAAGAAATCCGCGGGAATCGTCCCATTCACCGACGTATTCGCCGGGCTCGGCCAGAAAGGCCCTTTCGCATTCCCCTCTTCTTTCATCGAAGTCGGCACGAACACCGACGGGTTCTCAATCCGTTGCGATGGCTCGTAATACTTCCGCTCGTAGAAGTAGGTTCCCAACGGCAACATAGCCAAACACGCCAGCGCCACCCGGTGCTGCTTGCTCAACAAACCCACGCCCAACACCGCCAACGCGATATGCCCCGCCAACACCCACGCCTGGTCGTGCGTATTTCCCCGCCAAGCCAAATAAACACCGCTTAGCAAACCCAAGCCCAAAAATATCGCCGCCCAACGCTTCTCTTGCCGCAGCATCCACACCAACGCCGCCACAATGGCGGCCCCGCCAAAGATATGCAGCAGCACGTTCACCATATAGAACAACGTCGCCTGCGCGAACGCCGCCAGATACGCCGTATTCAACAGCAACAGCGCAAACGCGCCCCAAACGATCTTGCGAATATCGAACTTCATTTAATTCACCAAACTCCGGATCAACACCAACGCCGGCCGCGTATTCTGCTTGGCCTTCCGTCCTTCGCCCGGATACGGATACCCAGGCATCGAGCGGTAAGGCAGCGGCTCCACCGTTTGCGAGTACGCCGTATTCGCATCCCGGTCCTTCGCCCATCCATCCACATGCAGCAAATAATCCCGCCGCCACCCCTCCGGCAATGCCGGCAAGGCCGCGACCGAAAACTCCAGCGCTACTTCATCTCCAGAGCCCATCGTCACCAGATCCTCATCCACATTCCCAATCAAACCCCGCACATCGCCATACGCCGTATAAAGTCCCGGCGTCGGATTCCACAGCGTAGTCGGCGTCGGGTTCGGGTACAAGAACTCCTCGGCTTGCTTCCGCTCTGGATGCACGCGATTCTCCGCAAAGCCTCGAAAACGCAAATCAGCCGAAGCCAACAAAAGCTCCGTCAAGCGATGCTCAGGCACAGCGCTGCTCTCTCCCAGAAAAATCTCATCCCAATAGACGCACAAGTTTGTAACGATCCGGACCTCCCGGCTTGCCGATAAGAACTTCCCCTTCAAATCCACAACCATCGCCTTCGGCTTCCCGCTCGGCATGCCCATGTCTTCCACCACCGTCACCCATTTGCCCTGTGCATCGCGCACTTGTAAATATGGGCTTTCGAGCGGCTTCCCCGCCTGCGCCTGAGCCAGGAACGTCGATCCGTCCGCCCAATCCACCCACCCATAAAGCACCAACACCGCATCGTTCGCCGCCGCCGCGCTTCCAAAATCTAACGTCAACGCATGCTTCTCCGCCACGCCCGCGCTCGTCCGTGCAAACGCATCCGGATGTTTCTTATCCCGCCGCAATAACGCCTCGCGCACATCCCGCCCCGCGTCGTCCACCGCCCGCACCGGCGCAATCCGCTCTTTCACGCCAAACAAGCGAAACTCCGGAAACGGCGGCGCTTTCCACTTCTCATTCGTAAATACACTAACCGCCGCCGGATGATCCACCGCCACCAATCGCACGCGGTCGAAATAAGCCGCCTCGCTCAGTTCCTCCGTCATGCGAACTTCCAGATTCCCCCGCGCATTGGGCCGCAACTGCTCTCCGCTCAAGTACACATACTCATCGTGATCGGTAGGGAAGAACGTCCCATCGCCCGCGCTCGCCCCTAACGGCGCCACGCCCAAGACGTCCGTCACATATTCAAACTCAGTCCCATTCCAAGTCCAGATAATCGGGCAAGATCCACTCAGCCGCTGCGCCTCTTTGTACACAAACGGCTTCCCCACCATCTGCTTCATCTCGTTCTGGATCAACCCATTCGGCCACGTAATGCGCACCACATCGATCACCTTCGCCGAGCCCACGCCAAGCAACAGCGCCGCCCCCTCATACTGCCGCTTCTGGTACAAGCCCCCGATCTTCACTTCCACCTCGGCCCCCGGCGCCGTCTTCAAATTCTTCACGCCCGTCAGTTCAATGCGCACACTCTTGCTAGTCGTCTGCGTAATGTTTAACTTCTCCACAAAGCCCTGCGCCCCCCGCGCAATCAGATCCAACTTCCCGTCCAGGTTCCGGTCCAAAGCCACGTGGCCTTCCACCAGCTCCGGCTGCCCGCTATTCCGGAAATCCGCAAACACTCGCGCCACCTCCCCATGCGCCACCTCCAACTGCCCATCGGCATTGAAGTCCCCGCTCACCAAATGCCGCGCCCCCGCGGGCAAATCGAAATCCTCCGCCTCATACTTGCCTAACAACTTGTCCCGGTACAAGACCGCCTTCCGCTCCGCGTAGCTCACCACCAAATCGAATCCGCGCGTATCCGCCACCTTGCGGAACGCCACGGCATCCACCGCCACGCCCTTCACAAACGGAAACGACGAGCTGTAATCCACCCAGCCCGCTGCCCCCTGATTCCGCAGCAACACCGAAGTCTCGCCCAACAGGAACAGATCGAGATCGTAGTCGTGATCGAAGTCCATCCAAACGCATCGCGAAAACTTTCCGTCCGCCACCTTCTTCAATACGCTCCGTCCCACAAAGGCCCCGCCCTCCGCCACCACACACAAATCCAAAATCCCGTCGTTGTTCAGATCCCCCGCCGTCACGCTCTTCACACCCGCCACCCGCGCTCCCACCACTCCATTCACCCGCAATTCCTTGGCATCCCAAGTCACCACACGATTGCCCAAGGCCGCCGCTCCCTGGACAGCATATGGCAATGGCCGCGATGTCCATTTCACTTCCCGCGTATCCGGCGCGGGCTGCGGCGGAGCGGGATCGTAGATCTCTGAATATTGGCTCCAGTCCACATCCTCCGGCACCGCCGCCCCTTCCGTCTCTTTCTTCAATCGCTGAAACACCGCCAACTCCCGCTGCGCATCCGCCTGCCGTCCCGCCTGCCGGTACGCATTGAAAAGCTGAAAGCGCGCCGCTGCCAATCCCGCATCCAAATCTCGCGCCGCCTCAAACTCCGCCATCGCCTTCTCGGCATCCCCCAACTGCTTATGCAACACGCCAAGGTTGTAGCGAATGATCGGCTCGCGGGCGTCCAACTTCTTCGCCCCCTCCATCTGCACGAGCGCCTTCTCCGCCTCACCCTGCTTCTTAAACTCCACGCCCAAGGTGAACCACGTATGCGGAATCTCCGGCGCCTGCTTTTGCACCGCCAACAACTCCTCCACCGCCTCCGCGTTCCTGCCCGCCCGCAACAATCCCAACCCGTAATTCAGCCGTTCCCGCGCCGATCCCGGATTCGCATCCCAAGCCTTCTTCAAAGCCTCCGCCGCTTCCTTTTGCGTGGTCGGATTCTCATAAAACGCCTTGCCTAGGTTCCGTAACTCATCCAGGTTCTGCCCCCAACACACCCCGGCCAACAATAAGAGTCCAAACTTCACTTCAATTCACCTCATCAACGCCCGCGCCTCCGGGCAATAGTCAAAATCTACTACGCCGCTCGCAGGACCGAGATTTCAAAGAGAGACAATAAAGAAATGGCCACCATCCAAATACCTGACGATCAAGCGGCCGCACTCCAAGCCAAGGCAAATGCGCAAGGCCTAACGCTGGAAGCTTGGCTGCGAGCGTTGGCTGGCATGGAAGAGCCTCGGCGCGCTCGAGGAAAGTACAAGCTTGCGGACCTTGTCGCCAAATGCGACCCCACAGCCCGGCTTTCCGGCGACGACACGGAATGGCTCCAGGCGCCAGCAGTTGGACGCGAGGCCTTGTAGGTGAATCGAGGCGACATTTACCCTGTCGACTTGAACCCCACCCAAGGCCGTGAGCAAGAAGGCCGCGCTTTGTATTGATCGTGTCGCCTGCCAAATTCAACACACTGGGCACCCCGCTAGTCTGTCCGATCAAGCAGGGAGGAAACTTCGCAAGGCACGCCGGATTCGCGGTTTCCCCAAGTGGCGCCGGCACTCGCACGGCCGGCGTGGTTCTTTGCAACCAGCCCCGCGTGCTCGACCTTCAGGCCCGCGGCGCTCGCTTCGTAGAGAAAGTGCCGACGTTTATCGTGGAAGAGGTTCTGGCCCGCCTAAGCACCTTACTCGATTAGTGCTTGACAGGCGGACACAAGCGCGAATGCCGAAGCGTCTGTTATGTTGAAAATCCCATGCCGCTTCGCCGAACCGTGCTGCAAACACCGCTCGCCCTAGCGGCGGCGCCCCAACCCATGACTTTCGGCATGCACCAATACACCTCAGCCGGAGCCGGCTATCGCGGCTCGCTCGAAGGCTGGGCGCGCGCGGGCATCCGGCAGGTCGAGCCCAGTTCCGATCTGCTCGATAGCTTCCTGAAGACGGAAACGCTAGCCACCGCCAAACGCGTGCTCACGGACTTGAACCTGATCGCCGTCTCCGGCGTCACCGGCGTCTTCGGTCTCTGGGAACCGAATCCAAAATTCGATGCCAACCTGGAGTCCTTCCGGCGCCGCTGCGAGCAGTTCGCCCACTTGGGCGCGCCGCTCGTCTATTCCCCCTGCGTGACGCAAGAGAAATTCATCGCCGACGACTACAAACGCGGGCTCGACAACATCCGCCGCGTCGCTTCTGTAGCGCAAGAGTTCAAACTGAAGGTGGCCGCCGAGTTCGTCCGCAACTCCACTTACATGGCCGCGCTACCCACAGCTCTGCGCTTGAAACGCGAGGCCGCGCATCCCAACTTCGGCATCCTTTTCGATTGCTACCACTTCTGGTCCGGCCCCAGCAAAATGGAGGATCTGGACCTCATCCAACCCGGCGAAATCATCCACGTTCACGTAAACGACACCCCTGCCATGGCCCGCGAGTTACTCGATCTCCGCACCCGTGTTATTCCCGGCGACGGCGTCGCTCCCCTAGCCGCGATCCTGCGCCGCCTGCGCGAACGCGGCTACGCCGGACCCGCCACGGTGGAACTCTTCCTCCCCGAATACCAGCAAGCCGACCCATTTCAACTCGCCACTGAGATCAAACGAAAAACCGAGCCCCTACTTCGCTAAGCAAGGGCCCGGCCAAAGCTACACCTAAGCTACTCCTATCGCATGTAGAGCACAGTCCGGTTGGACTTCGCTCCCTGGTACTCCACTTCGATCGCCTGCGCTCCACTGGCGTTCGGAGCCGTGAAGATCGTCTGCGTCAAGCCAACGTAGCCCGGTATCAGCACCGTCACCACGTTCGCCGCTGAAAGCGGCGCGCCCGTGCCGACACTCACCTTAACTTCGGGGAACCTCGCCAACACACGGAAACTCGCCACCTCGCCCGTCGATTGCGCCGGAGCCGATTGCCCGAAGCCCGTGCCAAACACGCCCAGCGTCATGCCGTTCGCCGCACGGTTCTCCTGCGTAATCTGCGCGCCCGTCGACAAATCGTAAGCGACCACGCGATTTCCATCGCTATTTACCTGATCGAAGAAGATCGCCGGCGCCACTCGGGCCACCGGCGCGCGGAACGCATTGCTAGTCCCGCCCGGCCCCTTCACGACGATATCCACCGTTCCCGTAGAAGCCTCAAACGGTACCTGAGCGATCACCGTGCCCTCACGTACCTGCAACACCGGCGCGTCCTTGCCATCCGCCGTCACGCTAACGCCATTCAGAGCCAGCGGCGCGGATCTCCCCGCCCAGCCATCCAAGCTGCCAGGAACTTGCGCGAAGTTCGCGCCATACAAAGTCATCAAGCCGCCCTGCGCCAACGTGGTCCGCGTCACATCGGAAATGCTCTGGATCACGTTATCGATCCGCGGCGTTCCCGGCGTCAAGTCGGCCAACTGCGTTCTCACGGCGCCCCCGGGGTTCACCGTCGTGTGCAAGTTGATGTAGTAACCGCGCGGATTGGCCAGCAAGCCATTCAGCGCCGTCAACTGGGTCTCCGTTGTCACCATCGCCGTGCGATAGATATTGCCCACGCCCGTCGCGCTCACCACGGCATTCGCTCCACGAATCCCGCTATCCAACACCACACCGCCGTTCGTCCCGGCCGCGCCGGCATGAATATGGAGCCCCGTGAAAGTCGTTTCGCCCGGAAACACATGGTTCACGTCAAACGCCATCAGCCCCGCCAGCGCAGCGCCATCCGGACGCCGCAACATGCTCACCTGAAACGCGGCATAGCCGGTTGCATCCAGCCCCGTGATCGCGGGCACTTCATTGGCCGGCGACATCTCTAGTGAAGAGAAGCGCACGCCCTCGGTCGGTCGCAGTTGCGAACGGATCTCGCCGCCCCCGTTCGCCACCGTATGCAAGTTCAAATATCCTTCCTCGGGATCGTTCAGAATCGCGTAAACCGTTGCCACTGCGGCAGCGCTTGCCATGTTCGCGTCTGCCACGTAACGCAGCGTACCCGCGCCATTCGCCCCCGCCAGCACATTCTGCGCCCGGGTCAATCCGGTATCGAGCGTCACTGGCCCGTTCACGCCTCCACGCCCGCGATGGATATGCATTCCGGTAAACTGCGTTCCTTCCGAGAAACCCTGATAGCTCACCTCAAATGTCACCTCCGCGCTATTCAAGGTCCCATCGGCGTTCAGGCCCGCCAGCAAGGTAACAAACCCAATCCCGCTCGCCCGCGAATTCTGTACCGCCGGCACTTCATTCTCCGGACCCATCACCGCGCCATAAACGCGCATCTCTGTTTTCTTCAACTGCGAACGCACCGCCCCACCCGGATTCACCGTCGTATGCAGATTCAAATAGAACCCCTCAGGGTTCGCCAGAATCTCATTCAACACCGCGACATTCGCGCTCCCCGCCAGCACCACCGCGCTTCGCACAATCTCCCCATTGCCCGTTTCGCTGACAACAGGATTCGCCCCCGTGATCCGCGAATCGATCAACACGGGCCCGTTCGTTCCCGCATTCCCCCTATGGATATGCAAGCCCGTAAACGTCGTCGCGCCCGGAAAGCGATGCCGCACGACGAAATCCACCGTGCCGCTCACCACCGTCCCACTCTCATCCCGCACCACATGCAGCCAAACCGTCCCAAAACCCGACGCATCAAGATTCGGCAATGCCGGCACCTCGTTGTTCGGACTCATATTCATGCGGAACGGAATGGATTCCGCCTTGTGCGCTTCATGCGCAAACGAACACGCCGCCAAAAGCAGCGTCATTACTACTGGTTTCATTTCACTAAGACCCCGGTTCAAAATTTGCAATTTGTCGTTGCAACGGACATATGGTTTCGCGGCGGGCTCTCAATGTCAATCCCCCCCCTACAGGAACCTTCTATCGCAACGCCCGCCCCACCGCCTCCTTCCACCCACCCAACAAAGCCTCCCGCTCACTCGCCTTAAGCTTGGGCTCAAAGCGCTTCTCAATCCGCCAGAACGCCTCCAACTCGTCCGTCGACGAGAACTTCCCAATCCCCAGCCCCGCCAGATACGCCGCCCCTAGCGCCGTACTTTCCACATCCATGGGCCGCACCACGGGAATCCCTAGCACATCCGCCTGGAACTGCATCAGGAAGTCGTTCACCGTCGCCCCACCATCCGCGCGCAACTCCTTCGGCGCCTCGCCCGCATCCTTGCGCATTGCTTCCAACAACTCCGCCGACTGATACGCAATCGCCTCCAACGCCGCGCGAATCACGTGCGACCGCGTCGTCGACCGCGTCATCCCGCAAATCATTCCCCTTGCTTCGGCATCCCAATACGGCGCGCCCATCCCCGTAAATGCCGGCACAAAGTAAACGCCCCCCGTGTCCGGTACCCCCTCAGCCAAACCCGCCGTTACCTTCACATCCGTGAAAAACCCAAAGTTATCCCGCAGGAACTGCATCGCTGCCCCCGCCACAAACACGCTCCCCTCCAACGCATACTGCGGATCCTTCGCCGTCCCCGCCGCCCGCGTCGCCAGCAAGCGGTTTTTCGACACTGGTCGCTTCCCCCCCGTATGCATCAACGCAAAACATCCCGTCCCGTAAGTGTTCTTGATCAAACCCGGGCGGAAGCACGCCTGTCCAAACAACGCCGCCTGCTGATCCCCCGCGATTCCCGCAATCGGAATCTCCGCGCCCAAATGCTCGGGCGAAGTCACCCCAACCACTTCGCTCGACCCCACAATCTTAGGTAATACCTGCTTCGGGATCTCAAAGATCCGCAGCAGTTCCTCGTCCCAATCTCCCTTCTCCAAGTCCATCAACATCGTCCGCGACGCATTCGTCGCATCCGTCACATGCAGCTTCCCATTCGTCAGCTTCCAAATCAGCCACGTATCCACCGTGCCAAACAAAAGTTCCCCATTCGCCGCCCGCGCCTTCCCATCGGGAATGCTATTCAATAACCAACGCAGCTTCGACCCAGAAAAATACGCGTCGATCACCAATCCCGTCCGCTCTTCGATGCGCCGCTTATACGGGCCCAGCGCCAGTTCTTCACAAAACGCCGCCGTCCGGCGGCATTGCCAGACAATCCCCGGCCCAATCGGTCGCCCCGTAGCCTTCTCCCATACCAACGTTGTCTCCCGCTGATTCGTAATCCCGATCGCCGCCACCTTCTCCGGCGCCACGCGCATCGCATCGAGCAACCGCCGCGCCGAAGACAACTGCGCCCCCCAGATCACATCCCCGTCCACCTCCACCCATCCCGGCTCCGGATAGTGCAACGCATACGGATTCGCTTCCATGCCAATCCGTTGCGCCTGCTCGTCATAAAGTGCCGCGCGCGCGCTCGTCGTACCCTCGTCCAAAGCCAGTAAGTAAGCCATTCCCGCGATTGTATGTCAACGTCTGATTGCAATCAGAGTAGCGATAGAATTCCCGAAGATGCTTGACCGCCGCGACTTCGTCTCTCTCGCCGCACTGGCCGCCAGCGGCCAGGCCGTGCCCCTCAACTTTTTCTCCCAAACCGACGCCCCTTGGATCGAAACCCTCATGAGCCATATCATCCCCACGGACGACACCCCGGGCGCGAAAGAAACCGGCTGTCTCTACTACCTCGACTTGCACCTCAACGGCGCCCTCTCCCGCTTCGCCCCTGCCTATCGTACCGGTCTCGCCGCCTTCCAGAAGCAACACCCGGATTTTCTGAAAACTACTCCTGCCGCCCAGCTCAAAACCCTCGAAGCCTTGAAGTCCAACCGCTTCTTCGACATGCTCGTCGACCACACCATGCAAGCCTTCTACGGCAGCCCCACGCACGGCGGTAACAAAGACGCCGCCTCCTGGAAAATGCTCGGCATCGAAAAGCACATGGGCGAAGGCCCTTGGAATGGTAACGCGGGAGGCCACAACCATGGCGCTTGATCCCGTAGATGCTGTAATCGTCGGCGCGGGCGGCGGCGGTGGCGTCATCGCCTACGAACTGGCGCGCAACGGTTGGAACGTAGCCCTCCTCGAGCGCGGCCGCGTCCAGGAATTCCATGAAACCGGCCACCTCGAATTGAGAAGCCAACGCACCACCGTTCTGGGCAACGCCTTCGGCCCCGCGGACCGCGAGCATCCCCGCGTCCGCCAAAACGAGCGCGGAGAATGGGTCCGCGTCTACCCCAGCGAAGGGGGCTACAACAACATTGCCGCCGTAGTCGGCGGCGGCACCCTCAGCTACGGTGCCATGGCTTGGCGCTTCCTCCCCAAGGACTTCCGCATGAAGTCCACCTACGGAGCCCCCGCCAACTCTACACTCGAAGACTGGCCTATCTCCTACGATGACCTCGCTGCCTACTACGAGAAAGCGGAATGGGAAATCGGCGTCTCCGGCAAACGCGGCTCCAATCCCTTCGATGGCCCCCGCGCCAAGGAATACCCCATGCCGCCTCTCCCCTTCAATCGCGAGGCGACGATTCTCTCCAAAGCCGCCCGCTCGCTCAACCTCCATCCCTTCCCCATTCCCATGGCCATCAACTCCCGCGAGTACATGGGCCGCCCCGGCTGCATCCAATGCCCACACTGCGTCGGCTTCCGCTGCGAAGTCGATGCGAAGAGCTCCACCGCCGTCACCGTAATCCCTCGCGCCATCGCCACCGGTAACTGCCGCCTATACACTCAGGCCATCGCCAAGGAAATTCTCCTCGACGCCCAAGGCAAAGCCCGCGCTGTCGCCTATTTCAACGAAGACAACGAACTCGTCGAACAACCCGCCAAGGTCGTCATCGTCGCCTGTGGTGCCACCGAAAGCGCGCGCCTCTTGCTCAACAGCAAATCCAAACTCCATCCCAACGGCCTGGGCAATCGTTACGATTGGGTCGGTCGCAACCTCCAAGGCCACGCCTACTCTGGGGCCTTCGGCCTCTTCGACCAGGAGATCTACGACGGCCTCGGGCCCGGCGCCCGCCTGGCCCTCTGCGACTACAACCACGGCAACCCCGGCATCGTCGGCGGTGGCATGCTTGCGAACGAATTCATCCGCCTTCCTTATCTCTTCGCCCGCAGCATCCGCCCGCCCGGTAGCCCTCGCTGGGGCAAAGCCCACAAAGACTTCCAACGCCGCTTCTACCGCCACTCCATGGGGTTCAAGAGCCCCGTCCAGGAAGTCCCCAACTGGGAAGCCCGCGTCTCCATCGATCCCAATGTCCGCGACGCCTGGGGCATCCCTGTCCTCCGCCTCTCCGGCCAGCGCCACGAAGAAGACTTGAAAACCGGCCGCTTCATGGCCGAAAAGGCCGCCGAGGTACTGAAAGCCGCCGGCGCCACCCAGGTCTGGCTCACCCCCTCCGGCCGCGGTCTCTCCGGCGGCCAGCACCAGGCCGGCACCGCGCGCATGAGCAAAGACCCCAAACTTGGCGCCACCGATCCCCACTGCCGTCTCCACGATGTCGATAACGTCTTCCTAGCCGACGGCAGCCCCCACGTCACCAATGGCGGCTTCAACCCCTCTCTCACCATCCAAGCGCTCGCTTTCCGCACCGGTGAGTTCATCACCAAGTCCGGCCTCAAGGCGAGAAGCATTTAGAAAATGAGCATTCATCAACGATCCTCGCGAATCTGACATCTTCGTAACTGCGTATACTCTCTACAAAATCAATAATTTGAGCCCATTGGCTCTCCCCTCGCGCGTAATCGTTAGCGGGTACTAACAATTTCCTGCAACCGAATCGCACAAGGGCGATCTAACCATGCAAGGGCCCTCGCAAGAGACAATAGAAGAACAAGATATGGAAGTCATCCGCGCAGCTTCAGGTTCGTCGGAGTCCACCCCCAGCCCTGTCGCTTATAAACTCCCGCCCGCTTTGGTCGAGAAAGCCAGCGAGCGCCTTTGCTGGATCGCCAGCCTCTGCGCCGTCACCACCGTAATCCTGCTCTCCATCGAAGCCTTGTTGCAACCGGAGTTCCAACAAGCCTTCCAACTCCCCTCCCTGCGCATCACCATCCTCTTCACCTTCCTGGTGAGCGGCGCATTCGTCCTCATCCAGCGCAACGGTTGGGTCAAAAAAGAGACCTTGCTCGACCTTGGCATTGTCTTTCAGGTAATGATCGCTTTCGTCATCGCCATGTTCGAAACTTCGATCCCCTGGGACGCCACCGATCCCGTCCTCGGCCATAGCGGCATCGCCATCTGGCTCTGCCTTTGCGGACTGCTCCTGCCGAACGCACCTCTCAAAGCGGGGATGGCCGCTATCCTGAGCGCCGCCATGTGGCCCGCCGCCTACTACCTAAACCTCAACCTCCACGGCTACACGCCCCTGCCCTGGAATCGTCTGGCCATCTGGATCATTCCGAACTTCGTCATTGCTGGCTGGATGTACCTCATCAACGCGCGCCTCTTCGCGATGCAATGGAAGCAAGTCAAGGCCGAAGAACTCGGCAGCTACCAGTTGGACTATCTCATCGGCAAAGGCGGCATGGGTGAAGTCTGGCGCGCCAAGCACAAACTCTTGGCCCGTGACGCCGCCATCAAACTCATCCGTCCCGACGTTCTGGCTGGCGTCAACGCCCGCCAAGAGAACTTGATGCGCAAGCGCTTTGAACGCGAAGCCCGCGCCACTGCGAGTCTCGTGAACCCCCACACCGTGGCATTGTTTGACTTCGGCCGCACCAAGGACAATCTCTATTACTACGTGATGGAGCTCCTCGACGGCATTGATCTCCAAACCCTGGTCGACCGCTACGGCCCGCTCCACCCCGGCCGCGTATCAAACATCCTTTCCCAAGCCTGCGAAAGCTTGGAGGAAGCCCACCGCGCCGGCCTAGTCCACCGGGACATTAAACCGAAGAATCTGGTCCTCGCCAAGCTCGGCCTTCAATACGACTTCCTGAAAGTCCTCGACTTCGGTCTCGTCAAGTCGAACAACAACAACGCCGACGCCAGTCTGATGACGCTCGACGGCACCGCCACTGGCACTCCAGCCTATCTAGCCCCGGAAATCGCCCTTGGAGAATCGCAAGTAGACGGCCGCGCCGATCTTTACAGCCTAGGCTGCGTGGCCTACTTCCTGCTCACCGGCCAACTAGTCTTCCAGGAGAGCAACCCCACCGCGTTAGCTTTGGCCCACGTCCAAAAACCCCCGATCCCGGTCCAGGACCGCACGGAGTTGCCGATCCCGAAAGGCTTGGCGGAAATCGTCATGCAGTTATTGGAAAAGCGCCCCGACCAACGCATCCGCAGCGCACAGGACCTGAGCCGCCGCCTCCGCCAACTGGCGGACGTCCCGAGTTGGTGCCCGGACGCCGCCGCCGACTGGTGGCAAACCAATCTGCCGGAGACGGTAGCCAGAGTCCAACCGATCCTGGACGACCAAACACCAACCAGCGCCGAACTCCACTCCCCAGTAGGCATGCACCAAAAATAAATAAAAAATAAATAGGGACAACGACCTCTGCCCCATTTTCCCAATAATAGATAATAGGGACAACGACCTTTGCCCCCTTTTTCTTGAGAGATTTCCCCCGCCCACCGCTCTCCTACATCGATGCCCCGCGTCGCCCGCTTCGTAATCCCCGACATCCCCCACCACATCACCCAACGCGGCAATTATCGCCAACAAGTCTTTTTTAATGACGACGACTACCGCCTCTACCTAGACCTCCTCGCCGAATTCGCCCCCAAATACGGCCTCACCATCCAAGCCTTCTGCCTCATGCCCAACCACATCCACCTCATCGCCACCCCCGAAAACAAACAATCCCTCTCCCGCACCCTCCAACGCGTCCATTGCGACTACGCCCGCGCCACCAACCTCCGCCATCGCCGCACCGGCCACCTCTGGCAATCCCGCTATCATTCCGTCCCCCTCGACGAAGAACATTTCTGGGCCGCCATGGTCTATGTCGAACAAAACCCCACCCGCGCCGCCCTAACGGGCATCGCCACCGACTACCCCTGGTCCAGCGCCCCCCTCCGCCTCACCAACCAGCCCTCCCTCCTCAACCAGGACAAGTGGCGACAAGCCCACAACTCCCAAACCTGGCAAAGCTGCCTCCACCACGGCCTCCACGCCGGCAACCTCTTCGAAAACATCCGCGCCGCCACCCTCAACGGCTGGCCCCTGGGCAACGAAAATTTCCAAACCATCCTCGAACAACACCTCGGCTTCCGCCCCCTCAAACGCAAGCGCGGCCGCCCCCGCCTCTCCCAAGCGATATCCTAAGTACAGTGGACCTCCGCCGCCTCACTCTGCTCTCCATGTGCGGCGCGGCCCTCTTACTTTCCCACCAACTCGCCGGCAAAGCCGCCCGCGACGGCCTCTTCCTCTCCCGCTTCACACCCAACGACCTCCCCAAGATCGTCGCTCTCGCCGCCCTCGTCGCCATCATCCTCGGCCTCATCTTCAGCCGCCTCCTTTCCCGCTACGGCCCCGCAAGAGTCGTACCTGCGGGCCTCGCCATCAGCGGCCTCCTCCACATCGCAGAATTCACTCTCCTCCCCGCCAACCCCGAACTCATCGTCACCCTCGTCTACCTCCACATCGTCGGCCTCGGTGCAGTCCTCCTCAGCGGCTTCTGGAGTCTATCCAGCGAACTCTTCGACCCCCACGAAGCCAAACGCCGCTTCGGTCAAATCGCCGGCGCCGGCACGGCGGGCGGCATCCTCGGCGGCCTCGCCGCCGAACGCACCGTCTCCCTCGCCTCCTCGGAACATCTACTCCTTCTCCTGGCCGGCCTCCACCTCGCCGCCGCCCTGGTCGCCTTCGCTCTCAGCCCCTCCGTCATCCCGATTCATGAAAAAGCCCCCGAAGCCGGGCTAGCCTCCGCCCGCCGCGCATTTGAGCAAGCCCCCTTCCTCTTCTCCCTCGCCATCCTAGTCCTCTTAGGTACAACGTCGGCCGCCCTCGTCGATTACCTCTTCAAAAGCGGCGCCTCCGCCGCCTTCGGCCGCGGCCCCGAACTCACCCGCTACTTCGCCATCTTCTACACCGGCGCTCAAGTCATCACCTTCCTCGTCCAAACCTTCGTCACTCCAACCGCCCTCGAAAAACTCGGCCTGGGCCGCACCGTCATGAGCCTCGCCCTCACGCTTTGCGGTGGCTCCGTCGGCGCCCTTTTCATTCCAACCTACAGCGTCGTCGCCGGCCTCCGCGCCGGCGAACTTATCCTCCGCGGCAGCCTCTTCCGCAGCGGCTACGAACTCTTCTTCACGCCCATCCCCGCCGCCAACAAACGCGCCGTCAAAACGGTAATCGACGTCGGCTGCGACCGTCTCGGCGACGCTCTTGGCGCCGCCGCCCTCCAACTCTTCATCCTCCTCGGCCCCATCTACGCCCGCACCGAAATCCTCCTCTTCACCGCCGCCCTCGCTGCCTGCAGCATTTGGATCACCCGCCGCATGGACCGCGCCTACGTCGGCGTCCTCGAACACGGTCTCCGCAACCGCGCCATCGAACTCGACATCAACGACGTCGAAGACTCCACCACCATGTCCGTCGTCATGCGTTCTATCGAAACGCAAGCCGTCTCCGCGCCGGCGGATCGCCCACCCAGCACCGCCCGACCCGTTACCATCCCGATCGAATCCGGTATCGATCTACTCCAACGCCTCCGCAGCGCCGACGCCTCCGCCGTCCGGCACACTCTGAAAAACCTCACCCGCCCCGAGCCCATCATCGTCCCCCAACTCATCCGCCTCCTCGCCTGGGACGAAGTGAGCGACGACGCCCGCCAGGCCCTCCTACGCTGCCACGAAAAGAACATTGGACAACTCACCGACGCCTTACTCGACGACCAACAAGACTTCGCCATCCGCCGCCGCATCCCCCGCATCCTCGCCCGCTCCCACAACCCCCGCGCCGTCGAAGGCTTGCTCGCCTCTTTGGAAGACCCGCGCTTTGAAATCCGCTTCCAATCCAGCCGCGCCCTCGACTACATCCACCAGCACCGCCCCGAACTCGAGTTCTGCGAAGACCGCATCTACCCCATCGTCGAACGCGAACTCTCCGTCTCCAAACCCATCTGGGAAGGCCGCAAACTCCTCGACGAACGTGACGCCACCGACCCCACTTTCCACTACCTCGACGACGTCCTGCGAGAACGCGCCAACCAAAGCCTCGAGCACGTCTTCAGCTTGCTCGCCACCATCCTTCCCCGCGAGCCATTAAAGACTGCCTTCCGTGCCCTCCACAGCGAAGATCGCCTCTTGCGTGGCCTGGGCCTGGAGTACCTATCCTCTACTCTCCCCGCCACCATCAACACCAAGCTAATCGACCTAACCGGCCAAGGCGCCACCCTAACGCCCCAGCGCGACGCGCAGTCGGTTCTCGACGAACTCATGGCCTCCGGCAACAGCCTCGCCTTCGAATTCAAAGCCAGAAATAAATAGGGACAGTGATGTAAATAGGGACAGTGACCTTTGACCCCTTTTTCCGCCATGCTTTAGAAAAAATGTACAGAAAATGAAAATGGGGACAGAGACCTCAATTCCCTATTTCCGCACTTCGATCCCCCATCACTACTACCTCTTGGCTCCTAGCCACATCGCCTAGCCACTTCAATCGGGACTGCTAGGCATCCCGACTGCACCGCGCCAACCAGCCTATGCGACACCCTGTTCCGTTTCAGGCCGGAACTTCTTCACATACCGCTGCATGCGAAATTGCAGCGGACTCATTCCCAATTTCTTCGCCTCCCGCAATGCCTCCGCGTTACCCCAACCCTGCCGGGCAATGCGGTAACAAGCAATCACCGTTCCTGTCCTGTCCCTGCCCAATTTGCAATGAACAAATGCCGGAGCCTTCGTTCGCGTCGCTTCGTCCAGTTCCGCTAAGGCCTTACGTATGTTCTCGTCGGAAGGCGAGTGATACCCCCGCAGTGCAATATTCACGAAACGCATCCCCAAGCCTTCTACCACCCGCTTCTCCCGCTCCACTCCATCCTGCCCGCTTCTCAAATTGATGACAGTGCGAATCCCCATTGCCGCGAGATCCGCAAATCGCTCCAACTCCGGTTGTGCGCCACGATAAATTGACGGTGCCACTAGATGAAATCGATTCGCCGGCCCTTCCGACGCCTGCACTGAGCCCACCGCCGCCGGAACCACGAGCAATGAGCGAAGAACATCTCTTCTGCTGCTTGCCAAATTAGACACACCGCGAGTTTTCGCAATAGAGCTCATACCTATGGGACGCGCCATTCCAAGAAAGTGGCGCAGCAAAATCAATACTGAATCGGCAACCCACCCGGAAAATCAGCGCGAATCCTCCCCCGCACTACCTGCGTATCATTCGTGACATACAGAGTGCGCCCCGGTCCAAAAGCGCAATTCGAAACCCGCCCGGCAATCGGCACAAAACCGATATGCTCGCCCTTCGCCGAAAAAACATAGATGCCGCCGCGCCCACTCGCCCAGACATTCCCGGCCGAGTCCGCCTTCATGCCATCCCCCCGCGCGCCCGCAACCTTTTCACTCGCCATCAACTGCCGCTGCCCGATATGCTTTCCTGACGCATCGAGATCGATCGCCACCCACCCCGATGTATCCGTGACATAAAGACTACGATTGTCGGGCGACAACGCAATCCCATTCGGCGACAACTTGTCCGAGATCAAATGCACCTTGTTATCCGGAGTCACCCGAAACACCCCGGTAAATGGCAACTCCCGCAGCGGAGAATTCTGCACGCCAGCTAGTCCATAAGGCGGATCGGTGAAATAGATCGACCCGTCCCGAGCCAACACCAAATCGTTCGGGCTATTGAATCGCTTCCCTTCATAACTCTGCGCAAACACCGTCTTCTGCCGCGTAGCAAGGTCTACTCGCACCAGCGCCCGAGTCCCACTATCGGCCAGCAACAAACCACCCCGCCCCAACGCCAATCCATTCGAACCCGCCTCCCGCAACGTCGCCGGAATCGGAAAGCTGTTGTAACCCGAAGGCGCCAGGAACGCCGTCGTCCGCTTCCCATCCCAGCTATAAATCGCATTCCCAGGCACATCGGAAAACAGCAAATGCCCATTCTCCCCGCCCACCCAAACCGGCCCCTCCGTCCAGATATAGCCGCTAGCGATCACCTCCACCGCCCCTTCCAGCGGATTCGGCACCCCCGGAAAAGACACCGGTGCCGCCGGCCCCTGCGCCTTCGCACTCCCCGCTGCCATTACCCCCGCTCCACACAAGAATGCCCGTCGATCCATTTTCATGCGTCCATACTATCTCTAAGTGCAAGACACGACAACCCCTCAACCCGGAACACCTTCAATTGATCGAAAATTATTTCGACTTATTTTAAAATAAAATTGCAAATAAAATATCGACTATGCCATCCTGAAATCCAGGATAAATATGCCCACCGAAGAAATCCAGTCACCCAGACTTCGTCGTGCCTCCAACTCCTTCAAACACGGTCTCTACGCCCAGAAACTCACCTACTCCACCCCCGAAGATCATCAACTCTATTCCGACATATTGCACGATTATGTCCAGCATTATCGCCCCATCACCCCGGACGAAGAAACTCTGGTACAACAACTTGCCGCCCTTCAATTTCGCCACTTAAAAGTCCAAACCTTCCAAGCCGACTCCATGCGGGCCGAAGTTTTGCGCCAATGCCAAAACGCCAGACCCGAAGCCGACGGCTCAGTCCCCGACGAAACCGCCATCGAAACCCGCGCCTTCGAAGCCCTCTGCGAGAAACCCGCGTTTCGCCTCTACCTCCAGGAATTGAACCGCCTCCCCAACAAAATCCAACGCACCATCGAGCGCATCCACCTCCTCATCCGCCTCCGGCCCGAGATTGCCTCCTGGTCCCTCAACCAACCCATGCACCTCGATATCGCTCCCGCACCTCGAAGAGAAGCACCCCCAGAACCGCTCAACATCAATGTGGGGATCGAAGCAGGCGAACAAACGGAACAAACGGAAGAAACGAATTTGCCCCCGATTGAGGTCCACAACAAAGAAGACCTCGCCCGCCTCTGGAAGCTCATTGACGAGCCCTCCCAAATCGCCCTCATCTACGGGCCCGCTGATTGGCCTCCGCGCCTCGACTTCTTTACGAAGATCAACGTCCCCGAAGCACAATTCTCTACCTGGCTCAAGGAAGCCTGGGAAGCCGGCCTCGTCAAACTCCCACCCAAACCCAAAGAGGAGCTACCCAAGGCCGCCTAACGCCCACTGACGATCCAGCCCCACCCTGGCGCCCAGCAGTCCAAGCGCCCCAGCTCTTTGCCTCGGAAATCCCCCCGAGACCGCTCGAAGTTAG
>VFQP010000644.1_pt1 | contig 60314 bp, 54 predicted proteins | sample 3512351 | NCBI WGS metagenome assembly VFQP01 (sample SAMN10412372, study PRJNA504923) | tailings metagenome | isolation source: Relicate 1 Philex TSF1 revegetated site | place: Philippines: Tuba, Benguet | collected 2017-08-29 | reverse complement strand
GCCGGCAAGACCACGCTGACCGAGAAGCTGCTGCTGTTCGGCGGCGCGATCCAGCTTGCCGGCGAGGTCAAGGCCAAGCAGGGCCGCCGCCAGACCTCGTCCGACTGGATGGCCATCGAGCGCCAGCGCGGCATTTCGGTGGTAACGTCAGTGATGACCTTCGAATATGGCGGCTGCGTCTTCAACCTGCTGGACACGCCGGGCCACGAGGACTTCTCGGAGGACACCTACCGCACCCTGACGGCGGTCGATTCCGCGATCATGGTGATCGACGGCGCCAAGGGCGTCGAGGATCGCACGCGCAAGCTCGTCGAGGTCTGCCGCCTGCGCGACATTCCCATCATCACCTTCGTCAACAAGATGGACCGCGAAAGCCGCGATCCCTTCGACCTGATGGACGATGTGGAGAAGGCGCTGGCCCTCGACACCGTGCCGATGACCTGGCCGATCGGCTCGGGCCGCGAATTCGCCGGCACCTACGACCTCGTCCACAACCATGTCCGGCGCATCGACCGCGACGAGGAGCCGATCAAGGTCAACGGCCCGGAGGCTGCGATCTTCGATGATCTGCTGCCCCATGGGGCCGACGACTGGCGCGAGAGCGCGCTGCTCGCCAGGGAGGGGGCCAAGCCCTTCGACCTCGACAGCTACCGCGAAGGCCACCTGACGCCGGTCTATTTCGGCTCGGCCCTGCGCACTTTCGGCGTGCAGGACCTGATCGACGCGCTGATCGCCTATGCGCCGCCGCCGCGCGCGCAGGTGGCCGAGAGCCGCACGGTCCTCGCCGACGAACCGAAAATGTCCGGCTTCGTCTTCAAGATCCAGGCGAACATGGATCCGAACCACCGCGACCGCATCGCCTTCCTGCGGGTGTGCTCAGGCAAGCTCGCGCGCGGCATGAAGGCCAAGCTCGTGCGCACCGGCAAACCCATGCCGCTGAATGCGCCCCAATTCTTCTTCGCCAAGGACCGCCAGCTCGCCGAGGAAGCCTATGCAGGCGACATCGTCGGCATTCCGAACCACGGCACGCTCAGGATCGGCGACACGCTGACCGACGGCGAGGACATCGTGTTCAAGGGCGTGCCGAGCTTCGCCCCCGAGCAGCTTCGCCGCGTCAAGCTGAAGGACGCGATGAAGGCCAAGAAACTCCGCGAGGCGCTTCAGCAGATGGGCGAGGAAGGCGTCGTGCAGCTCTTCGTGCCGAACGACGGCTCGCCGGCCATCGTCGGCGTCGTCGGCGCGCTGCAGCTCGACGTGCTGAAGGAGCGGCTGTCGGCCGAATATACCCTGCCGGTCGACTTCGACCCCTGCCAGTTCTCGGTCTGCCGCTGGATCACGTCGGATGACGAGCAGAAGCTGGACGCCTTCATCGACAGCCACGGCTCATCGATGGCCAGGGACCTCGACGGCGCTCCCGTCTATATGGCGTCGAGCGCCTTCTCGCTCCGCTACGAGGAGGAGCGCGCGCCCGGCATCACCTTCTCGGCGATCAAGGACTATCAGCGCGCCGCGGCCTGACGCGCTGCAACGCGGCGGTTGCCGCCGCCGACCGCCTGGGCGACCCAGCCGATCACCTGGCTGTGCAGCCGGGCGTCCTTGTCGATGTTGAAATGCGTCAGGTTCCCCGACTGGCGCAGGTCGATATTCTCGAGCCGTCCGCGATAACCCGGCGCGGCAGCAACCGAGGCGCCCCAGCCATTGTTCGACTGGAACAGATTGACGTAGCGCCGCGCGCCGCCGACGAGCGGCTGGCGGACCGTCGGGTCGAAGGCGACGGCGAGAGCCACCGAGCCACCATTGCGGGCGAGTTCGTTGGAAATGTCGGTGACCGCATTGGCGCCCAGCGAATGGCCGATGATGACGGCCTGGTGCCGGCCGGCTGACGCGCGCTGGTTCTGCAGAATTTCGGCGGCGATGGCGCTCCAGGCGCCATGCTCGTGGACGGTGGCGTTGTACCCCCGCGCGCGCAGCTTCTCGCCGAGGTCGTCCATACCCTGCGAGAAGACATTGGCGAGGCCGCGGATGAGGTAGACGCGCGGCGGAATCTGCTGAACCCGCGCCGTCCGCGCTGACGTCGACGAGAGAAGATCGCCGCGCGCCATGGCATCGCGCGCCATCTGAACCGTGGTTCCGCCCTCGCCGCTCGTCTGCGCCGTCGTCTGGCAGCCCGCCAGCAGGAAACCGGAGAGAACGAGCGCTATGCAGCCGGCGCGTTTCGACATGCTCATTGCCAACCTCAGCCCCAAGACCGCTTTTCAACCTTGCGGAACCCGGATGGTTCCGGCGGGACACTGCAGCAACCTGACGCAACGTGGTTAACCCAGACTGAATGCGCCCTCCGCATGCCGTCAACGCAGCGGTGAGGAAACGGATGCCCCGACGGCACTCAATCGGCGTCGCGTGTTGCCGGAATGTCGCGAACGGACCGGGATTGTTTCAATCGATCTGTCGCAGGGAGGAGCGATGGCGGCCGGAGCTGCGGCGGGGCCTTCTCACTGCGTCAGTGGATGAAGGGCACGACCCGCTTCGTTCGCGCCTCGTAGGCGGCATATTCCGCACCAAAGGCGACGCGCATCATCGCCTCCTCGCGGCCCACGCGGAACGCGTAGAGGATGCCGAAGCCGATGAGACCGGCCGGTCCCACGATCCAGTTCTGGAGCAGCAGAGCCTGCGCCAGCCCCCACAGGAAGAACGCGCTGTACATGGGATGGCGCACGAGGCGGTAGACGCCGCCGGTGACCAGCGTGTGGCCCTCGCGCAGTTCCAGCGTCTGCGACCAGTTGCGGCCGAGCTGCCGGTGTGTCGCGAGGAACAGCGCCAGGGCCCCGGCAAAGACGAAAACGCCGAGCCATGCCTGCGCGGCGAAGAAACCGTAGTCGGCGAAGGCAAGGAAACCGCGGCCGCGCAGCAGGCAATAGGCGATGGGCAGGATGCCGAGCCCGGCCAGCGAGATGAACAGCAGAACCCGCTCGCGCAGGTCCACGGCGCTGATATCGATGCGGTTCTTGCGCTTGTTCTTGACCTCGTGGGGGATGCGGATGGCGCCCCAGCCGAAAATGCCGAGGAGGACGATCATCTGGGCGGCGAAACGGGTCATCGGGCGGCAATGCTTTCGGCGATGGGGGCGAGCGGAGCCGTCGCGCCGGCCAACGAGCCGTCGGTCCCGAGCGCGCCGGGCAGGCGCTCCCCGTGGGCGACGATGTCGGCGAAGGCGAAGGGGCCGCAGGCGATCATGTGGAAGTCGTAGGCGTAGCGCTGCTCGTTGCCCATCACATATTGCCGGTGGACGCGCAGCAGATTGCCGCGGAACCGGCTCCAGGTCTCGGGCGAGAGCATGCGCGACAGGCGGATCGACCGGCGCGCCGGCTTCGAGGCGGCCTGAAGCCCCAGCGCCTCGACCGTGTTGTTCTTGTAGAAGCAGATGAAGTCGACATGACTGTCATACTCGGCCCAGGTGATGGCCGGCTCGTCCGCCACGCGCTTGACCGAGTCGCGAAGCCACCCGGCGGCCGGGTGCAGCGCGATCTTGAGCGTTGAGGAACCGACACCCGCGAGGCCCAGCGGAAAGCCGCGCCGGGCGAGTTCCGGGTCGCGCGCGAGCGCGCGCGCAAGAGCCTCCACCATCCACGCCGCACCCAGGCTGTGGCCGATCACCACGACTTCATCGACATCGCCCGCGCCGACACCGGCGGCGATTTCCGCCGCAAAAGCCTCCGCCCGCGCCTCGATCGCAGGTCGTCGCCGACGCATCATGTCGCGCGCGAAGATCCAGTCGCTGAGCATGTAGTTCAGATGCAGCCGCTTGCTCGCGGCCGCGAGCAGCGCGACCGCAACCACTGCGCCGACGGCGATCCGCGCGGGCATCGTGTCCGGCAGGCCGGCGACGGCCCAAAGCCAGCCGGCGAGCCAGGCCAGAATACCGATGACGGCGAGAATGACGGCCGGATAGCCGGCGAACAGCGAATAACGCCAGTAGGCGGCGATGTAGCGGAAGAACGTGCCGGTAACGAGAATATCGCCCGCCGCGAGCAGATAGCGCGGCAGGCGCAGCGCCATCGGCGCTTCCATGTCCTGCGCCACGATATCGTCCCAGCGCAGCAGCCTGACATCGGCATGCGTGCGAAAGTCCGGGCCGGAAACCGACGCGCTCCACGAGGCCACCGGCGCACCGGCAGGCATGGTCAGCGGCCCGATTTCGGCACGCAGGGACCAGGTCTTCTCGAAGCGGCCGATCTCGCGGGCGAAACGGTGATGATGCGCTTCCGGTCCAAGCGGCTCATAGCCCGTCAGCAGATAGACCCGGCGTGTCTTGATCGTAGCAGTCATCGGCTCCGAAGCGGCATTGCCGGGCCATCCCGGGGGCGTGAGTGATGCCACGCGCAGCCGCCTTATGCCAGTTCCGCCATGCCGCAGCGGAAGAAGTTGGCATTGCGTTGCATTCATTGGCAAAATCCCGCGGGACCGGCGAACCGAAAGCGGTGCGTGGCGCCATTCGACCCGGAAACCAAATCGGTCTATCCTCGTTCATCCTCCGGATCGGCATTGCGCCGCCGATCCGCGCAGGCACGAGGTCATGGCCGATGAGCGGCAGCGACGACCCGACCAGGGACGACAGGCCCGTATTGCTACGGCGCGCTCCGACCTGGAGCGTCGAGCACCAGCGCGGCGAGCCTGAGCGGCCCGGCTTCAACGCATGGGATGCGAGGGTCCGTTCGCGCCAGAACATCCTGGCCGGCATTCTCGCCACGCTGCTCGGCATAGCGACCTACGTGGTCTTCGACCAGCTCAGGTCGAGTTCGCGCTATCTGACCTGCATGGAAGCCGGCCACCGCAATTGCGGGCAGCCCGTCATTCCCGGCAACGGCCACCGCTGACGGCCTCTCGATCCCGCTTTCTATCCGACACACCGCCTCCCGTTCCGAGTGATCGCAAATGGCATCGCGGAGAATTTTTCCGCTGACAACGCTCTGTTTCAGCGAATTGACGGGAATGAATTTCCACAACCGACTGCGCAGCAGAGGGAAATTTCCACTACCGGAACGGTCGACAGGCCACCCGATCTTTTCTTTTGCGCCCCCTTGAATAGCCCGCGCGCGATGGCCTTTATCCGGTTCAGCAAGGTGAGATGGGCCTGTCCTGTCCGCTTCGAACGGACCCTCGATTGCCATGGCGAACGTCTCGACTACCAATGCTTCCGCCCCACGCCGGGCACATGGTCCCGCAGTCCTCGACGGCCAGACCGTCGTGCTCGGCATCGCGCTGGCACTGGTCGCGGCCGGCGCGGCCGTGACGTTCCAGGCGGCCGGATGGCGGCTCGCAGCGCTCTGGCTGGTTGGCTCTGGCCTCGGCCTTGCGCTCTATCACGCCTCGTTCGGTTTCGCGGCCGGCTTCCGCAATTTCATGACTGAAGGCCGCAGCGCCCATATCCGCGCGCAGCTCCTGATGCTGGCCGCCGCGGTTCTCCTGTTCTTCCCGGCCCTCGCAGCGGCGACGGTCGCGGGCCAGCCCGTGCGCGGCTTCATCTTCCCTGTCGGCGTGGAGGTCGCGCTCGGCGCCTTCCTGTTCGGCATCGGCATGCAGATCGCCGGCGGCTGCGGCTCGGGCACGCTCTACACAGTAGCAGGCGGCGGCACGCGCATGCTGATGACGCTGATCTTCTTCGTCGCGGGAGCCACGCTTGCCGCCTACACGTTCGAGAGCTGGGGCGGATTGCCGAAGATTCCCGGCATATCGCTGATCGAGACGCTCGGCGTTTTGCCCGCACTTCTTCTGAACCTCGCAATCTTCGCCGCATTGGCCTTCGCGGTCACCCGGATCGAGAAGCGTCGCACGGGCCGCGTGGAGTCGATCTTCGCAGCCAATGCGGACGGCAAAAGTGGTGGCAGACGGTTCCTGAGTGGCCCCTGGCCTTTCGCGTGGGCGGCCCTCGCGCTCGCCGTCCTCAATTTCGCGACGCTACTGCTCGCCGGCCGTCCGTGGGGCATTACGCAGGCCTTCGCCCTGTGGGGCTCGCATGCCGTCGACCGCTTCGGCCTCGACGATCCGAATTTCTGGGCCTACTGGGACGAGCCGACCCGAGCGCAGGCGCTGCACCGCAGCCTGCTGACCGACACAACGACTGTGATGAATATCGGTCTGATCGTCGGCGCCCTCGCGGCCACGGGCCTTGCCGGCAGGTTCGCGCCGGTGTGGAAGATCGGGATCGGCCCGGCGCTTGGCTCGATCATCGGCGGCCTTCTGCTCGGCTTCGGCGCCATCGTGGCGACCGGCTGCAACGTCAGCGCCTATTTCTCGGGAGTAGCCTCGGGCAGCCTGCACGGCTGGCTGTGGGTCGCCGCCGCGCTGCCCGGCATCTGGGCCGGCACGAAGCTTCGCCCGCTCTTCGGGCTTGACCGGCGCCGCTAGCAGCACATCCGCGTTTTGCACGCTGCTCGCGCGCCTCTCTTCACGCGAACCGGTATCCACTTCGCGCGAAAACGCTTTGGTCAGAGGCCTTCGCGCAGGAAGGCTCGCGCCCATCCCTGGATCCCACCGGCGGGACGAATAGTACCCTTGTTCGAGCGGTCGAGCGAGATTCTGCGGATGGGGCGAAGGGCCGGGGCTTCTGCCAATGCGACTGCGCCGGCTGTCATCAGATGAGACTGGGGCATCGCGGTTCTCCTGGCGGAGGGGCCGCGTCGCGCGGCCCGTGATCATGGGTGTCGTCTGCGCATCTGCAGGTTCACGACACTCTTTTCCTGACCTCCCCGCCATTGTGGACGGTTGTTCCCTGTTGCAACCCGGCAGCCCCACCCTCCGTTCCCACAAATTGCCGCAGCCTGCCTCTATTCCGGCTGCTACCGGCGCGGACGTCCCTGCCCCACATAGCGCTCCGTGTACTGCCGGAAGCTGGACGTGCCGCCGCCGTCCTGCGGCGTCCTGATGTCGAACAGCCGCCATTCCCCGCGGTCCTCGGCGAAGACGAGGATCTGTGTCGTGCGGGCCTGATCGCCGGCAAAGACGCGGAACGAGACCCGCACCTCCGGCCGGTCCGGTGCGCCCCCGATAGTCTCGACGCGGATGTCACCGGGGCGGTCGCTGTCCTGCGCGTTCAGCACGGGGTCGGCTTCGAGGAACGGCTCCTCGGCGCTGCGCGACTTTGCCTGCGCCTGCCGGTAGAGTGCCGCGAAGCGCGAGGTCATCCACTCCTCGAACTTGCGGTTCGCACGGCGCGGCGGCCTCTGTTCCGCCGCGAAATAGTCGGTGAGAAAGGCGCGGGCCTGATCGGCGGGCGTGCTCGCCGGCTGCGCGCCAGCCCCCTGCACGAACAGCAGGCCGGCGGCGAAAGCCACAGCGGCGAAAACGGACTTCGGATGCATGACGGCCCTTACATTCCCATAGGGAACATAAAGGGCCGCCTGTCAAAGACCAGCCTGCGTCAGGCGCCTTCGTACTCCTTCGCCCAGTGCTCGGCGATCTCGGTGCCGGTAGCGAACCAGACGTCCGGAAAGGTGCGGATGAAGGCGATCAGCTCGCGGATCAGCGCGATGCGGCTCGGGCGCCCGCCGATCTGCGGGTGGAAGATCATGTCGAACAGGCCACCCCACTTGTAGATTTCGCGGAACTCTTCCCTGTAGACCGACAGCATGTGCTCGTTGGTGAAGATCGGCCGCGGCGTCTTCACCGAGAACAGCGCGAACGGGGCATCGTCCAGCGACCAGTGCCAAGGCAGTTCGATCACGCCCGGGGAACCGTCCGGCATGACGTGCCGGTAGGGGTTGATGTCGTCCATCAGCGAGGAATCGTAGAGGAAGTTGTGCTTCTTCAGGAGCTTGAAGAGGCCTTCCGAAACTTCGCCCGCGGGCGAGCGATAGCCCTTCGGCACGACGCCGACCGTGCGCTTCAGCGCCTCGAGACCCTTTTCCATCTCCTCGACCTCGGCCTGCGGATCATCGCTGACCCACTTGTGCGAGTAGGAATGGTGGGCGACCTCATGGCCGTCCTTCAGGATCATCTCGACCCGGCCGGTATGGTTTTCGGCTGTCCAACCAGGGACGAAGAAGGTCGATTTCACGCCCTCTTCGCGCAGCGTGTCGAGGATCTTCGGTACGCCGACCTTGGCGCCGTACTTGCCCTGGCTGAGCACGCCGGGACGCCGGACGTTCTCGGGGTCGCGCGAGGTCCACAGGGTCTCGGCATCGAAGTCGAAGGTCAGCATCACGGCGCAGCGCGCACCGTTCGGCCAGCGGACGCTCATATCGTGCATCGTTTCGTCTCCCTGTCGTTGTCAGACCTTGCCGTGACGCGCGGCGAGGAACCCGCCATCCACGGGCAGGACCGTGCCCGTGACGAAGGCCGCATCCTCGGAGGCGAGGAAGGCCACGGGGCCGGCAATGTCCTTCGGCTCGCCTTTCCGCTCCATCGGCGTGCCCTCGACCATCAAGCGCTGGTAGAGCGCATTCTGAAGATGGCCCGAGGTCATCGGCGTCGCGATCAGGCCGGGCGCGATGGCGTTGACAAGGATGCCCTCAGGCGCGAGTTCGCCGGCAAGCTGCTGGGTGAACTGCGCGACGCCGGCCTTCGCGACGGCATAGGCGGTCGTTCCGGGATAGCCCGTGAGGCCGAAGATCGAGGAGATGTTGACGATCCGCCCGCCCGGCTTCGGCAGGTGCGGCACGATCTCGCGGGTGATTCGCAGAACCGAAGCGAGATTGGTGTCGAGGAAGCGGTCGATCAGTTCATCGTCGGAATCGACGAGCCGTTTCGAGCCGCCGATACCCGCATTGTTGATGAGGATATCGATGCGGCCAAAGGCCTTCAGGGCCGCGTCTGCGATCGCCTTGCCAGCATCCCGGTCGGTGACGCTCTTGACGAGAGCCACCTGACCGAGGCGCTGCGCGGTCGCCTCGACCTCGGGGATGAGGTCCACCAGCAGCACCTTCGCGCCATCGGCGGCGAAACGTTCGGCAATGGCCTCGCCGATGCCGCGGGCGGCGCCCGTGACGATGGCGACCTTGCCGGCGAAACGTGTCGGATCAGGCAAGACGGCCTCCATCGACGGGAAGGGCATGGCCGGTCGTGTAGGAGGCATCGTCGCTGAGAAGATAGAGCACGCCGTTGGCCACTTCCTCCGGCTGGCCGAAGCGGTTCATCGGGTGCTTGGACTTCTGGAAGGCCTCGCGCTCGGCGCGCAGCACGGGATCGGCGATGGCGGCCATGCCCTGCCGGTGCATCGGCGAATCGATCGTGCCGGGGCAGACGCAGTTGACGCGGATGTTCTCGGTCGCGTGATTCAGCGCCAGGCTTTTGGTCAGCAGCGTCACCGCGCCCTTGGAGGCCGAATAGACGGAATAGACCGGCGAGCCCTGCATGCCCGCCGTCGAGGAAAACAGCACCACCGAGCCACGGCCGATCTCGCGCATCTGCGGGATGAAGTATTTCGCCGCAAGCCAGCAGCCCTTCACGTTGATGTCGAAGACGAGATCGAACTCGTCCTCTTCGACATCGATGGCGATCTTCGAGGGACCGATAATACCGGCGGCGGCCACCAGCAGTTCCACAGGGCCGAGCTTCTCGCGCGCGGTGTCAGCGGCCCGCTTCACGTCGGCCGCCGAGCGCGCATCGCCGGTCACGACAATGGCGCCGGGGCAGAGCCTCGCGGTCTCGGCAAGGCCCTCGGGATCGCGATCAAACAGCACGAGCCTGGCGCCCTCGCGCGCCAGGCCGACGGCGGTCGCGCGGCCAAGCGCGCCGGCCGCCCCGGTTACCGCCGCGATGCGGCCCTCGAAACGTCCAGCCCTGGGATTGCTCATGACCACCTCACATGCAAAGGGCGCCGGCCCTGCCGACGCCCTGTCTTGAAATCAGTGTTCCTGTCCGCCGAGGTAGAACTCCTGGAGCTCTTCCATGGCGATGCCGTCGCCCACCTCGCGCTCATAGGCGATGCGGCCGCCTCGAATGACGTAGATGTAGTCGGCGATGTCGAGCGCCATGCCGACATTCTGCTCGACCAGCAGCAGCGTCAGCCCGAGCGACCTGAGGCCGAGAATGGCTTCGGCGATCTCCTCGACGATGCGCGGCGCGAGCGCCGCGGAGGGCTCGTCCAGCAGCAGCACGGAGGGCCGCGCCATCAGCGAACGGCCGATGGAGAGCATCTGCCTCTCGCCGCCGGAGAGCATGCCCGCATTGACCTTGCGCCGTTCCTTCAGGCGCGGGAAGCGCTTGTAGACGCCGTCGAGGTCGCTGGCGATGCCCGCCCGGTCGCGGCGCCTGTGGAAGGCGCCCATCAGCAGGTTTTCCTCGACGCTCATGCCGGAGAAGACTTCCTTGCCCTGCGGCACCAGCGACAGGCCGAGGTCCGAGCGCTGTTCCGCCGGCACGGTGTTGACGACCTGATCGTTCAGGACGACCTGGCCCTCCTGCACCTCGACAAGGCCGACAATGGCCTTGAGCGTGGTCGATTTGCCGGTGCCGTTGCCGCCGAGAAGCGCGACGAGCCCGCCTTTCGGCACGTTGAGGCTCACCCCGTGCAGGATGCGCGTGCGCCCGTATCCGGCGACGAGGTTCTCAACCCTGAGCACGGCGCTTCCATCCCGTTCCGATATAGGCCTCCACAACGACGGGGTCCTTCACCACCGCCTCCGGTTCGCCTTCCGCGATCTTCTCGCCGGAATCCAGCACCACGACATGGTCGCAGAGGTCGCGAACGACACGCATGACATGCTCGACCAGCAGGATGCTCATGCCGAACTCGTCGCGCATGCGGCGGATGAGCTGGATCAGCCGGTCGACATTGGGCGGCGACAGGCCCGCCGCCGGCTCGTCCAGTACGAACAGGGTCGGCTCGCTCATCATGCCGCGGGCAAGCTCCACCATGCGCTGCTGGCCGATGGAGAGCGCCGTCACCGGCCGTTCCGCGAACTCCTCCAGCTCGAACCAGGCGAGCAGTTCGCGCGCGCGCTTGCGGGCAGAGGCCTCTTCCTCGCGGGCCGGAGCGCGGTCCAGGATCGAGGCGGCGAGGCTCGACTGCATCCGCATGTGATTGGCGAGGACGAGATTGTCCTCGACACTCAGCGAGGAAAACAGCCGGAGAAGCTGGAACGAGCGCGCCATGCCGAGGCGCGCGCGGCGGTAGGAGGGCAGTGCGGTGATGTCGTGGCCGTTGAACAGGAACTGCCCCTCGTCCGGCGTCATCTCGCCGGTGACGAGATTGACCATGGTCGACTTGCCGGACCCGTTCGGGCCGATCAGGCCGACGATCTGGCCCTTGGCCACTGTCAGGCTCGCGCCGTTGACAGCGGTGACGCCGCCGAACCGCTTGGTGATGCCTTTGGCTTCCAGGATCGGCACGCTCATCGCGCAGTCCTCGCGCGCCAGCGGCCGACGACACCCTCGGGAACGAGCGTGATGGCGAGAACCAGGAGCACGCCGTAGATCAGCATCTTGTACTCGGCGAACTTGCCGAGGAACTCCGGCAGCGTCGCGAGAAAGGCCGCCCCGATGATGGGACCGATGAAGGTGCCGCGTCCGCCCACCACCATCATCGCGACGACCGTGGCCGAAATCCAGATGGTGAAGTCGTCCGGGGTGACGCCGCGCAGCGAATGGGCGGTGAGCACGCCGGCAACGCCTGCAAGCGCCGCCGAGGCGACGAAGGCGGTCAGCTTGCCGCGGGTGGTGTCGAGGCCGACGGCGCTTGCCAGCGTCTCGTCGTCGCGGATCGCCACCCATTCGCGGCCAAGGCGCGAATGGACGAGCCGCCAGGCGACGAACAGGCAGATAACCGTCATGGCCAGCGTCAGCCAGTAGTAGGAGCGCAGCGAGCCGAACTCGAACAGCGTCACGCCGAAAATGCTGACCGGACCGGCATTCGGCATGGTCAGGCCGACCTGCCCGCCGGTGAACGAGGTCCACTGCGAGATGACCAGGTAGACGATGGTCTGGAACGCAATGGTCACGATGGCGAGGAAGTGGCCCTTGAGCCGCAGGGCGGGAACGCCCAGCAGGAGGCCGAACAGGCCGGCGACGATGGCACCCGCCGGCAGGTGGATCCAGATGGAGGTGCCGAGGTCGCGGCTCATGATCGCTGCCGTGTAGGCGCCGAGACCGTAGAAGGCGCCGGTAGCGAAGGAGAACTGACCGCAATAGCCCGAGACGAGGTCGAGCCCGACGGCGAGGATGACGAAGAACAGCACCATCATGAGCACGTTGGTCTCGTAACCGCCGAGACCGAAGGGCGCGACGGCGAGCAGCACGATCGCTGCAATGGCTGCCAGAAGTATCTTCATGACCGGTCGACCGCCTTGCCGAACAGGCCCTGCGGACGGAACAGCAGCACCAGGATGACGAAAACGAAGCCGACGATGTCGCGCATGGAGTTGGCGATGTAGCCGGACGTCAGCGACTCCGTGACGCCGAGCAGCAGGCCGGCCACCGCCGCGCCCGCCACATTGCCCATGCCGCCGAGGATGACGACCGTGAAGGCCTTCAGCGCGATCATGTTGCCGACGATCGGATAGACGAGGAAGATCGACGACATCAGCATGCCGGCGATGCCGGCGAGCGCCGCGCCGACCATGAAGGTCACGACGGCGACCCGCTCGACCCTGACGCCGCAGAGCCGCGCGACGGTCGCGTGCTGCGCCATGGCGCGCAGGCTGCGGCCCGTCCAGGTGTAGCGCAGCACGACGTAGAGCACGGCGATCAGCAGGACCATGGTCAGCGGAATGAGGGTGCGCTGCTGCGGCAGGAAGACCGGTCCGAAATCCGTCGGTATCGACGAAAGGATCGGAATCTTCGAGACATCGAGATTGAGCCGCTGCGGCTGTGGCCCCATGACGATCAGAGTCGCGTTCTGCAACGCCACGGCGAGCCCGAACGAGGAGATGATCGAGCTCGTCGCGTCGCGGTTCTTCATCGGCTTGTGCAGGATCGCTTCCGCAGCGATGCCAACGACGGCCGCGGTCGCAAGAACGACCGCCACCGCCGGCAGGACCGGCAGGCCCAGCACCGTGATCGCGAAGATCCCGGCATAGCCGCCGATCATGTAGAACTCGCCATGGGCGAAGTTCACCACGCCGAGGATGCCGAAGATCAGCGTCAGGCCGACCGCGACCAGAACATAGGTGCTGCCGATCACCACGCCGTTGGCGAGGTATTGCAGGAAGAGATCCATAACGGGCGACTTCGGGCGATCAGAGGTCGAGGCGGCGCTTGCCGTCCTTGATGACCGCAATGAAGTTGGGGAAATTGACACTCCCCTTCTCGTTGAAGGCCGCCGTGGTGCCGGCTGGCCCCTGGACGATCGGGAAGTCCTTCATCCCGCTCTTCAACACTTTCTGGATCTCGGCGCCGTCGGGCTTGCCCGCGCGGCGCATGGCCTCGAGCGCGATGGTGGTCGAGTCGTAGCCGAGCGAGGAGAACGTGTTGGCGTCCTGGTTGTGCTTGGCGCGGAAACGCTCGCCGAAGGCCTTACCCACGGGATTGGGCGTGGACGACTCATAAAGGCTCGCGACGGCGAAGCCCTCGGAGGCGGGGCCGGCAAGGCGGATGAAGTCGTCGGACAGCATGGAGCCCGAGCCGACGAACTGCGCGCGCAGGCCGATCTCGGCCGCCTGGCGGAGGATATTGGCGCCGTCGCCCGCCCAGCCGCCGATATAGACAGCCTCGGGGCGCTGGGTGCGCAGTTTGGTGAGCATGGAGGAGAAGTCCTGCTCGCCGGCATTGTAGCTGTCCCGCGACACGATGGAGCCACCGGCAGTGCCGACGACGCGCGTCACCTGCTCGGCGAGCGTCACGCCGTAATTGGTGTTGTCGTGGATAATCGCGACCTTGGTCTTCTTGAACTTGTCGACGATGGCGCGGGCGGTGTCCTCGCCCTGCGCGTTGCTGTCCGGCCAGGAGCGGAAGAACCAGGGATCGCCCGGCGTGTTCTGGTCGGTGGCGAGCGCGCCGGTGGAGCCACCGGAGAGCATCGGCACCTTGTACTCCGCCGAAACCTTGGAAGCGGCCGCAGCGACGCCCGTGGCGTAGGTGCCGACGATGAACGGCACTTTCTCGCGCTCGATCAGGCGGCGCACGGCGGTAACGCCCTTGGTGGAGTTGCTCTCGTCGTCCTCCATGGCGAGTTCGATCCGGCGACCGAGGATGCCGCCCTTGGCGTTGATCTCTTCGACCGCGAACTGGATGCCGAGGATGATCTGGCGCCCCTCGATGCTGGCAGGGCCCGACAGCGGCAGCATGCCACCGATCTTCAGGGGCTCCGACGACTGCGCGCGCACGATGGCCGGCGCAGCCACGCTGGCACCGAGAATGCTGAGCATGTGACGACGGGAAAGCGTTGCCATGGACCCACTCCGAGAGTTTTCAGCATATCGTTTGTCGATACGGCTATATCGATATTCTGCGACGGAGCGACGGGAAGTGTCAAACGGCTCAGCCATCCCGAAACGCATGAATGATTGTCGTATCGCGCCTACCTCGTAGGCATGCTGCAAGTCTGCGCAGCAGCGCCGTCGACCGCGACAGCGCGCACGCGAGAGCATGCCGGCCCAAGCCTCGGGGGAGAGGCGGCTGCCGGTTCGGTCAGCACATGAAAGATAGGGTGTTCAGCCGCTGAGCGCCCGTGCGGCCTCGGAAGCGAGCGGCGCGAAACGGCGGCGGAAATCCTCCACGGACCACTCGCTGAGCGAGCCGGCGATGTGGATGGCGCCCACTGGCCTCCGCCGATTGTCGGATATCGCAGCGCCTACGGCGACCTCGCCGATGAGCGATTCTTCCACAGAATACGCATAGCCGTCGCGGCGGGCTTCCCGGATCTTCGCCCAGACCTTGGCAGGATCGGTGATCGATTTCGGCGTCATCGGCCGGCGCTCGGAGCGCTCCAGGATTTCATCGACCTCCGGGTCGGGCAGTAGTGCGAGGCAGGCCCGGCCGCCGGACGAGGTGAAGGTCGGAATGCGCCGGCCCGCCAGCGTCGCGTAGAAGGTCTCGCGTTTGCTCTGCAGGCGGGTGGCATAAATGATCGTGGCCCGGTCGAACAGCGACAGGTCGGTGCGCTCGCCGGCCTGCTTGCGCAGGTCCGTGAGCACCGGCAAGGCCCGCTCTATCAGCGGATTGGACCGCAGATAGTCGAACGACCTGTCGAGGAGCTTGCGGCCCAGCATCAAGCCGCCGTTCTCGGCGCGCTCCAGATAGCCGCGGCTCATCAGCGTCAGGCCGATGCGCTGGGCGGCGCTCTTGTTCACACCTGCGGCCGTGGCAATCTCGCCGAGCGATTTCGGCTTCGGGCTCTGCGCGAAAGCCTCCAGCACATCGAGCGCCCGGGCGACCGACTGGAGGAAAAGGCGGTCGTCGACTGCCGCTGCACTGCCCTGTCCGTTGACCTTGGGGGCGGACCGCGGCGCCGGGGCGCGCTGGCTGGACTTTCCACCGATTGTGCTCAACCTGCGCCTCCCGGCATTCTTTGATCGTTCTTGCCGCAATCAGGGTTGGCAAGGCCCGGGCGAAAACGACCCGGTGTTGCGATCATGGCCGTCCCGGCCGTCATTTTCAACACGATCGTATTGAAGTTCGATACTTCTTTAGTGCTGAAACGTATGACTGGGACGGGACGGCTACGCTTCCGCCGCGCGGGCCGGCTCAGCGGTCATCGCCTTGAGGTCGAAGTCGAACGCCTCGACATCGGCCAGCGTCCAGGCGCGTCCGGTCGCGAGCACGCGGCGCGCCAGCATGTGGTCGGCCGGACGATTGACCGATTCGACGCCGAGCAGAAGTCCGTCACGGAAGCAGAATGCCGAGAAGCGTCCTTCGGCCGGATCGCCGCGCGTCGCGACATGGTCGCGCGCAGCCGTCAGCCCGGCCATCTGGATCTTCATGTCGCCCTGGTCGGACCAGAACCACGGCACGGCGTGATAGGGCTTTGGCCGCCCGGCCAGCCGGGCAGCGACAGTGCGGGCCTGATCGATGGCGTTCTGCACCGATTCCAGCCGCACCGGCCCATTCGCGAAGGCATTCGGATGGAAGGCGCAGTCGCCGATGGCCGAAATGGCGTGATCGTCCGTGCGCAGCAGCGTATCGACCGCGATGCCGTTGCCGGTCGCGAGCCCCGCCGCGGCGGCGAGTTCCGCATTGGCCATAGCGCCGATGCCGACCAGAATAAGATCGGCGGCAATCACCTCGCCATCGGCAAGCCGCACGCCCCGCGCCTTGCCGCCGGCCTGTTCGACATCGAGCACGCCCGCGCCGAACGAGAACCGCGTGCCCCAGGCCTCGTGGCGGGCCACGCAATGCGACGAAATCTGTTCGCTGACCGCACGGGCCATGGCCCGCGGAGCGAGTTCCACGACGCGAACCTCGCGGCCGAGCTTGGCGGCAACACCCGCGAATTCGAGCCCGATGAAGCCGGCGCCGATGACAGCGATCCGGCGGGCATCGGCGAGGCGGGCCTTGAGTTGCTGCGCATCGGCAAGCCCCCGCAGCGACAGGACGCCGTCGGCATCCGCACCGGCCACCTCCAGATGGCGGTTGCGTGACCCCGTCGCGAGGATCAGGTGGTCATAGGGGATGCGGTCCTTGCCGACCTGAATCCGCGCCTCGGTCCGATCGACGCCCTCCACGCGCGCGCCCGCGAGAAATTCGATCTGCGCCTTGTCGAGCAGTTCCTGCGGTCGAAGCACCAGATTGGCCTCGCCGGTGTCGCCGGTCAGGAACGCCTTCGAGAGCGGCGGCCGCTGATAGGGCAGCACCGCCTCGTCGCCGATCAGCCGGATGCGCCCCGCGAATCCTTCGTCGCGCAGCGAGATGGCGGCCTGCAAGCCCGCCTGCCCCGCTCCGACAATCACCACATCGCCCGTCATGCACTCACCCGCATTGCCAGAGACTAGCACCGTCCGGGCGCGCGAACAGCGTCCGGAAGGCCCTGTCCCGTCGCGATCAGGCCGCCATGACCCTGAGAGGCAGACTTTTGAGACTGCGCAGGTTGTTGTTCAGCGCCCGCGTCGGCTCGCCCGCCAGTTCGAGGCTGGCGACGCGGGCCGCGACGGCCTTCAGCACCGCTTCGCCTTCCATCCGCGCCACCATCTGGCCGATGCACATGTGAACACCGGTTCCCAGCGCCAGATGGCCGAAGGTCGAGCGATTGAGGTCGAATTCGTCGGGTCGCTCCCACTGGTCGGGATCGCGGTTGGCCGCGCCGAGCAGGATCAGGATCTTGCTGTCGTCGGGAACGGTCACGCCGTCGATCTCGACCTCGCGCGTGGTCTGGCGGCAGACGTTCTGGATCGGCGTCTCCAGCCGCATGGCCTCGTCGAAGGCGGTGCGCACCTTCGACGGGTCGGCCTTGAGCAGCCGCCACTGCTCGGGATCCTTGGCGAGATACCAGAGCGCCGCCGAGATAGTGCTGGTGGTGGAATCAAGACCGCCGCGCAGGAACGAGCGCACCAGAAGCGGCGCCGTCTCGTGATCGATCTCGCCGGCATCCGCCGCCTGGAAGATTTTCTCGCCGAAGCCGCCCGGCACCATGGCCTCGCGCTTCATGCTGTCGAGATACCAGTCCCAGATTTCGTCCGCCCGCTTCTGGGTCGCCTCGAAGCGGGCATTGCGCGGCCCCTGCCCGTCGAAATTCAGCTCACCCAGCAGGAACAGGTTCGCGCGGCGCTCGGGCGAATCCTTCAGGCCCAGCGCATCCGGAAAGGTCTGCGAGACATAAGCCTCCGACAGGTCGTCGACGCCGTCGAACTCGCCCTTCTCGGTGAGGTTCTGGACCAGTTCGTCGGCCGCCTTCTCGAAGCCCTCGCGCCACTGGCGCAGGAGGCCCGGCGACAGGATGCGCTGGAGCACGGTCCGGACCTGCGTGTGGCGCGGCGGATCGACCTCGACGATCGGGCTGCCGGGCCGCCATGCGCCGGGCTTGCGGATATCGCCGAGCCCCGAGCCGCCGGTGGAGGAATAGGTCTCCCAGTCCTTCAGCACCGGCATGATGTCGCGGTGCCGGCCCATGACATGGACATCGTAGCGGCTGAGATAGGCGACCGGCCCTGCCTCGCGCACGGCAGCATACATGGCGTGGGGCTGTTCGAGCACGGCATCATCATAAGGGTCGACATCGAGAACCGGAGCTGTCCCGCGCTCCTGCTGCGTCATCGGATGGGTCAAGCCACGTCTCCCCTGAACTGCGCCTCGGGTGGCAGCGTCCGAACAACCGGGCGATTAAGGCCCTCGTTCACATTCGTATCGCTAAACGATATTGATGTATTGCACCCAACGATAAGTGCGCTTGCCGCAGCCTGTCAAAACAAACCATGCCACCAGATAGCTCATGGCGGCCATTCGCTGACGGGATGGCGGCGGACGATGCGGCGGCGGCGCGGCGCGCTAATTGCTCCATGAGCGGCGGATATCGCAGCCTGCCCCATTCCGGGGCGGCTGGCTGCTGCTTCGCGCGGAGGCTGAGGAATTGCAGGGCCAAACTGGCACAAGGGAAGCGTCCGCTCCGGTAACGGTCGCGGGCAACCGCCTTGCCTCCATTCAGTATCTGCGCGCCGCTGCCGCGCTCATGGTCGTCGGCTACCATGTCATCGGCGAAGCCGGCGTGATCGGCGCAGCCGGCGTCGACGTGTTCTTCGTCATCAGCGGTTTCGTCATTGGCCTGATCACCCCCGGCCGCCGGGTCCGTCCCCTTGCCTTCGCCTATGACCGCGCCGCGCGCATCCTGCCGCTCTACTGGCTGTTCACCGCGCTGCTTGTCGCCACGAAACTGGCTGCTCCCGGCCTTCTGCCCCGCCTGCCGTTCGATTCCGAATGGATCGCCCGATCGTTCCTGCTCATCCCGACGCTTATGCCCGGAACGACCGGAGCCTTTCCCTTCCTCTATCAGGGCTGGACACTCTGGTACGAGGCGCTCTTCTACGTCGCGGCGGCCGCCGCCATCGTGCTCGCGCCACAGCGGCAGGCAGCCGTGCTGACCGCGATGCTCGCCGTGCTCGTCGTGACCGGCATGGTCTTGCAGCCTCAGGGCGTGGTCGGCGCCACCTATACCGATCCGCTGCTGATCGAGTTTCTCGTCGGCTACTGGTTTGCGGTCTGGCGCGCGGCCGGAGGCCGGTTCGCCCCGTCGGCAAGTGTCGCGCTGATAGCGGCGGGTATTGCGGGGCTCATCGTGGCGGCGTTCGGTGCCGGTGCGCCCGAGGGTTGGCCACGCATCCTCATATGGGGCCTGCCGGCCATGGCGCTGGTCATCGGAGCAATTTCCCTCGATGACAGCGGACGCATCGGCGAATGGACCCTGCCCCGGCTTCTCGGCGATGCCTCCTACGCGATCTATCTCAGCCACGGCATCGCGGTTTCGATTGTCCTGCTGTTTTGGCGCCTGACCGGCATCCCCCTGACGAACCCGACCGACCAGCCAGCACTGGCGCTCGCGACCTTCGCGCTGGCGACAGCGGCGGGCATCGCCGTTCACCTCGTCGTGGAGCGGCCGATGATGGCGTGGTTCCGGGTGATAAAGGCCCGCGTGTTCGCGCCCATAGAAAAGCCGGTCGCAGGGCCGGCGGGGTAACCCTCCAAAAAGGAGCCCTGTCCCGCCGGAGGTCCATTGCCTCCACCTTACCTACGGGTTTCCCTAGTGCGTCTGCTTCGCTGCCTCGGGCTCCGCCTCGTTCGGCTCGGGCCGGGCTTCGGTCGTGGAGCCGTCCGGTACCCGGAACAGTTTCATCACGAAGGCGAAGAAGGCCGGAACGAGGAAGATCGCCAGCACGGTCGCGGTGATCATGCCGCCGAGAACGCCGGTGCCGATCGCATTCTGGCTCGCAGCGCTCGCGCCGGTGGCAATCGCCAGCGGCACGACGCCGAGGGTGAACGCCAGCGAGGTCATGATGATCGGCCGGAAGCGCAGCTTGGCCGCCTCCACCGTCGCATCCACGAGCGGCATTCCCTGAGCGCGCAGATCCTTGGCGAACTCGATGATCAGGATCGCGTTTTTCGCCGACAGGCCGATGATCGCGATGAGTCCGACCATGAAATAGACGTCGTTCGGCATGCCCCGCAGCATGACGGCTGCAACGGAACCGATGACGCCGAGCGGCACGACCATCATGACGGCCAGCGGGATCGACCAGCTCTCGTAGAGGGCGGCAAGCAGAAGGAAGACGAAGAGGATGCTCAGCGCGATCAGGAAGGGCGCCTGCGAGCCCGACTGGATCTCCTGCAGCGACTGTCCCGTCCACTCGAAGCCGAAGCCTTGCGGCAGGTTGCCCGCAAGCCGCTCCATCTCCGCGATGGCCGCGCCGGATGACGAGCCGGGTGCAGCCTGGCCCGAAATGCGCGCGGCCGGATAGCCGTTATAGGCAACGACCTGCGTCGAGCCCTTGCTCCATTCGAGCGTCGCGAAGGCGGACAAGGGCACCATCCCGCCATGAGCATTCCGGACGGCGAGGCGCAACAGGTCATCGGCCTGCATGCGCTGGGCCGCCTCAGCCTGAATCGTGACGCGCTGCATGCGTCCGGCATTGGGAAAGTCGTTGGCATAGGCCGAGCCGAGATTGTCAGAGATCGTCGTGTTGATGCTCGCGAAGGTGACGCCGAAACTGTAGGCCTTCTCCCGGTCGATGAAGAGATTGACCTGATCGGCATCGGCAAGGCCTTCGACGCGCACGCCGGCAAGAACCGGGCTCCGGCTCGCAGCGGCGAGAACCTGGTTGCGAGCCTCTGCGAGCGCGGCCTGCCCGGCGCCCGACCTGTCCTGCAGGCGGAAGGTGAAGCCGTTCGAGGTGCCAAGACCCTGGATAGGCGGCGGCGACAGCGAGAAGCTCTGGGCGTCCTTGATCTGGAACAGCTTGCCGTTGAGCCGCGCCGCAAGAGCGGTCGCAGTGTCGTTCGGTCCGCGCTCGCTCCAGTCCTTCAGCGTGATGAAGGCGAGCCCCGCATTCGCGCCGGCGCCGGCGAAGGAGAAGCCGCTGATGCCGACCATCCGCTGGACCGCCGGCTCCGCCAGGACGATCTCCTCGATCTGCCGCATGACGGCGAGAAGGCGCTCGGCGCTCGCTTCCGGCGGCGCCTGGACATCGACGAGCAGGAAGCCCTGGTCTTCATTGGGAAGGAATGCGCTGGGCAGCCTCATGAACCCCCAGGCGAGACCCGCCAGCAAAGCGAGGTAGATGACCATGTAGCGGCCCGGCCGCCGCGCGATCCCGCCGACCATGCCCGTATAGCCGCTGGTCGCCCTGTCGAACCTGCGGTTGAACCAGCCGAAGGCCCCCTTCTTCTCGTGATGCGCGCCCTTCGCGATGGGCTTGAGGAAGGTCGCGCAGAGCGCCGGCGTCAGCGTCAGGGCCAGGAAGCCCGAGAACAGGATCGAGACGACCATGGTCAGGCTGAACTGCTTGTAGATGATGCCGACCGCGCCCGGGAAGAAAGCCATGGGCACGAGGACTGCGGTCAGGACCAGCGTGATGCCGACGATCGCGCCGGTGATCTGCCCCATCGCCTTGCGTGTGGCTTCTCGTGGCGGAAGGCCTTCCTCCGCCATGATGCGCTCGACATTCTCGACCACGACGATCGCGTCATCGACGAGGATGCCGATGGCCAGCACCATCGCGAACATCGTCAGCACGTTGATGGAAAAGCCAGCGGCCAGCATGACCGCGCAGGTCCCGAGCAGGGCAATCGGAACGACAAGCGTCGGGATGACCGTGTATCGGAAGTTCTGCAGGAAGATGAACATGACGGCGAAGACCAGAACCGTGGCCTCCAGCAGCGTGTGCATCACCTTCTCGATGGAAACGCGGACGAACGGCGACGTGTCATAGGGAATTTCGTACTTCAGGCCGGGCGGGAAGAAGCGCGCAAGCTGTTCCATCCTGGCTTTCACGGCCGTCGCGGTCGCGAGCGCATTACCGGTGGGCGAAAGCTGCACGCCGACGCCGGCGCTCGGCTGGCCGTTCAGGCGGGTCGAGAAGTTATAGGCCTCGCCGCCGATCTCGACACGGGCCACGTCCCGCAGACGGACCGCGGAGCCGTCCGTGTTGGCGCGGAGGACGATGGACTCGAACTCATCGGGCGAGCCCAGCTGCCCCTTGACCAGCACGGTTGCCGATATCTGTTGCCCCTCGGTGACGGGCAGCGCGCCGATACGCCCTGCCGAAACCTGCGCGTTCTGCGCCTGGATCGCCGCGATGACGTCGGCGGACGTCAGGTTCAGGCCGAGCATCTTCTGCGGGTCCAGCCAGATCCGCATCGACCGCTGCGTTGCGAACAGCTGCGCACTGCCGACGCCCGGAACGCGGCGGATTTCGCCGAGCACGTTGCGGTTGAGGCTCGTGCCGGCCTGCTCCACGCGCAGGCCCTGTTGCGCGACGGAACGCGGCAGGCGCGGCTCGACCCGGCTGATGCGGTTCTGCACCTCGACCTGCGCCTCGCCGATATTCGTGCCGGGCGAGAACGTGACCGTGATGCTCACCCGCCCGTTCGCCTCGGACGTCGACTCGAAATAGAGGAGCCCGGGCACGCCGTTGAGCTCTTCCTCGACGGGTCGTGTCACGCTTTGGTAGATGTCCTCGGGAGAGGCGCCCGGAAAATTGGTGCTGACGGTGATCTGCGGCGGCGCCACGTTCGGGTACTGCGCGATCGGCAGCATCGGAATGGCGATGGTGCCGGCCAGAACAATGAAAATGGCGACGACCCAGGCGAAGATCGGCCTGTCGATGAAAAAACTTGCCATGGTCTTTAGTCCGCCTGCCTCGCGCCGTCACTGCGAGAGGCCGCTGTCCAGGCCGTGCCCGTGAATCGCGTGCCCATGCCGATCTTCTGGAAGCCCTCGACCACGACCTGATCGCGCGCGGCAAGCCCGGTTTCGATGACCTGCCTGTTGCCGACCACGCGGCCCGCCTTCACCGGCCTGACCTCCAGCGTGCCGTCGGCCTTCAGCACATGAACCTGCGATTGGCCGCGCGCATCGCGCTGGATCGCCTGCTGCGGAATGAGGATCGCGTTTTTCTCCACACCCTGTTCGATCGCGACGCGCACATACATGCCGGGCAAGAGGTCGCCCTCGGGATTGGGAAACTCCGCCCGCAGCGTGACCTGACCGGTCGTCGCCTCGACCGAAGCCTCGGAGAACAGCAACCGGCCGGCATGCGGGTAAGGGCTTCCGGTATCGAGCAGGAGGTGCGCGCGAATCGTCTCGGAATCGGGACGGCTCAGGCTTCCCGATACCAGCGCCCGACGGAGGGCCAAAAGGTCCGCCACCGACTGCGTGACGTCGGCATAGACCGTGTCCAGCTGTTGAATGGTGGCGAGGTTGTCCGCAGAACTCGAGCTGACAAGCGCGCCCTCCGTGATCAGGGCGCGGCCGATGCGGCCGCTGATCGGCGCGCGAACTTCGGAATATTCGAGATCGAGCTGCGCCGACGCGAGGCCCGCCCTCGCAGCCGCCACGTCGGCGTCGGCCTGCGCGAGAGCCGAAACCGCATTGTCCGACTGCTGCGGGCTTGCGACGTTCCGCGACCGCAGTTCCTGGACGCGATCCGCCTGCTGCCGGGCCTGCAATTCGATGGCCTCCGCCCGCTTCAGCGTCGCCTCGGCGCTTCGGACGCGCAGAGCGAAAGGAGCCGGATCGATCCGGTAGAGCACGTCGCCCTGCTTCACCGGACTGCCCTGCCGGAACACCCGTTCGACCACGATGCCGGAAACGCGCGGGCGAACCTCGGCGATGCGCGTCGGCGCTATGCGCCCCGGCAGGTTGGTGATGACCGGCAGATCCTCCGGCGCCACGGTGATGGTGCCGAGAGCGATGGGGGGCGCCTGGGTCTGGGCCGACACGTCGCCTGCAACCAACAGAGCCGCGGCGAGCACGACGGAAGCAGAAATCGCATGGTATTTTCTGGCAAAAACTCGGAATTTCATAATACAAACACCGGGAGACGGAGATTTCATGTCAGGATTCGGACGGAACTGTCTGATCTATAAGCCAGCTTATATTTTCAATAATCTCAGATCTCTCTGATGTACTGAAACTATGCCAGTCAAACCATTCGAGAAGAACAAGCCCTTGCATTGCGAGAAAGGCAAGAAGCGCACCGCGAGGATGCTTTGACGATCGCGTGATCTCGGCGATGGAATTTTCGATCGCCTTCTGCACTGGCTCACGCAGGCTAACGTCCTGGGTGAGTGCCACGCAGAGATTGAGCCCGACGGACCGGTCAGCCTCGGAAATGGTGCGTGCACGGACGGAGAGCTGGCTGCGCACATACCTGTCCGGATCGTCCTTGCCGGAATCGATCAGTTGCTGAACCAGCGCCTCCTCGGCCGCGACCCGTCTCTCGATCAGCTTCCGCACCAGTTCGCGCTTGGTCTTGTAGTCATAGAGGACGCTGGCCTTGCTGATCCCGGCTTCCGCGGCAACGGCGTCGAGGGTCAGTTTCGCGGCCCCGTCGCGGATGACCACGCGCTCGGCGGCATCGAGTAGCGCCTCCCTGTCGATGCTCCGGTGCCGTCCCAAACTGCTGTCTCTCAAATTTTTCCGATCGGATGGTTATAAATTGCGAAAGCAAGTGTCAAGCGTGATGGAGGACGGTGAGCAGGGTTCGCGGATGTGGTTGCTATCCAGCGCAAACCCCGACCTGATAAAAATTGGCGGAGTTATCCGGCAATGGCGCGAGGGCCTGGCTGCCCGCCGCGCGGAAGAGGATGGCGCGTGACAGATGCAAGGAATCAGCTCGGCGAATCGGGTGTCTAACCCGATCGGCTGGCCAGCGCATAAATCGTTGAAAACAAGCGCTTTTGGCGCTCCCTAGGGGACTCGAACCCCTGTTTTCGCCGTGAGAGGGCGACGTCCTAGACCGCTAGACGAAGGGAGCGGCGCCGCGCGGGCGGCGAGAGCGCGCTTCATAAGCGCAAAGGCGGGCACGGGTCAAGGCGCGCCGGATGGTTCGTGCAAGGCCGCAGGACGGCGCCCGCCGTGCCCTTCATGCGCATTCCTGCTCCCATCTCGCGCCTTGCGCCGCTTCACTGGCGTCCGCGTTGCAGGCAGTCTGGCGCGAACAAGCACCGGACACCGCCATGATCCTCGTCGGCCAGTACGACTCGCCCTTCGTCCGCCGCGTCGGCATCGCGCTGACGCTCTATGGCCTCGCCTTCGAGCACCGCCCCTGGTCGGTCTTCGGCGATGCCGACAAGGTCGCAGCGGTCAACCCGCTGGGCCGCGTGCCGGTTCTGGTGCTGGGCGACGGCACGGCGCTGATCGAGAGCCACGCGATCCTCGACCATCTCGACAGTCTCGTGCGGCCCGAGGACGCACTGTTCCCGCGCACGGAGCCGGAACGCCATCGCGCGCTGCGGGTCGCCGCTCTCGCCACCGGCCTCGCCGACAAGGCGGTGAGCCTGTTCTATGAGAAGCGGTTGCACGGCGAGGTCTCGGAGATCTGGGCGGGGCGCTGCCGCATGCAGATGGAAGGGGCTCTCGCCGCGCTGGAGCAGGATCGCGCGGAACGCCCCGGTCCCTATTGGTTCGGCGATCGGATCGGCCATGCCGACATTGCGGTCGCGGCGGCGCTGCGCTTCGTCATCGAGGCGCATCCGGATCTAGTCGGTCTCTCCGACTACCCCTCGCTCGCCAGCCATTGCACGGCGATGGAGGCGCTGCCCGTGTTCCGCCAGGTATCCCAGCCTTTCATCGCGCCGGCCTGACAGTCAGGGGCGCGGCACCTGCGGCCCGCCGACCGAGACGCGATGCGTCTCCTTCAATGTCCTCAGATCATAGACGACGATCAAGGGGCTGCCATCCTGCTCGTAGGTCACGGTCAGACGGCCGTCGGCCGCAATCGCCGACGTCACGCGGCCCTCCGGCGAGATCGTTCCCGTCACCGAAGAGCCGGGACCCGGCGTGGACATCAGCCGATAGCCGATCACGGCGAGCACCGTGCCGACGCCTGCCAGCATGATCACGCAGGAGATCACCGAGATGCGGCGGACGCGCTGCACCACGGCCTGGGTCTCGGCCTCATTGACATCGGGCTCGCTGGGCGTGTTGGTCATGACGATGTCGCAGATTCAGGAACTGAACGTGAGCGCAGAAGGCGCGGAGATCGTGGTGGGGGCGGACGAGGCGCGCGAGCGGCTCGACCGGCTGCTGGCGCGCCATGTGCCTGACCTGTCGCGTTCCCGCCTGAAGGCGCTGATCGAGGCGGGCCATGTGACGCTCGGCGGCCGGACCATGACGGATGCGAGCCACAGGGTCAATGAAGGCGACCGGCTGGCCGTCGCTGTCCCGGAGCCCGAGGACCCGACGCCGCAGGCCGAGGCAATTCCGCTCGACGTCGTCTTCGAGGACGATGCGCTGATCGTCATCGACAAGCCGGCGGGGCTCGTCGTCCACCCCGCCGCCGGTCACTGGACCGGCACGCTGGTCAACGCGCTCATCGCCCATTGCGGCGACAGCCTGTCTGGCATCGGCGGCATCCGGCGGCCGGGCATCGTCCACCGCCTGGACAAGGACACGACCGGGCTGATGGTGGTCGCCAAGACTGACCAGGCCCATGCCGCGCTTTCAGCCCAGTTCGCCGACCACGGCCGCACCGGGCCGCTGGAGCGCGCCTATCAGGCGCTGGTCTGGGGGCGCCCGAAGCGCGACGCCTTCACCATCGACCAGCCGCTCGACCGCGACCCCCGTGCGCGGGAGCGCATCGCGGTCCGGCGCGGCGGCCGGGAAGCGATCACTCACGTCTCGGTCGAGCAGGAACTGACCGGAGGCCTCGTCAGCCGCATCACCTGCCGGCTCGAAACCGGGCGTACGCACCAGATCCGCGTCCATATGGCGCATGAAGGCCACCCGCTGCTCGGCGATGAGACCTACGGCAAGGGCTTCCGGACCAAGGCCGGCAAACTGCCCGTCCCTGCCCAGGCGGCCCTTGAGGCGCTCGGCCGGCAGGCGCTGCATGCCGCGATCCTCGGCTTTGCACACCCGGCGAGCGGCGAGCATCTCAGGTTCGAGAGCCCCCTGCCGGCGGACATGGCCCGGCTGGTGGTGGCGCTGGAGCAGTGCGGCTGACCGTTCGCGCCGCAGCAATGCCTGTCTCTATGCTCTGAGGCAAGAAAGCTTCGCCGGGAGCTGGGAACAAAGTGGCTTCTTGGCGCATTCCGACAGATATAAAGGAGAGATATTCTCCTGACTCTGGCTTTCGTGCTTTCAAGGGAAAAGTGTTGGATTTCGCCGGCGTCCCGTCATTCGCAGCCGAAACGAGGCGGATTGTCGCAGTTCGGAGCCACTCACATCAACGTGTAACGACACGACGGCTCGTTTCGTATTGTCTGTGAGAACTCCACTGGCGCGTCGCCATTGTTTGCGCGAATGCAAATTCAGATTGGCGCCGCTTGCTGACGGTAAGTGTGTTTGTCACCCTTCCGCCACGATCAGTGGTCAGTATTCTGTTCCGTCGCGGCTGGCGTTTCGCAGTCGCGGCATAGCGGGTCGCCCGAGCTTTGGGGCGGGCGATCCGGGGCTTGCCGGATGGTCCGGGAGCCAGAAAGGAGGGCCCTATGGCTCACGTCGCATCTCTTCCCATCCTCTCCGCTGAGGCGGGTCTGTCGCGCTATCTCGACGAGATCCGCAAGTTCCCGATGCTTCAGCCGCAAGAGGAATACATGCTCGCCAAGCGCTGGCGCGAACACGGCGACAGCCCGGCGGCGCACAAACTCGTCACCTCCCACCTCCGTCTCGTGGCCAAGATCGCCATGGGTTATCGCGGCTACGGCCTGCCGATCGGCGAGGTCGTGTCGGAGGGCAATGTCGGCCTGATGCAGGCGGTGAAGCGTTTCGAGCCCGAGAAGGGCTTCCGCTTGGCCACCTACGCCATGTGGTGGATCAAGGCCTCGATTCAAGAGTACATCCTGCGTTCGTGGTCGCTCGTGAAGATGGGCACCACCGCGAACCAGAAGAAACTCTTCTTCAACCTGCGCAAGGCCAAGAGCTCCATCTCGGCGCTCGAGGACGGCGATCTTCGCCCGGACCAGGTTGCGATCATCGCGACCAAGCTCGGCGTCGAGAAGCAGGACGTCATCGACATGAACCGCCGCCTCGGCGGTGACGCCTCGCTGAACGCGCCGCTCCGCGAGGACGGCGACGGCGAGTGGCAGGACTGGCTGGCCGACGACAGCGACAGCCAGGAAGCCGTGCTCGCCCGCGAGGAGGAGACCGACAACCGTCGTTCCGCCCTCACCCGCGCCCTCGGCGTGCTGAACGAGCGCGAGCGCATCATCTTCGAGGAGCGTCGCCTGAAGGACGACCCGATCACGCTGGAGGAACTGGCGGAGCGCTTCGGCGTCTCGCGCGAGCGCGTCCGCCAGATCGAGGTCCGCGCCTTCGAGAAGGTGCAGGACGCGGTGGTCAAGTCCATGCGCGAGATCGAGCGCCCGGCGGCACAGCCGTCCCAGATCGCCGCGCACTGACCGGCTGGTTTCGCCCGACATGCAAAAGGGAGGTCGCAAGACCTCCCTTTTTTCTTTGCCGGTACGGATCGGCTACCCGCGCAAGGGCGTTTACTGCCCCCAGGCCTGCATCGCTTCCTCGATGGCGCGGTCGCCGGTGGCGCCCTTCTCCACCGTGAGGATGCCACGGCGGCCGGAATCGTAGCGCACGGGAATATCGAAGAACGGCCGGGTCTTCAGTGCCTGAATGTTGGTGTTGCGGTCCATGTCGAAGCTCGACAGGCCGATGAAGAAGAAGCCGTTGGTCACCCGCACGGCCTGTCCGACCAGCGGCACGCCGCGCGCCTGCTCCGACGCCTTCATCAGCACGCCCGGCACCTCGGCGACGCCGCCGAACTGGAAGTCGCGCGGCAGGGCGAACAGCACCTCGATCGTGTGGCTGGCGGGTAGAGTCTGGTCAAGGTTGCGGCGGATCGTGATGGTCACGACCATGCGCCGCTCGGGTATGGTCACCTCGCCGACGAGAGCGAGATCAGGCGGCTGGCCCGGACCGACGCTCACCGTCTGGGTGCGCCAGACCACCGAGCCCTGCATCAGCGTTCCCGCCGCATTGCCGGGCGTCTCCTCGAACAGGGCGGCGCGCTGGGGCGCGATGCTGCCCGCGGTCGCCGACGGCGGTGCCGGCGTCTGGACGAGAGGCGGCGCCGGGGATGGTGCCGGAGCCTGAGCGGCCGGCGGCGTCGGATCAGCGGGGGCGGGAGCCGGCGCTGCGGTCTGTGGAGGCGGATCGGCAGCGGGCGGCGGATCGGCCGGCGCGGGATCGGAGGCGACCGGCGGCAGCGGAGCCGCGGGCGGATCGACCGGCACGATCTGGCGGGGGGCCGGTGCGGGCGAAACCGAAGGCGTTGCGCTCGGCGCGGGAGCCGGGCTCGGCGCATCGCCCACCCGGTCGGAAGTCTTGGGCCGCTCGGAGTCGGCCGCCGGGGCCGGTGCGGGAGCCTGCGCCGGCGGAGGCGCGGAGGCGATGGTCCGCAGCTGTGCGGGGATGCGGTCGGGGTGATAGACCGCGACATACCAGCCGAGGGCCCCAGCGCCGCCGAGCAGGAGCAGCACGATCAGGAGGGCGACCAGCCCGCCGCGTCCGCGACGGCGCGGGGTCTCCTCATCCTCGCCCAGCACGGAAACCCGCGGACGGATCGGTGCGCGGCCGGCATCGTTGGCGCTGACGAAGGGGGTGGTGGGCTCCAGCGCGGGATCGACGCGATCCTCCACCGCCGGACGCCCCGCGCCGGCCGAAAGCTGGTCGCGCGCCGCGCGGCGGGTGGAGGCGGCCGCATCGCCGAGTTGCTCGGCATCCTGCGCCGCGGCGCTGACGCTGCGCGCACCACCGATGGAGATCGGCTCGGCACGGGTCGCGCGCTGCTGCTGGGCGAGCCCCATCAGCTCGCGCTCCAGAATCTGGTCCAGCCCTTCAGTGGCGTTCTCGGCTTCGACCTTGCGGATCGCCTCTTCCAGCGACGTGCGCTCGCGGGTGATCTGCTCTTCCGGCAGCGGCGGGTTGATACCGCGCAACTGGGCGAGCAGCGCCGACCGGGCCCGCTCATAGACTGCGCGCCGCGCCTCGCCGGTGTTCTGCGCCAATGCCCCAACGGCACGGGAGATGAGGGGCGTATAGTCGGCCATCGAAACTCGCTCTCAGCCCCTCAACTCTTACTCGAAGGGGTTACGCACCAGAATCGTGTCGTCACGCTCCGGGCTGGTCGATAGTAACGCGACTGGACAGCCAATCAATTCCTCGATCCGGCGGACATATTTGATCGCCTGCGCCGGCAGCTCACTCCAGGAGCGCGCGCCCATAGTCGTGGAATCCCAGCCCTCGATTGTCTCGTAGACGGGTTTGGCGCGCGCCTGCGCGTCCGCGCCCGCAGGAAGGAAATCGAGCCGCTTTCCGTCGAGTTCGTAGGCGACGCAGACCTTGATCTCCTTGAACACGTCGAGGATGTCGAGCTTGGTCAGGGCGATACCGTCGATGCCGTTGGTCTTCACCGCCTGGCGCACCAGCACCGCGTCGAACCAGCCGCAGCGCCGACGACGCCCGGTCACCGTGCCGAACTCGCGGCCGCGATCGCCCATGATCCGGCCGTTCTCGTCGTCGAGCTCGGTCGGGAACGGGCCGCCGCCGACGCGGGTCGTATAGGCCTTGGTGATGCCCAGCACGTAGTTGATCGCACCCGGCCCCATGCCGGAGCCTATCGCAGCCTGCCCCGCCACGGTGTTGGACGAGGTGACGAAGGGATAGGTGCCATGGTCGATGTCGAGCAGCGTGCCCTGCGCGCCCTCGAACAGGATTCGCTTGCCCGCACGCTTCATCTCGTCCAGCAGGTCGAAAACCGTGGTGACGTAGGGCAGCACCTTCGGCGCGACGGCGGCGAGTTCGTCGTAGATCGCCTGCGGGTCGATCTCGTCCAGCCGCAGGCCGCGCCGCAGCGCGTTGTGATGGGCCAGAAGCCGCTCGATCTTCGGCCCGAGGGCCGAGAGATCCGACAGATCGGTCATGCGGATGGCACGGCGGCCGACCTTGTCCTCGTAGGCCGGGCCGATGCCGCGGCCGGTCGTCCCGATCTTGGTGCCGGCATTGGCGCCTTCGCGCTGCTGGTCCAGCTCGCGGTGCAGCGACAGGATGAGGCAGGCGTTCTCGGCAATGCGCAGCGTTTCCGGCGAGATCGCGACCCCCTGCGCCGACACGCGCTCGATCTCCGCGACCAGCGCATGCGGATCGATGACGACGCCATTGCCGATGACCGAGAGCTTGCCCGCCCTCACGATGCCGGACGGCAGGAGCGACAGCTTGTAGGTGACGCCGTCGATGACCAGCGTGTGGCCGGCATTATGGCCGCCCTGGAACCGGACGACCACATCCGCCTGGCTCGACAACCAATCGACGATCTTGCCTTTGCCCTCGTCGCCCCACTGGGAACCGACGACCACCACGTTTGCCATGGTTCTTCATCCTCCACGGCAAGGCAAACCCCGGCTCAGCGATCATCGCTTCCGGCCGGGGCCCTTGCAGGGTGCGGATAAAGGATCGCCGACCGCGAGGCAAGTGCGGCCGGCGGGCGCCCCCCTGCGTCAGGAGCGGCCCTGAACCGGCCGGATCTGCCGGTCCGAGGGCCAGCGCAGCCGCCAGCCGTGCCGGATTTCGTTGAAGCTGCCGGCCGGCAGGTCGAAGCTCCATTCGACGATGCCGCGCCGGTTGCGAACATCGCGGGCGGTTGGCACGGTCATGCCGGACAGGGCCTCGACGACGATGTCCTGCACCTCGCTGACGGGCACCCGGTCCTCGATCACCACCCGCCGGGCGCTGCGCGCGCCGTTGCGGACGGCAATCCGGAACGCCTGTTCCTCGGTCTTCGAGGTCGAGATGATTCCCGATTGGCCGTCGGTCCGGCGCACGATCTGGTGCTCGATCCGAATGAGGTCGTCGGGCCCGAAGCCGATCGTGACGAGGTCGTCGCGGGTCGCCGCGGCAAGCTGGTAGCGACCGGCGAAAATGCCGTCGCGGTAGACCGCGATGCGGCCTGCCATCAGGGGCACGTCGCCGGCATGGCGAAACTGCGCCTCGAGATAGGCGGTCGGGTCGACGCTCGGCACGGCACGCGAGACGAGTTCCGGCTCGATGGCGCTGGAGCCTATGCGAAGTGCGCGCGAGCCGTCGCCGGAGGCAACGCTGCTGCGCCCGGGAATGACGAAGGACGCCTGGAATCCCGACGTATCGACCTCGGCCTCCGCCTCCTGCACGCGGCCGCGCCGCTGCGCCGGATCCTGCGCCGTGATCGGGGCGGGCGCGGCCAGCGCACGGGGTGAGGGCTCGGTGCGGCTCTCCAGCATGCCGCCGCCACCGGCCACGCGCCCTTCGTCGAAACGCACGATCAGCGAACCGAGTCGGGGAGCGGAACCGCCACGCGCGACCCGCACCGTCGAAACGGTCAGGGCGACATCGGACCAGTCCTCGCCCGTCTGCTGGGTCACCTCGGCCCGGCGGACGAGCTCGAGCGCCGGCTTCGGCCCGCTGGTGGACAGCCGCGCATCATAGGCCGGTGACCAGCGCGCGCCGCGCACGGAATAGGTCAGGGTCAGCTCTCCGCGGAACGGCGCGGATGCCTCGACCGCCACGCGTGCTTCAAGCCGGCGCGGGGGCTGGCTCCGCAGGCCCGCCTCCACCTCAGCAATCTCGCGATCGAGCGCGCGCTGGCGCCGCTCGGCCTCGCGAATGGCGCGGTCGGCGGCCAGAGTCTCTTCCAGCGCTGCAGCCATGGCCAGCCGCGCCTCGCCGACATTGAGGCCGCGCTCGCCGGCCGACAGCGTACCGGGCGCGGTCAGGGCTTCGGCTGCCCGCTTGCGGACGCGCTCCGCGGAGATGCGGTCATCCAGCGACAGCCGCTCGTCGCGCAGCGTTTCCAGGCGGCGGAGGCGCTCCGGGTCGGGACGCTCGGTGACGCGCGGCTGGCGCGCATCGACCGATCCGACCGTCAGGCGTCCCTCGCCCGCGCCAGCGACACGCAGCGATCCGGGATCGGCGGCAACCGGGAGGTCGTTGAGGATCAGGACATGCTCGCCCGCCGGCAGATCGACAACGAAACGGCGCGTGACGCTGGCCCCATCCGGGAACACCGTCACGGCCTCGATCCGGGAAGCGGCCTCGAATTCCGCACCGAGCGCCGGCAGTGGCGCAAGAACGAGAAGGGCCGCGATGGCGAAGCGCGAGGGAGTGGCGGCGCGCGGGGACAGGCGCTGGGCATTCATGGCAAAGGCGCTCCTGATAAAGGAAGCGCCGAGATTACCTGGCGGAATCAGGCCGCCGAAGGGCGGAAGAACGGCAGCCCGACGCCGGGAATCCGGGGACTTCTCGGAAAAGCCGCCTGCCCTGCCGCGTCAGCCAGCCCAGCTCCCGGAAGCCTCAGCCGAAACGGCCGGTGATGTAGTCGCGGGTGCGGGTGTCGACCGGATTGGTGAAGATCTGGTCGGTCGTCCCTTCCTCAACCAGCACGCCGAGGTGGAAGAAAGCCGTGCGCTGCGAGACGCGCGCCGCCTGCTGCATGGAATGCGTGACGATGACGATGGTGAAGTTCTGCTTCAGCTCGTCGATCAGCTCCTCGATGCGCGCGGTGGCGATCGGGTCGAGCGCCGAGCAGGGCTCGTCCATGAGGATCACCTCGGGCGACACCGCGATGGCGCGCGCGATGCAAAGACGCTGCTGCTGGCCACCGGACAGGCCCGTGCCGGAATCGTGCAGCCGGTCCTTCACCTCGTTCCAGAGGCTCGCCTTGCGCAGCGCGGTCTCGACCACCTCGTCGAGATCGGTCTTGCTCTTCACGAGACCATGGATGCGCGCGCCGTAGGCGACATTCTCGTAGATCGACTTCGGGAACGGGTTCGGCTTCTGGAACACCATGCCGACGCGGGCGCGAAGCTGCACGACGTCGAGAGTCTTGTCGTAGATGTCCTGCTCGCCGATCTGGATCTCACCGGTCACGCGACAGATGGCGATCGTGTCGTTCATGCGGTTGATGCACCGCAGGAAGGTCGACTTGCCGCAGCCCGACGGGCCGATGAAGGCCATGACCGAGCGCTCGGGGATATCGACGTTCACGTCCTTGATGGCGTGCTTGTCGCCGTAGAAGACGTTGACGTTGCGGCCCGTGATCTTCGGCCGGCCGAGCGTCGTCGGCGCATTGGCAGCGGCTGCCGCGGCGATCTCGAACGTGGGAAGCGAGTTCATCTGCTTACATCCTCTTGGAGAGCGAGGGGCCGCTTACCAGCGACGCTCGAATTTCTTGCGCAGGAACACGGCGGCCGCATTCATGCAGATCAGGAAGACCAGCAGCACCACGATGGCCGCAGCGGTCTTGTTCTGGAAGGCCTGTTCGGGGAAGTCGGCCCACATGAAGATCTGCACGGGCAGCAGCGTCGCCGCATCGGCAAGGCCGTTGGGGCTGTCGACCACGAAGGCGACCATGCCGATCATGAGGAGCGGCGCGGTCTCGCCGAGGGCGTGCGCCATGCCGAGGATGGTGCCCGTCAGGATGCCGGGCATGGCCAGCGGCAGGACGTGGTGGAACACCGCCTGCTGGTGCGAGGCGCCGACGCCGAGCGCCGCTTCCTTCACCGAGGGCGGCACGGCCCGGATCGCCGCGCGCGAGGCGATGATGATGATCGGCAGCGTCATCAGCGCGAGGACGAGGCCGCCGACCACCGGCGCGGAGCGCGGCAGGCCGAAGACGTTGAGGAACACTGCAAGGCCGAGCAGGCCGTAGATGATGGAGGGCACCGCCGCGAGGTTGTTGATGTTGACCTCGATGATCTCGGTGATGCGGTTCTTCGGCGCGAATTCCTCGAGATAGATCGCAGCCGCGACGCCGATCGGAAACGAGATGGCGAGCGTGATGAACAGCGTCAGGAACGAGCCGACAATGGCGACCCAGACGCCGGCAAGCTCTGCCTCGCGCGAGGCGCCGCCGAAGAAGAACTCGCGGGAGATGCGGCGCTCGACGAGGCCGCGCTCCTTCAGCGAGTCTAGGTAGATGATCTCGCGGTCGTTGATGCGGCGGTTCGATTCCGGCTGCGCGATGGTGACGATCTGCCAGTCGCCCGGCTTGGCGACATCGGTGCTGGTGGGCGGCAGGATGACCTCGCCCGTCGCATTGGCGCTCTGGACCTGCGTCAGCTTGATCACGCCGCCGTTGATACGGACGAAATAGCTGGAGATCGTGTTGTCGAGCGCCTCGGCGCGGTCGGCGCCGGCGATACGCGCGGTGAGAGCCGCGATTCGTTCGCGCAGCTGCTGGGCCTCGTTGCGCGAGGCGGCGAGCTGGCGCTGCTCGGCTTCGAGGCGCTGCTGCGCCCGGTCACGATCGCTGGCCGGGGCGGAGAGGACCGCCCGCTCAAGCGCCGCAACATCGCGCTCCTGGCCGGCGATGACGCGCTGACGGCCGGCGAGGTCGCGTTCGAGGCGCGAGGCGACCTGCGTGAGCTGCGCCTTGATGGCGGCCAGAACCGGCTGGAAGTTGGTCACGGTCGAGGAGAGCTGCACCGTGCCCGACGTGCCGGAGACACCGAGTTCGCCCTGCCCTGCCGCGACCGTGGATTCGGTCGTCTGGCCCTTCAGATAGAGGTCGCCATTGTCGTCGAGCGGCACGTAGACGGTCTGCGTCGTGCCGAGCCACGCCGGATTGGCCACGACCTCGCGGCGCAGGATCGACGGGGCGCCGGAGGAAATGATGTTGCCGAGCGCGCGGCGCGAGGTCCGGTCGGTCAGCGACGGGAAGTAGCCGCGCAGCCCGCCGCTCACCAGCGCGTCGAAATTCGCCGCGCCGATCGCCTGCGTCAGCGCCGCTCCGGACGCGTTGTCCGGATTCAGGTCCTCGCGCTTCAGCTCGACATTGAGCTTCAGGTAGTTCTGCGTGAAGGCCGGAATCGCCTGGCTGACGATCGTCGTCAGGAAGATGACGAGGAAGCCGGCAGCGACCAGCAGGGAACCGAGCCCGAGCGCCTGAAACAGGAACTCCGTCCGGTAGCGCGCCCTCAGCCGCTTCTGCGCCTGATCATTGGTATGCAGATCGGTGGCGACCCGGGGAAGCGAGACGTCAGTCATACTGTTCCCGATATTTCTTGACGACGCGCAGGGCGACGAGGTTGAGCGAGAGCGTGATCAGGAAGAGCACCAGGCCGAGACCGAAGGCGGCGAGCGTCTTGGGGCTGTCAAACTCCTGGTCGCCGGTCAGCAGCGTGCCGATCTGCACGGTGACCGTCGTGACCGCTTCCAGCGGGTTGATGGTGAGATTGGCGGCAAGGCCGGCGGCCATGACCACGATCATGGTCTCGCCGATGGCTCGCGAGATGGCGAGTACGAGCGCCGAGACGATGCCCGGCAGCGCCGCCGGCAGCACGACCTTGCGGATCGTCTCCGACTTGGTGGCGCCGAGGCCCATGGAGCCGTCGCGCAGCGACTGCGGCACGGCGTTGATGACGTCGTCGGACAGCGAGGAGACGAAGGGCACGATCATGATGCCCATGACGACGCCGGCCGCCAGCGCGCTCTCGGAGGCGACGTCGAGCCCGATCGACGTGCCGGCATTGCGGATGAAGGGCGCAACCGTCAGCGCCGCGAAGAAGCCGTAGACGACGGTCGGGATGCCCGCGAGGATCTCCAGCACCGGCTTGCCGACCGCGCGGATCTGCGGCGTCGCGTAGTCGGACAGGTAGACGGCGGCCATGATGCCGAGCGGGGCAGCCACCATCATCGCGATGAAGGTGATCAGGAGCGTGCCGGTCAGCAGGGGGATGAAGCCGAAGGCCGCGTTGCCGCCCACCTGATCGGCGCGGAACGCCATCTGCTGCGGCGTCCAGGTCAGGCCGAACAGGAAGTCGATGGGGTTCACCATCGAGAAGAAGCGCATCGACTCGGTGATCAGCGACAGGACGATGCCGATGGTCGTCAGGATGGCGATGGTCGCAGAGGCGGCCAGCAGCCACTTGACCAGCCGCTCGACGTTATGGCGGGCGCGGAAGGCCGGGGTGATTGTCCCCCACGCATAGAGGAAGCCGGCAATGCCGACGGCCGCCATCAGGGCGATCATCGCCATGTTCGAGGTGTTCCAGATGGACGCGAAGGCGGCCGCCGCGTCCTGCCGCAACGCGTCGCGGATGCCGGGCGTTCCGCCCATGGCGAGCGCCTGGAGGTCGCGCCAGAAGCCGTCGATCTGGGCGTTGGAGAAACCGGAGACCTGCGCCTGGAACTGCGACAGCAGCATCGAGCGGATGAGGCGCGGCGCGGCGATGGACCAGACGATGAGGACGACGAAGGCCGGGCCCGCCGTCATCAGTGCCAGCCACCAGCCATGGTAGCCCGGCCGCGAATGCATGCTCGCGTAATTGGCCCCTGCGAGCGCGATCGAGCGGCTGCGGCCGATCACGAAACAGGCGATGGTGATCACCACCAGCAGGCCGAACAGGGGCAGGAACATCGGGAAAGCCGTCCGCTGTGGACGCCCGCGGCCGCGGGCAGGTCAGGCAGATGAGCGAGGCCCGGCGCGAACCGGGCCTCGCATTGTTTCAAAGGAACTCAGAGACCGGCGAGGCCAGTCGCGGCACGGGCGGCGCGGGCGACTGCATCGCGGCGCTCCTTCGGCAGCGGCACGAGACCCTTGCGCTCCAGATAGCCGTCCTCGCCCATCGCGGCCTCGGAGACATACTCGTTGATGAACTCCTGCAGACCCGGGACGACGCCGATGTGCTCTTTCTTCACGTAGACATAGAGCGAGCGCGACAGCGGGTACTTGCCCGAGGAGATGTTCTCCATCGAGTCCTCGACACCGTTGATGCGGGCGCCCTGGATCTTGTCGCGGTTCTCTTCGAGGAAGGAGTAGCCGAACACGCCGAACGCAGTCGGGTTGGCGACGAGACGCTGGACGATGATGTTGTCGTTCTCGCCGGCCTCGACGAAGGCGCCGTCAGCGCGGAGCTGCTGGCAGGCGCGGGCGTCGATCTGCACATTCGCGCGCCGCTGGACGGCCTTGCAGCCTTCGAGCATGGCGAGTTCGTTGAAGGCGTCGCGGGTGCCCGAGGTCGGCGGCGGGCCGAGAACCTCGATCTTGGTGTTCGGCAGGTTCGGCGCGATGTCCGACCAGTTGCGGTTCGGATTGTCCACGAGCTGGCCCTGGGCGTTCGGCACCTTGGCGGCGAGAGCCAGGAAAATCTGCTCGAGCGAGAGCTGGAGAGCCGGACCCTGCTTGGAATTGGCGAAGACGATGCCGTCGAAGCCGACCACGATCTCGATCGGGGTGACGCCGTTCTTCTTGCAGGCCTCGAACTCGGAGGCGGTGATGCGGCGGGACGCATTGGCCGCATCCGGCGTGCTCACGCCGACGCCGCCGCAGAACAGGCGCATGCCGCCGCCCGTGCCGGTCGATTCGACGATCGGGGCCTTGCCCGAACGCTGGCCGAAGCGCTCGGCGACGGAAGTGGTGAAGGGGAACACCGTCGACGAGCCGGTGATCTGGATACGGTCGCGGGCTTCGGCAGTGCCGGGCGCGGCCAGCGCGCCGCCGATGGCGACGACGGCGGCGGAGAGGAAGAGGGTAAGTTTCACAGGGCGCTCCTGTCCTGGGGAAAGAACCTCGTCCAGCGCATCGGATGCGGCAGGTCGGACAAGGGATGCGAGGCCTTGGATAAGGCCGCCGAGCGATACTTCTATGACCTCTCCACGACAGAAACATGAAGGACATTTCCTCGATATTTCATTGACTTATTTCGTCTAGATGAATTTCGTCGCAATTCCCGGCATCAGTCCGGTAACCGTTCCGGTGTGCCTGTTCCAATGGCCTCGACCCGCGGATGCGTGGCGTGGCAGCGCGCGCGAGGGCTCCACAGGCGCGGCCCGGCTCATAGCGCCCCGACATTGCTCGGCTGCGCCGCGCCACCCTGTTGGCGGTCCGGACGGGCGGTTATAGTGCGGCCCCGCCAAGGCCCCGCCCCGCATGCGTCTCTACGACCGTCCCTATCTCATCCTCGCCGTGACGACGCTGATCTGGTCGGGCAATGCCATCGCCAGCCGCCTCGCGATCGGCCATGTCTCGCCCATGGTGCTGACCAACCTGCGCTGGGTCGGCACGCTCATCTTGATGACCGCGCTCGCTGCTCCCGCGCTTCGCCGCGAGTGGCCGGAGATAAAGGCCAACTGGAAGTGGCTGACGGTGATGGGCGTGGTCGGCTTCACCGGCTTCAACGCGCTCTTCTACATCGCCGCGCTCTACACGACCGCCGTCAATATCGGCATCATCCAGGGCGCAATACCTGTCATGGTGCTGGCCGGCGCCTTTCTCGCCTACCGCACCCCGATCACGGTCTTGCAGGCGGCGGGAATCGTGGTGGCCATCGTGGGTATCGTGCTGCTGGCGGCCCGCGGCGACCTCTCGGTGCTGACCGGCCTCGCCTTCAACTTCGGCGACGTCATCATGCTCGTCGCGTGCTTGGGATACTCCGCCTACACCGTGGCGCTGCGGAACCGGCCGAAGATTTCGCCGCAGCCGTTCTTCCTCGCACTCGCTTTCGTGGCGCTGGTCTCGTCGCTGCCGCTGGTCACGGCCGAGGTCATCCACGGCACCGCCCAATGGCCCGACCTCACCGGCTGGCTGATCATCCTCTACGTGTCCGTGCTGCCGGGCTTCGTCGCCCAGCTCCTGTTCATGCGCGGCGTGGAACTGATCGGCCCCGGTCGCGCCGGCCTCTGGGTCAATCTGGTGCCGGTCTGGGCGGCGATCCTCGGGCCGCTGATCCTCGGCGAGGTCTTCGCCTGGTATCACGCCGTGGCTCTGGTCCTCGTGCTCGGCGGCATCGCCATCGCAGAGAGCGGCAAGCGAATTTAGCTCCTCAGCGCGAGGCGTGGCGCATGAAGCCGTTGATGAGCTGAACCAGCCAGGCGAGCCCGATGCCGAACACAACCGCGGTCAGGGCGACCACAGCGATCCGGCCCATGGAGCCGCCGCCGAACAATGGCGTTCCCCAGAGCAGCGGCCAGACGATCCACAACACCAGTGCCGGCCCGAGCAGGCCGAACGCCGCGCCGAACAGCGCGCTCCTGACCACGCCATAGCGGCCCCAGCGGTCCCAGATGAGAATGTAGAGAAGGCCCCAGAGCCCGCCGATCACCGCTTGCTGGGCCGTGGCCGAAATCGCCCAGGGCAGGTTGGCGCGCATGGGGAACAGTGAGACGGCCGCTACGCCGATGCGCGACAGGCCCAAGATCGTCAGCTGATGCACCAGCAGGACAGCCAGCGCGCCGACGACGAAACCGAGGAACAGGCGGGCGGCAGTCGACATGGCGGGCCTTCAGCGAATCGGGTGCGGCGATTGTACCGCACCCGTCCCCGGCGGCGATGTCGCCGCCCGAGCGTCAGAACGCCAGCCGCCGCGCGCGCTTCACCTGCGGGATCTCGTGGATCTTGGCGAGCAGTTCGTCCGAGATGCGCTCGTCCACCGCCACGAAGCAGATGGCGTCGCCACCCGGCTTGTCGCGGCCGAGATTGAAGGTCGCGATGTTGACCCCGGCATCGCCGAGCAGCGAGCCGAAGCGGCCGATGAAGCCCGGTTTGTCGTCGTTGCGCACGTAGAGCATATGGTCGGCGAACTCCGCATCCATCGCGATATGGCGGATCTCCACGATGCGCGGCTTGCCGTCGGCGAGCACCGTCCCGGCGGCATGGCGCGGCATGTCCTCGGCCTCCACCGTGATCATGATGCGGCTTTCCAGATTGCCGCCCGGCGCCTCGCGCTTCACCTCGTCGACGGTGATGCCCTTCTCGTTGGCGATCGGCACCGCATTGACCATGTTGATGTCCGACAGGAACGGCCGCAGCACGCCGGTCACGGCCGCCGCCGTCAGCGGGCGCACGTTGAGATCGGCGACCTTGCCTTCGTACTCGATGCGGATGCCCTTGATCGGCGCCTCGGTGAGCTGTCCCAGGAACGAGCCGAGCCTCTCGGCGAGCGCCACGAACGGCCTGAGCTTCGGCGCATCCTCCGCCGAGATCGACGGGAAGTTCACGGCGTTCGTAATGGCACCCTGAAGCAGATAGTCCGACATCTGCTCGGCGACCTGCAGCGCGACGTTCTCCTGCGCTTCCGTCGTCGCCGCGCCGAGATGCGGCGTGCAGATCACGTTGGGATGGCCGAACAGCGGATTGGCGGTCGCGGGCTCCTCGGAGAACACGTCGAAGGCAGCGCCCGCCACGTGGCCGGCATCGAGCGCATCGCGCAGTGCCTGTTCGTCGACGAGGCCGCCGCGCGCGCAGTTGATGATGCGCACACCCTTCTTCGTCTTCGCCAATGCCTCGCGGGAGAGCACGTTCTTGGTCTGCGCCGTCATCGGCACGTGCAGCGTGATGAAGTCGGCGCGGCGCAGCAGCTCGTCCAGCTCCACCTTCTCGACGCCGATGGACACGGCGCGCTCCGGCGACAGATAGGGGTCGAAGGCGATGACCTTCATCTTCAGTCCCAGCGCCCGGTCGGCGACGATCGAGCCGATATTGCCGCAGCCGATGACACCGAGCGTCTTCGAGGTCAGCTCGACGCCCATATATTTGTTCTTCTCCCACTGCCCCGCCTGCGTCGTGCGGTCGGCGTCAGGGATCTGGCGCGCGATGGCGAACATCATCGCGACGGCGTGCTCTGCCGTGGTGATCGAATTGCCGAAGGGCGTGTTCATCACGATGACGCCCTTGGAGGTAGCATTGGGTATGTCGACATTGTCGACGCCGATGCCGGCGCGGCCGATCACCTTGAGGTTCTTGGCATTGGCGAGGATCGCCGGCGTGACTTTCGTTGCGGACCGGATCGCCAGTCCGTCGTAATCGCCGATGATCGCGGCGAGCTTGTCCTTGTCCTTGCCGAGAGCCGGCTGGAAATCCACCTCGACGCCGCGGTCCTTGAAGATCTGGACGGCAGCGGGGGACAGAGCGTCGGAAATGAGAACGCGGGGGGCCATGGGAACATGCTCCACATGAGCCCTCTCCCCTTGCGGGAGAGGGTGGCGCCGTCAGGCGCCGATTGAAAAGGAATGGTGAACGGAACCCGTCATGGCTCCGCACGTCACCCCCGGCCGAACGACAGCGAGGGGAAAGGGGTCCAGGAGTTGAAGGGCTATCCGATGGCCCCTGGATCCCCTTCCCTCACCGCTTCGCGGCTCGCCGGGGATAACGAATTGCGCTTACGCCGCCTTTTTGAGCTTGGCTTTCTCGGCTGCGAAGGCGTAGGCGACCCACGGCATCAGCGCCTTGACGTCGCGCGCCTGCACTGTCGCGCCGCACCAGATGCGAAGGCCGGGAGGTGCGTCGCGATAATGGCCGAGGTCGAGGCCGACGCCTTCCTTCTCGAGCGTCGCGACGACGCCCTTGGCGAAGGCGGCCTGCGCATCGGTAGAGAGCGCCGTCACGGCCGGATCGGTGAACTTGAGGCAGACCGACGTGTTGGAGCGGGTCTTCGGCTTCACCGCCAGGAAATCGATCCAGTCGTTCTCCTTGACGAACTTGGCGATGACGCGGGTATTGGCATCCGCGCGCTTCACCAGCCCGTCGAGGCCGCCGACCTTCTGCGCCCATTTCAGCGCGTCGATATAGTCCTCGACGCAGAGCATCGAGGGCGTGTTGATCGTTTCGCCTTCAAAAATGCCTTCGATCAGCTTTCCGCCCTTGGTCATGCGGAAGATTTTCGGCAGCGGCCAGGCCGGCTTGTAGGTCTCAAGCCGCTCCACCGCGCGCGGGGAGAGGATCAGCATGCCATGGGCCGCCTCGCCGCCGAGGACCTTCTGCCAGGAGAAGGTGACGACATCGAGCTTGTTCCAGTCGAGCCGCTGGGCGAACGCCGCCGAGGTGGCGTCGCAGATGGTCAGGCCCTCACGGTCGTCGGCGATCCAGTTCGCATCCGGCACGCGCACGCCCGAGGTCGTGCCGTTCCAGGTGAACACGACATCGCGGCTCTTCGTGTCGATCTGCCGGAGGTTCGGCAGCTCGCCATAGGGCGCGGTGATGGTGCGCACGTCGGTCAGCTTGAGCTGCTTCACAACGTCGGTGACCCAGCCCTCGCCGAAGCTCTCCCAGGCCACCATGTCGACGCCGCGGGCGCCGAGCATCGACCAGAGCGCCATTTCGACGGCGCCGGTGTCGGAGGCCGGCACGATGCCGATCCGGTAGCCGGCCGGCACCTGCAGCACCTCGCGCGTCAGATCGATGGCAAGCTTCAGCTTCGCCTTGCCGATCTTGGCGCGGTGCGAACGCCCGAGGGGCGCATCAGCCAGTGCTTTCAGGGACCATCCGGGGCGCTTCGCGCAGGGGCCGGACGAAAAGGTATTCACGCGCGGGCGCGCGGCAGGGGCGGTTGTCGCCATTTGGATCTCCATCCTCACAGATGGGCGTGCCCCGTTGGGGGGGCATGTCCCGCGGATGGAGATACGCTTGGCCGACGCGGCGGTCAAGGAACCGAATGGCGGGTGGCGCGAAAGAGTGGTCAGTGCCCAGCCGGCAGGCCGTCACCGAACATGTAGCGCAGGCCGATGCGGAACTCGTGGGCCGCGACCGTCGTGCGGTAGGCGCCACCCGCCGTATCGTTGAAGCGCAGCGCGCCCATATGCAGGTAGCGATAGCCGAGATCGATCTTGGTCTGCGGCGTCAGGTCGATGGCGACGCCCGCCATGGCCGCCCAGGCCAATGTCCACTTCACCGCATTGGTCAGCGTCGGGGCCGTGGCAAGCTCGCCGAGAGCGGCAGCGGCCGGAACCGGCGTCGACGTGTAGCCGGAGGCCGAGAGCCGCGCGACACCGAGTCCCGCGCCCACATAGGGGCTGAAGCCGCCGAAGCCGCCGAGATCGACATAGGCATTGACCAGCGCCGTATGCGCGCTGACGCCAAAGCGCTCGACGCGCGAGGGCACGGGCAGCGGCCCAACATAGTTCCAGTCGCCCTGCGGCGGCGCGAAACCCGACATGCGCGCGGCAGACCGGACGTCGAGCGTCGCATCGAGCCGCAGCCAGCGATATTTGAAACCCGCGCCGATGCCGCCGCCGAAAGCGGTGCCGCCATGGGTATCGCGCAGCTCCACCCACTGCCCGGGGGCGAAGTTGACGCTGTCGAAATAGCGGGCGGCGGGGCGGCGCATGACGCTCGCCGTGAAATCGCCGCGCACATACCAGCCGGACGAAAAATCCTCGGCGAGGACGGGCGGGGCAAGCGGCGGCGGAGCTTCACCGCGCCTGATATCGGCCGCCTGCGCGAGGGAGCCGAATGCCGATACGCCTATCGCGAGGGCGATCATGGTCAGGCGGGTCATCGGCACATCCCTGCAACGCTTCACGCGGCGCCGGCCTTCCCGGCGCATTCGTCCATGGGCATCAGTCTCGGCGATGCCGGTTAAGGTCGGCTTAAGGTTAAAAATTAACCCGCCACCCCTGCCGAAGCCTGAAACGCGAACGGCGCGGGCCGGGCCCGCGCCGCTGGAATCGAGGACGAGAAGCGATCAGTAGCGGGCGACGATCGGCTCGGCAGGCACCGCGCAGGAGCAGTTCAGCGACCAGCGCATGCCGACCTTGATCTCGTGAGCGGTCACGCTGCGCGCCTGCACTGTGTCGTTGCTCGGGCGCGGCGCGCCGGTCGCAGGATCGCGCAGGGTCACCGAGGCCATGTCGCCAAGCGAGAGGTAGCGATAACCGGCTTCCAGCGTCAGGCGCTCGTTCACCTGGTAGCCGACGCCGGCCATCAGGGCCCAGGCGAAGCTCGTGCGCGAGGCCGTCGTGGCATAGCCGCCGAGCGAACCGGTGGCGCCGGTCACGGTGTTGAAGCCGGTCGAGGTGTCGGTGAAATTGCTCAGCGTCGAATAGGCGAAGCCGAAACCGGCGCCGAGATAGGGCGTCAGGCAGCCGATCTGGCAGAAGGTGCCGAGATCGACATAGGCATTGGCGAGGCCGACGATCCAGCGGGAGCCGCCATTGTAGAGATTGGTCTGCGAGGTGGTGCCGCCGCTCTGGTTGAAGTTGACGTAGTCCATGGCCCGGAAGCGCCCGCCGCCGCGGAATTCGCCGGTCAGGTCGAGGCGGAACCAGGAATTGAAGCGGTAACCGACGCCAAGACCGACCGATACCGTCTCGGAATGCGACTTCATCCGCAGCGCATATTCGTTGACGCCGCCAACGCCGGCACGCACCTGCGAACCGTTCTGGAGCACATTGACATTGCCGAGGCTGTGGCCGGCGACGCCGATATCGCCGCGCAGATACCAGCCACCGGCCACCACCGGCTCGACGGTGGGCGCCGAAGCGCGCAGGACCGGCGGCGGAAAGTCGGCGGCGAGCGAGGCGGTGGAGAAGAGCGCCGCCGCGGCGGCGAAAGCGAAAGTCGAATGGCGGCGCATTGCTGGGTCCTGGCGTCAGGGCCTCGCCCCTGTCCAAGGCGCGCCCGAGGTTCAACACCCGGAAAAATCGCAGCAATTGCTTAAAAGCCGCTTAACCCTAACGAACAGGGTTAGCGGCTGGTGAAGATGGGCTTCAGGCGGCCGCCTTCGTCACTGCATCCACGATCTGGTCGACCACCGTCTCGACGAGGTCGCGGTCATCGCCCTCCGCCATGACGCGGATCACCGGCTCGGTGCCGGAGGGGCGGATGACCAGACGGCCGCGGCTGCCGAGCTTGGCCTTGGCGTCGTCGATGGCGGTGACCACCGAGGAGGCCTCCAGCGGCTTGCCGCCCTTGAAGCGCACGTTCTTGAGAATCTGCGGCAGCGGCTCGAAGCGGTGGCACACCTCGGAGACCGGCTTGCCCATCTTGATCACCACGGCAAGCACCTGCAGCGCCGCGACCAGCCCGTCGCCGGTGGTCGAATAGTCGGAGAGGATGATATGGCCGGACTGCTCGCCGCCGACGTTGAAGCCGTGCTCGCGCATATGCTCCAGCACGTAGCGGTCGCCGACCGGCGTGCGCGCGAGATTGAGGCCGAGGCCGGCAAGGAAGCGCTCCAGGCCGAGATTGGACATCACCGTCGCGACGATGCCGGGCTGGGCGAGGCGCCCGTCCTCCAGCCAGGACTGGGCGACGACCGCCATCAGCTGGTCGCCATCGACGATCTGGCCCTTCTCGTCGACGATCAGCACGCGGTCCGCATCGCCGTCGAGGGCGATGCCGATATCGGCGCGCACTTCCCTCACCTTCTCGACCAGCGCGAAGGGATGGGTCGAGCCGCACTCGTCGTTGATGTTGAAGCCGTCCGGCTTGTCGCCGATCGTGAAGACCTCGGCGCCGAGTTCCCACAGGGCCGCGGGAGAAACCTTGTAGCCCGCGCCATTGGCGCAATCGATGACGATACGCAGACCCGAAAGATCGAGATTCCGGGGCAAGGTGCGCTTGGCGAACTCGATATAGCGGGCCTGGGCGTCATCGATGCGCTTCGCGCGCCCGAGCGCGCGCGAGGCCGCGAGCTTCCGCGTCAGGTCCTGGTCGAGCAGGCTCTCGATCTCCCGCTCCACATCGTCGCTCAGCTTGTAGCCGTCGGGGGCGAACAGCTTGATGCCGTTGTCGTCGAACGGATTGTGGGACGCCGAGATCATCACGCCGAGATCGGCGCGCATGGAACGCGTCAGCATGGCCACTGCCGGGGTGGGCATCGGCCCGACCAGCAGCACGTCCATGCCGACCGAGGTGAAGCCCGCGACCAGCGCATATTCGATCATGTAACCGGACAGGCGCGTGTCCTTGCCGATCATGACGCGGTGGCGATGGTCGCCGCGCTGGAACGTAATGCCGGCGGCCTGGCCCACCTTCATCGCGAATTCGGGTGTGACGGGAAAGGCATTGGCGCGGCCGCGAATGCCGTCTGTGCCGAAATATTTGCGGGCCATGGAGGCGGTCTCGCTGCGGTGGGCTCGGATGCGCCGTGGGCGGCGTCGTGATTCGCGAGGCTCGCGCCCCTGACGCGTCTTATAGGCGTCAGGACGGCAAATGTCGCGGAAACGGGTTCACAATCGGTGAGTCTCTGTGACAGGCGGGCATTCAGGTCCGGTCGGACCTGAACGCGGCGATGAGCGCGACGATGCCCTGCCGGATCGCCGCAACCTCGGCCGCGCCGGCCGCGCCGGCATGCACGACGGCGCCGTTCATCGCGCCGTTCAGCAGAAGCGCCAGCGTTCCCGCCTCGCCGTCGAAGGCAAGGGAGCCTTCTGCCAGCGCGGCCGCGACCCCCTGCCGGAGCAGGCCGAAACCGTGCTGCGCATCGAGCGCGTTCCAGCGCTCCCAGCCGAGCACGCCGGGCGCCTCGATGACCAGAATCCGCCGCACGTCGGGACGCATCATCGCGTCGAACCAGGCGAGCGAGCCGGCGACGAGCGCGTCATAGGCTCTCGCCTCGCGCGCGGCAGCCGCGGTGATCGCCGTGGCCGCCTCCCCGGCAAGATCGCGGCAAACCGCCTCGAAAAGCTCCGCCTTGTCGCGGAAGTGGTGGTAGAGCGCGCCGCGCTTCACCCCGGCACCGTCGAGGATCGTCTCCGTGCCGGTGGCGGCATAACCGTCCGTCGCGAACAGCGCCCGCGAGACAGCCAGCAATTTGCCGCGCGTCGCAGCGGATCGATCGACATTCTTTGCCATGCAGCCCCCATTGACAGACAGCTTGTCTGTTTATAAAAACCGACTGTCTGTTTCTTTTTACCTTCTCATCACTCATGGGTCAAACCGGAGGACAAGCCATGCGCTTCGCCGACCGCTATCCGATCATCGTCACGCCGAACAAGAATGCCTGCCGCGACTTCTGGGTGGCGCATCTCGGCTTCACCGTCGCCTTCGACAGCACGTGGTTCACGCTCGTCATGGCCGAAGACGGCAGCGCCACGCTCGCCTTCATGACGCCCGACCATCCGTCCTCGCCTCCCGGCCCGGAGGCTTTCTCCGGCAAGGGCATGTGCTTCGAGCTGCAGGTCGAGGATGCCGCCGCCGCCCATACCGAGGCCGCGGCCAAGGGTCTGCCGATCACCCTGCCGCTCACCCGCGAGCCGTTCGGCCAGATCCGGTTCGGCTTCTTCGACCCCTCGGGCCTCTGGGTGGACGTGGTCGAGCAGTGCGAGCCGGCCGAGGGTTTCTGGGATCGCTACATGGTCGGCCCGGCGGCGGCATGAAAGCCCGAAACGGCGACACGCTCGCGGTCGACGGGTCTCACCTATGTCGCCGCGCTTCCCGGGATCGCGACGGCCAAAGCGGCCTGACGCTCAGGTGCGGAAATAGGGCTCGACCTTGCCCGTCAGCTTGATCGTCAGCGGATTGCCGTGACGATCCTTGGCATTGCCGGCGGTAACGCGGACCCAGCCCTCGGAGACGCAATACTCGTCGACATTGGTCTTCTCGACACCCTTGAAGCGCACGCCGACATCACGGGCCAGCACGGCCTCGTCGTAGTGGGGGCTGTCCGGATTGGTCGAAAGCCGGTCGGGCGGTGTGTCGGACGGCTTGGCGGCAGGGGTGTCGGTCATGATCGGGCCTCGGGACGCTTGCCGCCCTGATAGCGCCGGGCAGCCCAAGTGCCAACCCAAAGAAAGTGCCAACCCAAAGTACGAACCCGCCCGGCGGGGCGACATGCCGCGCAGGCCGGCTGGAACAGAACACCGCTCGCCGGCGTTGTGGCGCAGGGCGTCTTCCGTTCCAAGGAGAGCGAACATGGATCGCAGGTCATTCTTCGCCGTCGTCGCCGGAGGCCTGGCTGTCTTCACCGTCGTCGGCCGTGCCGCAGCCGCGAGCCCCGCGGGCGGTGCTCCCGCAACGCTCGACGGCGTGCGGTCCGCGCTCGGCACCGGGAACCCGATCGAGATGCAGCGCCCGGGTGGCGGCCGGGGCGGTGGTGATTTTCGCGGAGGCGGAGGCGGGTTCCGTGGCGGCGGAGGCGGGTTCCGTGGCGGCGGCGGGTTCCGTGGCGGCGGTGGCTTCCGTGGTGGCGGCGGAGGCTTCAGGCCCGGCGGCGGCGCGTGGCGCGGCGGCGGTTTCCGCGGCGGCGGCTGGCGCGGCCGGCGTTGGGGCGGCTATTACGGCGGCCCCTATTACGGTGGCGGCTTCTACGGCGGTCCCTACTACGGATATGGCGGCGGCTATCGCCGCTGCTGGATCAACCGTTGGGGCGATCGCGTCTGCCGCCGGCCGTTCGCGCCGGCCGTGCCCTTTGTGCCGTTCCCCTTCCCGTTCTTCTGAACGGCATATCCCCGATCAATGGAGCCCGGCCTCGCGGCCGGGCCTTTTGATGCGCATGGCACCGCAGCCACAGAAGGCAGACCGGAACCAGACGCAGAGCAGACCGGCTCGCGGCGCGATATGGTCCGCGCCCGCTGCGAGGGTGCCCTGCCCTGTCGGCCCAGAACGCTCAACGAGGACACGCCATGTCGCAAGACAATCCCACCCGCAGGCCGCTCGACCGCCGCGCCTTCGTCGGCACGGCCGGCATTGCCGGCGCCGCAGCAGTGGTTGCCAGCCCCGCCATCGCGCAGACCAACCCGAAGATCACCTGGCGCCTGACGTCGAGCTATCCGAAGAGCCTCGACACGCTGTTCGGCCTGTCCACGCAGGTCGCCAAGCGCGTGTCCGACGCGACCGATGGCCAGTTCCAGATTCAGAGCTTCGCCGCCGGCGAGATCGTCCCCGCTCTCCAGGCGCTCGACGCCGTGCAGAACGGCACGGTGGAATGTTCCCACTCGCTGTCGAGCTTCTACATCGGCAAGGACCCGGCCTTCGCCTTCGACACGTCCCTGCCCTTCGGCCTCAACACCCGCCAGACCAATGCCTGGCTCTATTATGGCGGCGGCCGCGAGCTGATCGCCGAGTTCATGAAGGGCCACAACGTCCACGCGATTCCCTCGGGCAATACGGGCGCGCAGATGGGTGGCTGGTTCCGCAAGGAGATCAAGTCGGTCAATGACCTGAGAGGCCTCAAGTTCCGCATCGCCGGTCTTGGCGGCACCATCCTCGCCCGGCTCGGCGTCGTGCCGCAACAGATTGCGGGCGGCGACATCTATCCCTCGCTGGAGCGCGGCACCATCGACGCGGCGGAATTCTCCGGGCCGGCGGACGACGAGAAACTGGGCTTCCAGAGGGTTGCGAAGTACTATTACTATCCGGGCTTCTGGGAAGGCTGCGCCAACGTCTCGTTCTTCGTGAATCTGGACAAATGGAACGGCCTGCCGGCGCATTACCGCGCCGTGGTCGAGGCGGCCTGCGCCGAAGCCCTCTCCCACTCCGTCGCCAAATACGACCATTCCAACCCGGACGCCCTGTTCCGGCTGGTCGCGAACGGCGCGGAACTGCGCGCTTTTCCGCAGGACGTGATGCAGGCGGCCTTCAAAGAGGCCATGGCGCTCTACGGCGAGCTCGCCGCCAGCAACGCCAACTTCAAGAAATTCTACGATTCCTGGCTGCCCTACTGGCGCAAGGAACAGATCTGGTTCCGCGTGGCCGAGCTGCCCTACGACGCCTTCACCTCGTCGCAGGTACAGGGACGCTGAACAGACGCTGAACGAACGGCTTCCGCGTTGCTGCATCGCAATGCGGAACCCTTTCAGTTTGCTGATGTTTTTCCATGGATATCGCCACGGATATGCTAGTCTGACTGCGGGTGGCGGCATCTCGGTTCCGAAGGAGATGTGACCATGGATCGAAGATCCTTGCTTCTGGCCCTTGCCGGCGGCGTCGTTGCGACGTCGGCATTGGGTGTTTCGGCCGCGAGCGCGGCCCCGGCCGCCCTGGGCACCGGTAACCCCGTCGACGACCTTGCAGGCGTGCGTGCGGCACTCGGCGGCGAGCCCGTCGAAATGCAGCGCCGTGGCGGTCGCGGCGGTGGATTCCGGGGTGGTGGACGCGGATTCAGAGGCGGCGGCTTCCGCGGTGGCGGTTTCCGGCGTGGCTGGGGCGGAGGCGGTGGCTGGCGCCGTCGCGGCTGGGGCGGCGGTCCTGGTTGGGGCTGGCGTCGTCGGCGCTTCTGGGGCGGGCCTGGTCCCGGCTGGGGTCCGCGCCGCCGCTGCTTCGTGAACCGTTGGGGTGAGTTCGTCTGCCGCCGTCCGCGGATGTACTGGTAACCTGCTGACCTCTCAGCCCATGACGAGCCCGGCCTCCCACGGTGGCCGGGCTTTTCCATGAGCTCTCACGACGGAGTTATTTCAGCCAGAGCCCGGACAGACCGTTCTCGATCAGCTTGTAGCCCATGGTGTGGCACTCGCCGAAGCCGCACTGGATCACCACCGAGCCGAGATTGATCAGGCAGATCACGATGACATAGGCCGCGCCGAAATCGGCCAGCCGGGCGAGAACTGGAAAATCCTCCGCCGGATGGTCGATCAGATGCTCGTCGCCGCCGAGCACCGCGAGCTTCAGCGCATAGGCGGCGATGATCGTCGCCGCAATGATCACCGACCAGACCGGCATGTGCAGGCCGAGGATCGCCGTGCCGATATATTCGTGGCCGGGACGCGGATAGATGTCGAGAAGGGTCTGCCTGCTGGCGACGATCAGCAGCAGGATGGCGAATACGAGGCTGATCCCGGTGTTCTGGTACGAGAATCGCTCGCGGAAATTCTGGATGATTCCGTAGGCGATGCCGAACAGCGCCACGCGCTGCAACAGGCAGAGCGGACAGGGCAGTTCGCCCTTCAAATATTGCATCACCATCGCGGCGGTGAGGATGCCGGCGACCACCATCAGCATCAGTAGCAGATAGAGGTAATTGAGCCCGGCAAGCAGCCGCCTGCCCCGCCCGCCGCGGCGGACTTCATCGTGAATGCCCGAAGCGGCCGCCCCCATCATCGATCAGCCCTCCCGTCCGGGCGCGCCGAGCAGCGTCTGCAGCCACGGCATGCGGAAGCCCCATTCCGGGCTGTAGATCTCGAACAGGAACAGCCAGACGAAAAGGCCGGCACAGGCGGTCAGGAAAAGCGCCGCGAGCCAGCGCGGGCCGAACTGGCCGACGATGATGGCCAGGGCCATCGTGGCGAAGACTGCAACCATCATGATGATTGCCCCCCGAGGCAGCCCCTTTTGCGCGACGGCCGGACCGCTTGCGCGCCAAGGATGCATCGCAAGCCTGCGTCGGCCTCTGCCCTTAGGTCAAGCCCCGGCGCGGCAAGGTCAGCCGCGCGGCCCTTCGACCGCGCCCCGGCGCTGCAGCCAGAGCGCGACGATCCAGCACAGCAGCGCCCAGACGGCGCCCAGCGTCCAGCCCGCCAGCACGTCCGTCGGCCAGTGCACGCCGAGATAGACCCGCGTGACGCCGATCAGGATGGTCATCGCGACCGCGGCGGCGATGAAGAAGACCCGCGCATTCGGATTGGGCTCGACCCGGGTCAGCAGCGCGCCGAGCGTCAGGTAGGCGATGGCAGACAGCATGGCATGGCCGCTGGGAAAGCTGGCGTCGGACGGCAGCACGATGCCGGGCACGAGGTCCGGCCGGGCCCGGTCGAACCACCATTTCAGCGCCTGGCTGAGGGCTGTTCCGCTGATCACCGAGACGAGGACCAGCGCCGCCGCGCCGCGCTTGCCGACGATCACGAGATAGGTCGCGGTGAACAGCACGATGAGCGTCAGCGCCGCGACGCCGCCGAGCGCCGTGATGTCGCGCATCACCGCGGGCAGCCACGCGGGACCTATCGTCTCGCCGGGATTGCCGGCCACCCGGAACGCCAGGAAGACGGCCCGGTCGAAGGCATCCGTCTCTTCCTCGACCACCAGATCGGCGAGTCGCAGGAAGACCAGGACACCGCCCGCAATGGCCGCCAGCGCGATGATCAGCAGCAGTTCTTTTCGGACGAGAGCGGTAATGCGCGGCAGGCGCAGGCGTTCGGCAAGGGTCATCGTACTGATCTCGGTCGCCAGTGCCCGCGCCGTCAAGAGAGCAGGATGTCGCGACCGCGCAGCTTCCCTTCCACGGAACCATGCCGTCCGGCGCACGTTGCCATGGTTCCCGCCGACGATCACCAAGGAGACCATGATGGACCGCAGACTGTTGCTGACTGCCCTCGCAGGCAGCTTCGCCGTTGCCGCTATTCCCGGCGTCGCATTGGCGGCTCCCATCCCGTCTCAGGCCCCGGCAGCCGGCACGGAGGGCGTGCGGGCGGCCCTTTCGGGGGAAGCTGCCGGCATGTCGCCGACGGAGATGCAGTGGCGCGACCGCCGCATGCACCGCCGTCACTGGCGCCGTCGCGGCCCGCCCCACCACTGGCGCCGCCGCCGGCCTCTGCGCCGTCGCTGCTGGATCAACCGCCGCGGCGTCCGCGTCTGTCGCGTCTGGTAAAGCCGGACGTCTGACACGGCGTCCTCGGAGAGCGGGTCGGCTGCCCCCCAGCCGGCCCGCTCTTTGCGGTGCATGCGGCCTTAACCACACTTCAATGCGATTCATGCATGGTCTGTGGCCAAGCGCCGTCTGCGGGTTCTGCCGCCGCCGAACCGGGCAGCGCACCAGGCCCGCATGCTCGACCCCCGCACGCTGCTGCTGACTCTCATCGCCCTGTTGCTGATAACCGGGCTGATCCAGCTCGTATCGGCACGGCAGGCGCGCGACGAAGCCGGCCTGCCCTACTGGGCGGCGGCCAACCTGACGGCGGGTCTTGGCGTTCTCGTGATGGGACTGATGGTCCAGCGGCCCATACCCGTCCTGATGAATCTGGCATTCGCCACGGTCCTCCTCGCCTACATGCTGAACTGGGCGGGCATGCGCCGCTTCTGCTGCCGACAAGCATCTCCAGCCGTGATCGTCGCGCCGCCGATCCTCTGGCTCGCCCTGAACCAATTGCCCTTCTTCCAGAGCCTGGGATGGCGCGTCGCACTCAGCGCCCTGTTCGCCGCGGCCGCGAGCCTCGCCACGGCCTGGACGCTCTACCGGTTCCGGGAGGAAGATCTCGTGGCGCGGCGGCCGGCCATCGCCTGGCTGACCATCCACGGCACGCTCGTCGCCGCCCGCGCTCCGCTGGTGCTGACCCAGAGCTTCACGGACGGAGCGAGCGCGCTTGCCTCGCCAGTCATGACGTTCAGCCTGTTCGGCGGGATCATCCACACGGTGCTGCTCTCTTTCCTCCAGCTCGCTCTGACCAAAGGTCGCGCGGACAACCGCTACCGGCGGGCAGCCGCGACCGACATGCTGACCGGCATCGCCAACCGCCGCGCCTTCTTCGATCTCGCCGAGCCGCTCGTGCAAACGGCGGTGCGCACGAACCGGCCGGCCTGCGCGCTGGTCGTCGACATCGACCGCTTCAAGGCCATTAACGACAGCCTCGGCCATGCCGGCGGCGACGCGGTGATCATTGCGGTGGCGAAGACAATCGCCGACAATCTGCGGCCAGGCGACGTGTTCGGCCGGCTCGGCGGCGAGGAATTCGGCTGCTTCCTGCCCGCTACCGATCTGCAAAGCGCGACAAGGCTGGCGGAAGACCTTCGCGCCCGCATCGCGGCGCTCGACCTCAGTTTCGACGGGACCGCCGTGAAGGTCTCGGCCAGCATCGGCATCGCGCCGACCGATGCCGCGACCAGCAATCTGGACCGACTGCTGGCCGAAGCCGATGCCGGCCTTTATCAGGCCAAGCGCGCCGGCCGCGACCGCGTCGTGGCCATGGACGTGGTGTTCAGGTAGACGGCGGCCTCAGGCGCCCCGCGGCACCCGCCCCTCCAGCGGATAGGCCGGGTCGGTATAGCCCGGGGTCGAGGGATGGCCGGCGGGAACGAGCCGATCGACCAGCGCCTCGTCGGCTTTGGTGAAGGCATAGCCCGGCGCGCCGAGATAGTCCTCGAACTGCTCCATCGTGCGCGGGCCGGCAATGGCCGCCGTGACGAAGGCGTTGTTCAGAACCCAGGCGGTGGCGAACTGGCCCGGCGTGATGCCGCGCTTCCCGGCGTGGGTCTTCATCTTCTGCGCGATGACCAGCGATTCCCTGCGCCACTCGGTCTGCATCATGCGGGTATCGGCCCGGCCGGCACGCGTGTCGGACGGTGGCGGCGCCTTCGGATCGTATTTGCCGGACAGGATGCCGCGCGCCAGCGGCGAATAGGGCACGACACCAAGCCCGTAGAACCCGCAGGCCGGCAGATGCTCCACCTCGGGCATGCGGTTCATGGCGTTGTAGTAGGGCTGGCTGACCACGGGACGGTCGATAGCCATGCGGTCGGCGAGGTTGCAGATCTCCGCGATGCGCCACGAGCGGTGATTGGACACGCCATAGTGCCGGATCTTGCCCTGCCGGATCAGGTCGCCCAATGCGCGGACGGTCTCCTCCAGCGGCGTCGCATGGTCTTCCTTGTGGAGGTAGTAGATGTCGATGACGTCGGTGCCGAGCCTCTTCAGCGAGGCCTCCACCGCGCGCATCATGTAGAGCCGCGACAGACCGCGGTCGTTCGGGCCGGGACCCGTGGGATTGGCGAGCTTGGTCGCCAGAACCCAGTGGGAGCGGTCGGCCTTGATGGCGCGGCCGGTGATCTCCTCCGAGCGCCCTTCCGTATAAACGTCCGCCGTGTCAATGAAATTGATGCCGGCATCCTTGGCACGCGCGATGATACGGGCGGAATCCGCCTCGGTGGTCGGACCGCCGAACATCATCGTGCCGAGGCAGATCGGCGAGACCTTGATGCCGGAGCGGCCGAGATTGCGGGGGTTCATCGTGGTCATGGCACAGCCCTGGCTGATCGGTGGCGGCCCCGGGGAGCGGCACGATGCCGGGGCTTCCGAAGGCAGGCCATCATTGCCGCGCGCGCAGGCCGTGACCAGCCCGCGCCACGCAGGGGTGGACCGAGATCGCACGCAGTCCCGCGGAGCGCGTGGACATCAGCGCTTGCGCAGAAAGCTTTTCATGCTGCTGTCCGCGTGAGGATCGACATAGTGGAACAGCGCGGTCGAGCGGATGGCATCCGGATCGCACTCCTCGTTCGTGTGGATCGTGCGATAGCCGTAGAAGAGATACAGGTTGCCCGGCACGAGCCGGACGTGGCGGATCAGCCGGGACTGGCGCTGGTAGAGCGCGCGCAGGACGCGCTGCGACAGCGGATTGTCGAGCATCATCTTGTCCACGAGATTGCCGAAGTACGAGGCGCGGACGGGCCTGACGTTCGGGATGACGAGCAGGTCGCCAAGCTTGCCCTTCTGCGGGATGATGATCGGGATCAATGCCGTCAAGACATAGGAATCATAGTGGAAATTCAGTGAGTTGGCACGCGCGAGGCTGCCGGATAGGCAGCGCAGCACCTGGTAGAACGGCACGTCGGGCGCGGGCCTGCCCGTGCAGCTCCGGTAGATGCCATGGCACAAGTCGACAAACGCGGGGTTCGCGGGCAGCGTCGCCAGGAACGTGCCATCCAGCTTGTCGATACCCTTGAAGTCGAGGTAGTTGCCACCGTTCGCCGCGACCTTCGCGCGGACGAAGCCGGCGGCAGCGCTCAGATCGTCAGGACTGACGAAGCCGTCGACGACGGCAATGCCGTCCGTTTCCACGCGGGCGGCGATGGCCTTGGCGTCAAGCGCCGAAAAACTAGGCGTTGGAGCATACATGACCAGACCTCGGCACATTCGGGCGGCAGTGCTGCACGGCGGACAGGCTTGTGCGTTGCCGCAGCAAGCTACGTGCCGGTTGTGCGAGGATCGTGACGGAGAGTGCTAGGCGGCCTGCGCGACCGCAGCCTTGAGCAGCTTGGTCGCCTGATCGGCGGTCATCGGCTCGCCGAAGGCGAAGCCTTGCGCGAAATCCGCGCCGAACTGGTAGAGCTCGACGGCATCGGCATCGGTCTCCGCGCCCTCCGCCACCACTTCCATGCCGAGGTCGTGGCCGAGCGCGATGATCGAGCGCAGCAGCACCGAACGCGTGCCGCGGCTGTCTGCGCGCACGAAGCTCCTGTCGATCTTGATCGTGTCGAAGGGGAAGCGCTGGAGATAGGCCAGCGAGGAATAGCCGGTGCCGAAATCGTCGAGGGAGAGGCCCGCCCCGAGGTCGCGGATGCGCTGGAGCATCTGGGCGGCGTATTCCGGGTTCTCCATCACCAGGCTCTCGGTCAGCTCGATCTTGAACGAGCCGCGGGCAACCGGAGCACGAGCCAGCACGCCCTTGATGTCCTGCAGGAGGTCGTGCCGCAGCAGCTGGCGGGACGATACGTTGACCGCCGTGAACAGCGGCGGGTCGAGCGGCATCAGTGCCTGCCAGCTGGCGAGCTGCCGGGCTGCGCGGTCCATGACGAACAGGCCGAGATCGACGATCAGTCCCGTCTCCTCGGCGATGGCGATGAACTCGCCCGGCGGCAGGCGGCCGAGACGCGGATGGTCCCAGCGCACCAGCGCCTCGAACCCAGCGAGCGTCCGGTCGGCGAGGCGCACCACCGGCTGGTAGACGATGGAAATCTCGCCGCGCTCCAGCGCGCGTCGAAGGTCGCTTTCGAGCGCCAAACGGTCGCTCTTGTGGGCGCGGAGCGCCGGCTTGAACACCTCGATCCGGTCGCCGCCGAGGCGCTTGGCGTGATAGGCGGCAAGCTCGGCGTCCTTCAGGAGGTCCTCGCGCTTCCTCTGCGTGCCGTCGGCAAGTGCGATGCCCAGCGACCCCGTGAGGAATATCTCGCGGTCGCCGAAGGCCAGCGGCGCGCGCAGCGTCTTGCGGATCGTCTCGGCGAAGGCGGTGATCCGCTCGGCGGCACGCTCGGAGATGAGGATGATGCCGAACTGGTCGCCATTGAGCCGCGCCAGCGTGTCCTGCGGCTTCAACAGCCGCGCCAGGCGGCGCGCCACGGTCAGCAGGATGGAATCGCCCACCGACAGTCCCACGGAATCGTTGACCTGCTTGAACCGGTCGATGTCGAGCACCAGCACGGTCGGCCGGCGACCGTCATCGACCTGCGCCTGGTTGAGCGCGGCTTCCAGCCGGTCGAGGAACAGTTCGCGGTTGGGCAGACCCGTGAGGTTGTCGTGCACGGCATCGTGAAGCAGCCGCTCTTCCGACGTCTTGAACTCGGTGATGTCGGTGAGCGTGCCGACGAGACGGATCACCTCGCCATCCGAGCCGACCACCGGCCGTGCGCGCAGCACGATCCAGACGAAATGGCCGTCCGCGACGCGCATGCGGAACTCTTCCACGAGCCGGCCGCGGCGATGCTCCACCACCGTATCGAAGGTCGAGCGCAGCCGGTCGCGGTCGCCCGGATGCAGCGCGTCGATGAAACGGATCGCCTGCCCTTCCAGGGCACCGCGCTTGAGGCCGAGATGCGCCTCCAGTTCGTGGCCGACGACGACGCGGTTCGAGCCGACGTCCCAGTCGAAGATGATGTCGCCGGCCCCGGTCAGCGCCAGCGCCTTGCGCTCGGTATCCGAGACGAGCCCTTTCGGGACGCCGCCGCCCGCGAAGGCATGCTGCATGACCGTGAAGCCGATGAGCATGACCAGCAGAACCAGCGCGCCGAGCAGGGCGGGCGCCGCGATCTCGTTGTTGAGGCGGCCGGTGACCATCAGCAGCGCCGCGCCCGACCAGATCATGAACAGGGTCCAGGTCGGCACGAGATTGATGGCACGGTCGTAGCGCAGGAAGGAGAGGTAGACGAGGATCACCGTGCCGAGGATGGTCACCGCGCCGATGCCGAGCCGGGCGATGCCGGCGGCGATCGGCGGGTCGAACCAGGCGAGCGTCACCATGCCGCCCGCAAAGGCGAGCCAGACCGCCGTCAGCACGGTGTAGCGCACATGCCATCGGTTGAGGTCGAGATAGGCGAAGAGGAAGATCATCAGCGTGGCTGAGAGGATCGCCTCCGCCACCGCCCGCCAGAAGGCGACGACCTCGGGCGGCAGCTCCATGATGCGCGTCCAGAAGCCGAAATCGAGCCCGAGCGTGCCCAGCACCGCCCAGGCAAGCAGCGCCGCGGCGGGGAACATCAGCGAACCCTTGACCACGAACAGGATGGTCAGGAACAGCGCCAGCAGGCCGGCAATCCCAAGAATGATGCCGCGGTAGAGCGTGAAGGAGTTCTCACGGTCCTTGAAGGCGTCGGGCTGCCAGAGCGTGATCTGCGGGATGCGCGGGTCGCGCAACTCGGCGACAAACGTGACGGTCGTGCCGGGGTCCAGCGTGATCTGGAACACATCCTGGTCGACGGCGGACTGGCGCTCCGGCCGGAAGCCCTGGCTCGGCGTCAGCGCCACGATGCGCTGAGAGCCGAGGTCGGGCCGGACCAGCCCGGAGCGGATCAGCCGGTAATGCGGCACGACGACGAGGCGGTCGACCTGCTCGTCGGTGGCGTTGGAGAGCGTGAAGACGGCCCAGACCGGGCTCGAACCGACCTGCGTGTGACGCACCTCCATGCGGCGGACGATGCCGTCGGAGCCGGGCGCGGTCGGCACGCTGACGCGGTCGCCCTCGCCCTGCACGAAGGTAACGGCGCGGCCGAGATTGATCGCGGGCGTGCCGGCCGTCACCGCAATGGCGTCGGCCGCCTCGGCCGCTCGCGGTCCGGCGGCGAGGACACCGCAGGCAAGAGCGACGCAGAACAGGCAGAACCGGATGAGGGCGAGCGGGATACGCACGGGCGCGCGACGTCTGGAGGTGAGCACTGGATGTGAAACAGGCGTCACGCCATGGGCCCCGCTTGTGGCGCCAATGCGGCGCGCGCAACTGTCTTATAGCCAAGACTTAGCCGCGCATACGCTGCCCGGGCAAGGCCGGAAGGCTCTTTTCCCCGTTGCGTCAGCGATTTGGCGAAGCGCAGCAACGCCTCCGGCTTGAGTGAGCGACTGCGCCGGACCGCTCGGGGCGGATCACGTCATCGTCAGTCGCCGAAACCAGCACCGCCAGTCGCACGAACGAAAAAGGCGGGCCGAAGCCCGCCTCTTGCGAGACCGCGACGTAGCCCTCACGCCTGCGGCTGCGGCTCCAGCCCGTCATCATTGGCCGGGCGGCGGCCCTTGCCGGCGGTCGGCACCGCCGAGTGGCGGGTCTGCCCCTTCTCGGGCTCGGAATCGCGGACCGGTGCCTTGCCGGCCAGAAGGTCCTTGATCTCGTCGCCGGACAGCGTCTCGTACTCCAGCAGCGCCTCGGCCACCTTGATGAACTGCTCGTGGTTCTCGGTGAGGATGCGCTTGGCCTCCTCGTAGCCCTCCTGCACGAGCCGCTTCACTTCCTTGTCGATCTTCTGGGCGGTCGATTCGGAAATACTCTGCTGGCGACCCATCGACATGCCGAGGAAGACCTCTTCCTGGTTGTCGCCATAGGCGACCATGCCGAGTTCCTCGGAGAAGCCCATGCGGGTGACCATGGCGCGCGCCATCTTGGTCGCCTGGTCGATGTCGCCGACGGCGCCTGAAGTGACGTTCTCCTTGCCGAAGGTGATCTCCTCGGCGACGCGCCCGCCCATGGCGACCGCGAG